>Ga0134127_10000409_pt1 | contig 42268 bp, 30 predicted proteins | sample KB31753_FD_96459 | JGI IMG/M metagenome (GOLD analysis project Ga0134127, IMG submission 96459) | Terrestrial soil microbial communities with excess Nitrogen fertilizer from Kellogg Biological Station, Michigan, USA - KB3-175-3 | ecosystem: Environmental > Terrestrial > Soil > Unclassified ...
ATTGCGCCCCGTAACCTCACGAGAGCTCTTTTGGCCGGCTTGGACCACAAAAGGATGCCTGCCCTGATTTCCAATGACTTGCGAGTTTCCAAGATGGGAGGTTACTGGGCAGGGAGCGCGACGCGCGACGCTTCCAGGATGTACCCGTACTCCGCGTTCCGAACCCGAGTGCGCTTGGCGGCAACCACGTACCGAGCGCGGCGCAAGGCCGACCCATCTCAGCGCCCTAGCGTCGCGACTCCCTCTCCCCTTAACGGGGAGAGGGCCGGGGTGAGGGGTGAGAACACCCATTGCTGGCCCTTTTGCAAAAGCTGAGCTGCGCCCACCTTGATCGAACCCGGCGATGACAAGTGACGCCTCACCTGTTAATACTTGAGGCATGAGAGACCTGACCAATCCGTTCTGGATCAAGTTGAAGGGATTTCTATTTCTCGGATTAGGTATTGTTTCGTCACTACTCCTCATCCTGGAAGCGCCGACGCTCAGAGTGGCCGGCCTGCTCGCGCTGGCGGTTTGGTGTTTCTGCCGATTCTACTACTTTGCATTCTACGTGATTCAACATTACGTCGATCCCGCGTATCGGTTTTCCGGCCTGTGGTCCTTTGTCTCTTACTGGTGGGGTAAGCGGCGCAAAGAGATTTAGACTGGTTGCCAAAAGTCATTTCCGAAATGGTGGGGCAAACCTGCCGGTTTGCCGCGGCGCCCGGCAGGGCGCCGCCCACCATTTCGGAAATGACTTTTGGCAATCACTCTAGGCCGGCAAAGAGCGTCCATCGAATATGCGGGACTGCCTCCTCTCTTGATGGCTACAAAGGTGTGCTGGAACTACGGAGAAGCACGTAAACAATCAACTGAATCGGTGAGGTCGCAATGTCCGCTGGCACAGCGAGAGGCAGCAGCGCGTAATATCCAGGCTGTGGTTCAGTGGGGGTATGACCCGTCACGACATTGTGCTCGCCTTTGGCGCGCTGGAGTGACGAATAGGTCATGCAACCGTTCGAGCAGACAAGGAGCGCAAGGAACAAGGTGGCATAACATGTTTTCATGGCGTGGTCTAGCGGCCTAACGCCAAGCTCAGCGACTGCGGGGCGAAGGCGGCGGCACCAGTCCGCCGCTACCAGTCGGGCGCGCCGCCGCCTGCCCTACTTCTTATTCCGCCACTCTGAAGAATCGCATTGCGCCGGTCGGCTGGAATTCGAACGGGCTGGTCGCGCCGTTGATCGGTAGCCACGGGCCGGTCACGCTGGAGGCGCCCTGGAGGTGCTGGCACGGGGTGACGGGACCCCAGGTGATCCGCACTCGGTTGGTGCCCACGGATACGATTTGAAGCGTGGCCGCCTGGATGGTGCGCGGAATATCAACCAACCCGACCAAATCGACGCGCAGTCCGGCGGGGTTGACGGGAGTGACCGCAGTCGCATTGTTCATGACGAAGTCCAGTGTGTTCGCTCCCGCCACGAGTCCGTTTGCACTCGTGAACGTGAACGGGGCGAAGGTGCCAAACCCCGGGCTGGTGATGCCCGTGCTGGCGCCGTTGACCAGAATGTCCAGACCGCTGTTGTCGGTCGCCCAGGCGCCGACCAACTTCACCTGCGAGAGCGTCAAACCGGTCAGGTCAGCCGTCGTTCGGAACGTGTAATTGCCAGCGCTGTTGCCGAAATTCGGATCGCCGACCTGGTTTTGTTCCGCCCGGGGCGCAATCCACTTGGAAGTCGGCCCATTGGCGAGCCACGGTCCGATGGGAGCGATGGGCCATTCCTCGTTCACCACGAAAGCGTCCGGCCCGGGAAAACTTGGGTCCGCGCTCGCAGTCAGAGTGTAGTGCGGATCGACGGCGCCGCTCGTCAACAGGGCGGAGTTGTTGTCCAGACCCGTGCCGAAGATGCCGGCGATCTTGCGCGTATTGACGCACAAGAGGCCAGGCGCACTGACGTCCCCTCCAAAAGTGTTACTGACGGACAGGGTGTAAAAGCCCGAAGCGGCGGCCAGCACATTGCTGAGCGTCAGGATCGGGTTCGTTTGCCCCGGCAGGTTCGCTCCGTCTTTCTTCCATTGATACAGGAGCGGCGCAGAGCCGGAGCCTTTGCCGCTGAACGTCACCGTGCTTCCCTCCGAGGCCTCTTGCTGGCGTGGAGTTGGGTGGCGGGTAATCCGGGGAGCTGTGCCCGGAAGAATGCGCGCGTTGCTTGTCAGGAACTCCACCCGCAATCCAGTCCAGCCGGCGGACTGCACGTTTTCGACCACGAAGTCGATGGTGTTAATCCCGGCCACGAACGTGGCGTTCATACTGCTGAGGGTGAAGGAGGTGTAAGCCCCGAAGCCGGGGCTTTGCGGGTTGCCCGTCGAAGTGCCATTGACCCGGATCTCGGTGCCGGTATTGTCGACGGCCCAGTGGCCGAGAATCAGGACCGTGCTGAGATCGCGACCCGTCAGGTCGATGGTGGTCCGATAGATATACTGGCCCACGGCGCTCGGGGTGGTGTCGAACCGCGGTCCAATCCATTTCGAGTTCGCTGTATTTGCCAGCCATGGACCGGCCACAATGGGGAACGCCGTCGAATCTTCCACAATGGCGTCCGGCGAACCGACGACGTCCGGATTCTGAATCAGCCGGTAGTTCGGATCGACCGCACCGTCGGTCAGCGCCAGGTGATCACTGTCCTGGCCGGTGTTGAACAAATCGTAAATCGGCTCATACACGGTCAATCGGGCGACGCGACTGGTGGCCGTGCCAAAGGAATTGGTCACGCGCAACGAATAATTCCCTTCGTCCAGCTTGCTCACCATCGTGATGGAGTATGTCGCGCTGGTGGCGCCGGGCACAGGACTCCCGTCCTTGCGCCACTGGTAACTCAGCGGCAGACCTCCGATGGCGCCGGCACTGAAGCTGACCGGGTCGCACACTTGCGCCGCCTGGTCCACGGGTTGGGCCGTGATGAACGGCGGGGAGTTGGACTGGATTCGGACAACGCAAACATTGTCAATGAGAGCGGTGTTGTCGCCGGCTTGTGGACTGCTCTTGATGAAGGACAACTCCATGGACGCACTGGTGGCGGTGAACACGTCGCTGAGCACACTCCGATAGGGATTCGAGCCGCCCGCGGGCGGGATAGTATGCGCCGCAACGATCGTTACTCCACCCATGGTGACCGCCAGGCCGGGATCCGTGGGGCTGTCCCCCAGTCGGGAGTTCTCGTAGAACTGCACGTAGTAAGTGTCGCCCACGGTGAGCCCGTTCACGGTTTGGCTCATCGCACCGTCTTGCTGCAAGAAGGCGACCTTCGTGCCGTGTGGGATGGCGCCATTGTCGGAGAAGGGACCACCGAACGTGCCCGGGTTGATGCCGTGTCCACCCAATGCATTCCAGCCGGTGATCGGTCCGTTGCCGCTGACATAGCCCGGAAACACAGTGAACGTGTCCGCCTCGAAACTGCTGTTGACCATCGGCAAGCCCACAGTGAGCGTGGCCACTAAACTGGTCACCGAACCCGAATCGTTGCCCACCACTACGTCATAGTTACCCGCATCGTCAGGGAACACCGGCGGCAGAGTGAAGGTCGGATTGCCCCCGTCGGGGAGATCGAACCCGTCCTTCCGCCACCGGTAGGTCAGGGGCGGAATTCCCTGAGCCGTGACGCTAAAAGTCACATCCAGGCCTTCACTGACGCATTGGTTTCGAGGGTGAACTGTAATCAGCGGCGGCGCGCCGGGCGGCAACGCGGTGCCGGAGAGTTCCACGCGCAAGCCGGTGAACCCCGGGGCGGGACCGGCATTATTCACCCTGAAATCCAGGGTGTTGATTCCGGCGACAAATCCGCTGTTGATGCTGAAGGCCGTGAAGGCGTCGAAATTGCCGGCATTGGCGTTCCCCGTGGAAACGCCGTTGATAAGGATGTCCGCTCCCGCGTTGTCCGAAGTCCACCTGCCGCTGATCGAGGCCGAGGCCGGATCCAAGCCCGTGAGGTCGAAACTCAACCGGTAGGTGTAGTCTCCGGCCGCCGCTGCGTCCGTTGCGGCGCGCGGGGCGATCCACTTGGAGGCGCTGGAGTTGGCCAACCATGCGCCAGGAACGATGGGGAAACCTTCGTTGTGAACCAGGGCGTTGGCCGAGGCTGAGTCCGGATTCACAATCAACGTGTAATGCGGATCCACCGACCCGGCTGGCAGCGCCGCGGGAGTGTTGTTCACACCGGTGTTGAACAGTCCGGGAATGGGCGCGGCGCCAACCTGGGCCGTTCCGATGACCAAACTGACCATTAAGAAGACTGCCTCCGTTTTCATACTTCGTCCGTGATGTTGCGGGTTTGAGGACCCTATTGTTGCGAGTCAAATTAACCAACTTCGCCTTTGTTCCGGCGCGCCGGATCACTTTGGGTAGCGTGGCTATGGCACACAAGAAGTTGCCTTGAAGCAAGCTTTTTCGCCGCTCTGAAGGAAGGACGGGAAGAGGGCGCGGCTTCAGTTTCTTGCAGAGGACGCTGGGCGACGGTCTCACCCCTCTCCCGTGAGGGGAGAGGGAGTCGCGATGCACGCCGCGCTACAATGGGTCAGCGTTGAGCCGCGCACGGTACGTTTGCGCTATCGAGCGCACACGGCAGCCAAGCGCGGAGAATGCCTTCATCATGGTTTGGACGTTCGTCACGCTCGCTCTCCACACCTGGACGATTCCACCACCAGGTCACCTGATGGCTTCTTCCCTTACTGGCGACGGGCGACGAACGTAAGCTCGGAGCTGGGAACTTTGATCGGTCCCAGCGTGGGTTCGCGGACGAGCAGCGCGTCCGCCTCTCCGGTGATGGCCGAAGCATAGAGCACGCTGCCGTCCTTGAGGCGCACTTCGCAATCGCTCGAGCCGGGCGCCGGTTGGCGCAGGATGGCGGCGAGCACGTCCTTCTTCGCGTCGTAGGTCCGCATGCCGAAGAGCACCGAGCCGGCGCGGACCTGGCTGCCATCGACGCCGCGAAACTCGGCGTCAATGAAGTCTCCTTGCGACAACAGCAGTCCGGCGCGGCCGGGGCGAATGCGTTCCTCCAACTTCTTTGCCAGCGGCTGAAAGAGGATTCGCGCAATGTTCACGGTCGAGACCGGCGTGCCTTTAAGCAGCCCGCCGAGCCGGACGGAATTGTCGGTCGCGCTCTCGACGGTCCCCGCGATGAAGGTCCCGTTGCGCAACAAGACGCCGGGCGGGGTTTTGTCTGACAAATCGATTAGCGGGTCGCGCGTGGGCGTGGGCCGGGAAGGGAACAGGTGCGTGACGGGCACCGGCGCTTTCGGGGTCGAGGGGCTGCTCCAGGCGAGCTTGGCGACGGCGTTGCCGCCTTTGCTCGCCGTTTCCAGGCGGATATCGTGGCGCTCGCCTCCCACCAGGGCCGTGCTTTCGCGGCGTTCGAAAAAGAAGTTATCGCCACCGATCGCGAGCAACAGCTTGCCGTCGATCCAGAGGCGGGCCGGTTCATCGGCGAGCACGTAGAACGTGTAGACTTCCGTATTGTCGGCGAGGAACTGGCCGCTCCAGCGCACACTGAAATTGCCGCGAACGTAGCCGGGCAACGGATCGATGCTCGACCAGTCAAAGTCGACGGACGGGTCAATCCGCGTCCAACTCGGGCCGGTGAAGTCCGGCTTCTGATAGTAGGTGGCCAACAGGCCGCTGGTGCTTGTGCCCAGCGTTGCCGTGTGATTGGTGAGTGCGCTCCGGGCATGGAGGCGGTCCTTCGGGATGGGGGACCGCGCCGTGTTCGGGCCCTGCCAGAACAGTTGCGCCCGCGCAGGACCGCTGGAATGAACGTACTCGAACCGGAGCGGCACTCGCTGCCCAGCGTGGAGCGTAAGCGCCGAACCGGTGACCCCCTCGCCCGGTTGGCGATGCCACCCTTCGGCGACGACTTTGCCGTCGAGCAACAGGCGCCCGCCGTCCTCGGCGATGAAGGAACACGTGTAACCCCCGGCGGCGGGAACTTCCAGCTCGCCCGTCCAGATAACGCTGAACTGGTCCTTGGGCAGTTCGGGGACAGGTTCATCGAGTCCCCAGTCGAAATTGATGTTTTCATCGAGGCGCACCCAAGGGTCGCCCGAGAGGTTTGTGTTGGCGAAGTAGAACCCAAGCAGGCCATTGCCCCCGCCGCGGGCCGACGAACTGGGATTGAGGTCCCCGCCGAAGCTGAGCCGCAGGAGGTTGGTCAAAGGAACGGCGTTGGTTGTGTCCACGGTGAAGGCGCCATTGGTGAATTGCACGTCGCCGTTGAACGTGCGTCCGTCGAGGGTCTGGAGGAGCGCGGGGCGGGCCGCAGCGCAAAGTGTGAACAACGAGAACGCAAGAAAAAGAACGCAGCGCGGCAAAGCCGCAACCACTTTGGAGTGCGAGGACTTGGTTACGGACTCAAACTGGCCGCACGAAGGCGCAAAAGGCGCAAAAATCCTGGGCTCTTGTGCCTTCTGTGCCTTTTTGCGGCTATCCATTCTCCGAGTTCCTTTGCCTGTGGTGACGTGACTGAACAAGCCCTTCATCGCTGGTAGAGCGGGATGTAGTGGTATGGCATCGCGAGGATCATCACGTAAACTCCCGTGCAGTAGACCGGCCCGACGCCGCCGCTGCCGGCGTCGAGTTTCGGTTCCCAGTAATAGCGCTCTCCGGTGAGAGGAGAGACATTTTTCAGGAGCACGTCCTTGAGTTGCGAATACCACTTGGCCCAGGTTTCCCCGCCGATCATGTATTGGGCGGGAGCGGCATAAAAATTCCCGTAGGTGAACCACTGGTCGTTGCGCTGAAAATTCCGCATCATGTACTCGGAGCCCTGTTTCACCATGGGATCGTCGTAAAGCCCGCAGACCTGAAGCGAGTAAATCGCCGCCGCGGTGCGCGCGAATCCGGGGTCGCGTCCGGGCTGATACGCAAAGCCTCCACTCGGGGCGTGCTGGCAGGACTTCACGTAACGCACGGCGTCGTCAATGGTCTTCTGAGGCACATCCAGGCCGCTGTTCTTGGCGGCCCGCAGAGCGACGACCTGAAGCACGGTCACCGAGATGTCCGCGTCGCTGGCCACGGGCCGGTAACGCCAGCCGCCTTCGCGGTTCTGCGTGGCAACGATGAGCTTGATGATTTTCTCCAGTTTGGGGCGCATCGCGGGGGAGCGAGTCTGCCCGTAAATTTCGGCCAGAGAGATGGAAGCGATGCCGTGCCCGTACATGTATTGGCCGCTGTTGCGGTCGGAGAAGGTGCCCTCGGGGCGAATCTGATCCAGGAGAAACTGTGTCCCCAAAGAGACGTTTTTGCCGAATTCCCCTTCGCCGGGCAAATGGCCGGCGGCCAGGTAACCCATCAGAACGTAACCGGTAATCGCGACCGGATGGCGGGTTTCCTCGCCGGTCGAGCCCCAGGCGCCATTGGGAAGTTGTTTGGAACTGAGCCAGCGCAAGGACCCTTTGATGATGGCCTCGGTCTTCTCGTCCACGACGACTTCGTCCTTGCGCACCGGCGCCGGGGCGGCGACGGCGGAGAAGCCGAGCGCGGCGAGAAGGGTGGCGGCGAGGAGGATGGCGGTAAAGAGGGTCCGACAAGATTTCTGCTTCCTCATGCTCGACTCCTCAGTCAACGTGCTGCTCGATAATTCGCTCGGCCAATAACTTCCAGGATCCTTCCTCGTGGACGTTGTAGGAGAATGGCGCCTGCGCTGTCGAAGGCATGTCATCAATGAGGATGTCGGGCTTGGAGGCATATCCCTCGAATAGTTCCGTGAGTTGGTGAAGCGCCGCGATTTTGCGAGCGTAATCAAGTCCGGCGGACGACCAGAGGAACAGGTGGCAGCCCTCGTCGCGCAGTCGTTGCAACGCCTCGCGCGCGCCTTCGAGCAAGCGCCCATGGGAATCCACCAGCGTGAGGTCGACATCAACGAAGACATTGGCATTTTTCACAAATGGTTAGACGCAACCCAGTGCTGAATGTCATGGCAGGAAGGTACTAGACTGGTTGCCAAAAGTCATTTCCGATTGGTGGGGCTGCGTTGCCGCGCAGCCTCGCACGATCGGCAGGTCGTGCGCCACCCATCGGAAATGACTTTGGCAACCAGTCTAACCTCTGGCCGATGCGGATACCTCGCTCACTGGGCGGGCGGAAGCTTGAGGTCTCTCGGGCTACTCAGTTTTCCCGAAAGACTTTCACCGAGCGCAGGAAGAACCGACCGCCGACGACCGTCACGCGGAAATCGGACCCGTCGTTTTGCCGGCCTTCGAAGCGCGCATCGTCGAGGAGAAACCTGGCCCGGCGCCAGCGCTGAGTGCCTTTGAGATAGACCTTCTCCTTGGATTGCGTGTAGGAGCCCAGGGAGCGATTCGACTCGTCGTGGCTGTCATAATCGAGCCGGAAATGCCCGCCCGCATCCGCATCGAAGTATTCCAACTCGACAATCACGAGGTTGGTCAGATGAGCTTTGAGCGCCGGCTCGACTCGGAAATAGGCATAGAGTTCGGGCCGGCCGGGGTAGCGTTGCAGCGCGTGGCATTCGAGGCCGCCCGCCTCGCTCGGTTCGGTGGCGCCATCGTGGTCGTGGTTGGCCGGGACCAGGCCCTCCTGTGCCACGTTCGTGCCGAGTTGGACCCACCCGGATGCAACTGCCGCGTTTGCCGTACGGACGGGTTGCGAGGTCGAGAACAGAAAAATCAACGCCACCAACACCCCGAGGCCAATGAGCGCAATACCACTCCCAATGGCAAGCAACCATTTGGCCTCGCGCGACAGGGCCGGGCGGCGCGAGGGTGGTGCGGCGTCGGGCCCTTGCGACGGGGGTGGTGCTGGCGTGTCCATGCGCGTAATGCGCGATTTGTGGTCGGAAAGCTACACTTGCACTACGATGAGACCATCGGACAGTAAATCGCGGCAAGTGGCAACTACGACCGTTAGACTGGTTGCCAAAAGTCATTTCCGAAATGGTGGGGCAAACCTGCCGGTTTGCCGCGGCGCCCAGCAGGGCGCCGCCCACCATTTCGGAAATGACTTTTGGCAATCACTCTAGGTCACGCAATGCCTCCATCTCGTCCTGTCGCGTTGGCGACATCGAAACCTCCGGGGCGAACGCTCCTCCGCGCTCCGGCGTCGGGTCCATTCCAGGGCAAAACCCTCAAAAAAGAGCTCTGGAAGCGCACTTTTTCACCCGTTTCGCTCGTTTCGCTCGTTTGGCGCTAACACTTTTCCGGGAGGTTGTGCATCGTCCCATTCGTGAGCAACCGGTGTAGCTCCAACGACTGGCCCGGAGGCGCTCCGCTCCGCGCGCGCCGGTCTGCGGACTGGACAACTGGCATTCGCCGCTGCGAACGCGTCGGCGAGGCGGGGAGCGACGCGCCCCACCCTCCTTGCGATGGCTCCGGGCGACGTGCTCCCGCTCGGTCATGAGTCGACTCCGGCTCAGTCAAACCAAGTCAGGGCAAATCAGGCTGATGGGACGAATCGAGGGAATCGAGTCGCCGGCCCGTTCGTGGAGCATGAAACCGAATCAAGCGGGGTCGAACCGAGTCAAGCTCAGTAAAGCCAAGTCAGGCTGCCAATCGGAGGGGCGCTGGCTTTTAAGTGTGTACAACTCATTTACTATCAATGATTAGGAGTAAGATAGGGAGAGGGAGAACTGGGCTTGCGGGGGGGTTCGACGGGAGGACTTGCCCAGGCCCCTTATCAGAGGAGTGGGGCTGTGGAACCCCAGGATTCCACAGCCCCTTGTTCCTCCCGACCAAGTCCAACCAGTCGGGAAATCGGTTAAGAGCACCCCAGGCTCTCGCCGCAATTCAGGCACTTGTAACAGGCGCCGTTGCGCACGGCCACGTGGCCGCAGTTGGGGCAGGTCGGCGCGTCCAATTGAAAGTGGGCAATGGCATCACTAAGGGTTGTGATCGCCCGTCCGTGGACTGAACCGCTTCCATTGCGGACGCCATTGCCCGAATCGCTCACCGGTTTGCGCGCAATCATCTCTGTGTCCTCTGAGAGAGGGAGCTCACGCACGGGCCGGTTAACATTTTTTTTTATCTCGTCCTGGAGGCCGGGCATCGCGAGGTCCGGCTGCTGGGCGCCCGGGGCCATGGCTTCGCGATAGCCGGGAATGAATTCCAGCGCCATCCAGCGGAAAACGTAATCGGTGATGCTCGACGCATTGCGAATATCCGGGTTCTTCGTGAAGCCCGAAGGCTCGAAGCGCTGGTGGGCGAACTTGCGCACGAGCGATTCGAGGGGCACGCCATACTGGAGGGCCATCGAGGTGAGCGCGCCGATGGTGTCCATGAGCCCGCCGATGGTCGAACCTTCCTTGGCCATCGTGACGAACAGTTCGCCAGGCTGGCCGTCCTCGAACAGGCCGACGGTGATGTAACCCTCATGGCCGGCGATCTCGAACTTGTGTGTCTTGGCGTTGCGCGTCTCGGGCAGACGGCGGCGGAGCGGCATGCCCGCTTGCTGACGCAACCGGGCGACTTCCGTTTCGAGCTCCTGAAGACGGAGGTCTCCCGCCGCCGTTGGGTTGGTTCCACCTCCCTCGTTGGTCTTTTTGGTGTTGAGCGGCTGGGAGCGCTTCGAGCCGTCTCTGTAGATCGCCACGCACTTGAGGCCCATCTTCCAGGCTTCGACGTAGGCGTTGCGGATGTCCGCGACGGTGGCGTCGTTCGGCAGGTTGACGGTCTTGCTGATGGCTCCGCTGATGAAGGGCTGGGCGGCGGCCATCATTTTCAAGTGCGCCATGTAATGAATGCTGCGCTTGCCCTTGAACGGCTTGAAGGCGCAGTCGAACACGGGCAGGTGCTCGGGACGCAAGCCGCTCGAAATCGTTCCGCCGTCCTCGACGACGTCCTCGATGGTATCGTGTTTCTCGATGTGGGCGATGATGGATCCGATTTCCTCGTCGCGGTAACCGAGCCGGCGCAAGGCTTCGGGCACCGTGCGGTTGACAATCTTCAGCATGCCGCCGCCGGCCAGCAGTTTGTATTTCACCAGCGCGATGTCCGGTTCGACGCCCGTGGTGTCGCAGTCCATGAGGAAGGCGATGGTGCCAGTGGGAGCGAGCACCGTGACTTGCGCGTTGCGGTAGCCGTGGCGGCGGCCCTTCTCGAGGGCGCGGTCCCACGAACGGCGGGCTTCGTCCTTGAGGTAATTGAAGTCGCGGCTGGGCTGAATATTCTCGACGGCGTCGCGGTGCAGTTGAATGACGCCGAGAGTGGATTCGACGTTGTCCGCTTTCAGCGGTTTGTCCACTCCGGCGCAACGGGCGTCGCGATAACCGGGGAAGGGTCCGATGCGTTCGGCGAGATCGGCGGAGGTCTCATACGCCTGGCCGGTCATAATCGAAGTCAGCGCGCCCGCCAGGGCGCGGCCCTCGTCGCTGTCGTAGGCCAGCCCGTAGCTCATGATGAGCGAGCCGAGGTTGGCAAAGCCCAGGCCCAGCGTGCGGAAGATGTGCGAGTTCTCGGCGATTTCCTTCGTCGGGTAGCTGGCGTTGTCGACCAGGATTTCCTGCGCCGTGATGTAGACGCGCACGGCCGCCTTGAAGCGTTCGACATCGAAGACGCCGTCTTCGCGTTTGAACTTCATCAGGTTCAACGAAGCCAGATTGCAGGCGGTGTTGTTCAGGAAAACGTATTCGCTGCACGGGTTGGTCGAGTGAATGGGCTCGGTGCCCTTGCACGTGTGCCACTTCTGGATCGCCCCGTCGTACTGGACGCCGGGATCGCCGCAGATATGGGTTCCCTCGGCAATCTTCTCGAGGAGCTTCGAGGCGTCCTTGCGATGGAGCGGCTTGCCGTTGGTCGTCGCGCGTGTCCACCATTCCTTTCCATCGAGCGCGGCTTGCATGAATTCGTCGCTGGCGCGCACGGAGAGGTTCTCATTCTGGTACATCACCGAGCCGTAGGCGTCCCCGTTGTAGGAACCGTCGTAACCCTGTTCGATGAGGGCCCAGGCCTTCTTCTCCTCCTTCTGCTTGCTGTCGATGAATTCCTCGATGTCGCCGTGCCAGTCGCGCAGCGTGTTCATCTTGGCCGCCCGGCGGGTCTTGCCGCCGCTCTTCACGACGTTGGCCACCTGATCGTAAACGCGAAGGAAGCTGAGCGGACCGCTCGGCCGGCCGCCGCCGCTCAGCTTTTCTTTGGAGGACCGGATGGGGGAAAGGTCCGTGCCGGTGCCGCTGCCGTACTTGAACAGCATCGCCTCGGATTGGGCCAGGCGCATGATGCTCTCCATGTTGTCGTCGACGGACTGGATGAAGCAGGCGCTGCCTTGCGGATATTCGTATTGTGTCGGGGCACGCTCGCCCTGGTTCGTCTGCCGATTGAAGAACCAATTGCCTTTCGCGCTCTGTTTGCCGACGCCATACTGGTGATAGAGGCCGACGTTAAACCAGACCGGCGAGTTGAAGGCGCCGTGCTGATTCAGGCAAAGCCACGTCAATTCGTCGTAGAACACTTCGCCGTCCTCTCTGCTGAAATAGCCGTCCTTGACGCCCCAGTCGGCGATGGTGCGGGTGACCCGATGAATGAGCTGGCGGACGGAGGTCTCGCGTTCGGACGTGTTTTGCTCGCCGTAAAAGTATTTCGAGACGACCACCTTCGTGGCGAGAAGCGACCAGCTCTTGGGGACTTCAACGCCTTCCTGCTTGAAGATGACCTTGCCGGCATCATCGGTGATCTCGGCGGTGCGTTTGTCCCACTCGATCGGATCGAAGGGACTGATTCCAGGCTCGCTAAAAACTCGTTCCATACGCATGTACTTTCCATTGCTGCCAGCTTCAATCTGTCGCCGGGCAAGCCTGCGTGCAAGGGCTTGAGCGGTTCGGCGGCTGGGGGCTGTCGACGACAAAACTGCCTCAGGGGCGTCAATCATAAGGGTATCCTTTTCGGTCCGCTGTCGGTACGGATTATCAGTTGTTCAGGTCAAAAACGAGCCAGTTATCCCGGTCTGTCTGGTTACGCGGGACACTTACAATACTCCCGACGGCGGCATTCCTCGGCCCGAACAGCAACCTTCCGAGAACCCCAATCCGTAGCGGGTAAGCGCGATGCTAGATACTAGCAATTGTGGTGACAAGAGAAATTTACTAAAAAGTTACTCGTCAGTTGTTCCCATAAGTCAAAACGAGAAATCGTGCGGCAGGCATGCAAAACTCACAAGTTATCCACACTTGGGGATAAGCCGGTGGGGACAAATCTCCGTCGGTCAAAATGCACCTGACCGCATTGGCGATTGCGGCGAATGCGCATTCTGCGACCGCAAGAACCGAAACTCAGCTCCGCCCTTGCGGCGATGGCGCGCAATCAGGGTTGCGATGGCACGGGATTGGGCAGCAGACTCACAGCGAGGCGGCCATGTTTGCCCTGCCCATCATCGAACGCGAGTTGCGCGTCCGCGCGCGAAAGCCGTGGACGGCCTGGATGCGCGTCATTGTCGCGCTGTTCGTGAGTCTGATCGCGGTGACCACTTTGAATTGGGCGCAACTGCGCGGCTGGGGCGGAGCCTGGCAACCGGGCAAGACGCTGTTCGACACGCTGAGCGTGCTGGTTTTCCTGCTCTGCCTTGTGGAAGGGGTACGGCAAACCGCCGACTGTCTCAGCCAGGAAAAACGCGACGGCACGCTTGGCCTGCTGTTCCTCACCGACCTTCGCGGTTTCGACGTTGTGCTCGGAAAACTCGCGGCCACGTCGCTCGGCTCCTTCTATCTGTTGCTGGCCGTGTTTCCCGCGATGGCGATCGCGCTTCCCGCAGGAGGTCTGACGGCGGGTGAATTCTGGCGCACGCAGCTCGTGTTGTTGAACTCGTTATTTCTGGCCGTCGCCGCGGGCATGTGGGCCAGCGCGCGACATCGTGAGGAGAACCGCGCGCTAACGGCCGGTCTTAGCCTGATGTTCGCGCTGACTGCAGGACCCTGGATTTTCGAAGGGCTGCTGCGCGGGTTTTCGCTTCCCAACATCAGCCCCTGGGTCGCGCTGACACTGGCCGACGATGCGGACTATCGCGCGGACGCCGCGCGCTTCTGGCTCACGCTGGCCGCGACGCACGCTCTGGCGTGGGCATTGCTGGCCCACGCGGGCCGCAGAGTGGAATCCGGATGGCGCGAGGAATCGGCCGTGGTTGTCACGGCGCAATCGGCCGCCGCGCCGCTCGCGCTCCATCCAATCATCCTGGCGCGGGCGCGGCGGCTTGCACTGAGTGCAAACCCGGCAGCCTGGCTGGCGAATCGGCTGCCGACCCATCTCGGGTTGATCTGGATTTCAATTCTGCTACTGGCGCTCGGGTTCGCCTCGACGCGTTCGGCGTACCTGTTCCTGTGGGGCACCCGGGCTCTCGGGCTGAGCACCGCGATCCAATGGGGTTCCACGATCATTCCGCTGTTGTTGCTGACGTTCGTCGCCGCGAGATCGTTCGCGGAGGCACGGCGCGAAGGCACGATGGAATTGCTGCTGTCGACACCCCTGTCGCCGAAGGCGATCGTGGATGGACACTGGCGCGCGCTCTGGCGCCAGGTCTCCGTTCCGTTTTGGCTTCTGGTCGCAATCGGTCTGTTAATCTTCGTCGTCGGCATCCTCTCGACCTCCAGGTTTGCCAGAGTTGGGATCGCGCCGTATGTGTTGGTGCACCTGCTCGGCTTTGCGAACCTCCTGTTGCGGGTACTGGCTGTTTGCTGGCTCGCGCTCTTCCTCGGCTTGAGAATGAAGTCCACCACGCAGGCAATCGGTTACAGCCTGCTGTGGACGTTGGCAGTGCCGGCGCTCGGGACTTATATTCCCCAGCTTTTGCTGACGCTGGCGCGTCCGCTGACCTTATCGAATTTGGGCGTTCAATACTGGCACTGGTTTGCGCTGTTGGTCCCAAGCGCATTCAACGTCGCCTACTTGGTGGGAGTGGCTGTGTGGGCGCGGCGCCGTCTGCTGGCGCGTTTTCGAGAACTGGCTGCCGACCGCTGAATGATCACGCGACAAGCTTTATCGACGGGCGAGTTGAACCGGGACGGCTTCGCGATTCGTGCGGACGTGTTTTCGGCCTCGCGGGCGGATGCGCTGGCTGGGACCCTTGCTGGACTCGGCGCCGGTTACGGCATGCGCAACCTGCTTCGTGCCAGCCCCGAGGTCGCCGCGCTCGCGGAAGAATTGAAGCGGCTCGTGGCGCCTGTGCTTGGCACACGCGTTTTTGCAGCGCGCGGCATTTTCTTCGACAAAATGCCCGGCGCGAATTGGGAGGTCGGCTGGCACCAGGATCTCAGCATTGCGGTCGCGGAGCGAATCGTGGCGCCGGGATTCAGCGGCTGGTCGGTCAAGCAAGGCGTGCCGCACGTCCAGCCGCCTGTGGCGGTGCTGGAGGGGATGCTCACCGTGCGATTGCACCTCGATGAGTGCGGCGCGGATAACGGGCCGCTGCGCGTCATCCGTGGTTCGCACGCGGGTGGCCGACTGACGGACGAACAAATCGAGCATTGGAAACAGAGCGGCGAAGAAGTCACCTGCCTCGTCCCCAAAGGCGGCGCGCTGCTGATGCGTCCGCTGCTGCTGCACGCCTCGAAGCCCGCGGAGAAGCCGCGGCATCGCCGCGTGATTCATTTGGAGTACGCGGCGGATCCGTTGCCGCATGGGTTGAAGTGGTTTGAATCGGGGCCGGAGCGCGGACAGCCCGGTTTCAACCTGGCGGACGCAGGCTAGAGTGATTGCCAAAAGTCATTTCCGAAATGGTGGGCGGCGCCCTGCTGGGCGCCGCGGCAACCGGCAGGTTTGCCCCACCATTTCGGAAATGACTTTTGGCAACCAGTCTAGACTAAATCCAGGCGGGTTCGAGGTAGGGAAGGCGGCCGATTGAAAATCGGCGATACAGCAGAGGGGAACTCTGCGCTACCTGGGCGCCGCCCGTTACTTTCGCCGGAAGAACCACACGTAACCGGTGGCTTGTTCGTTCATGAATTCGGAGCGCTTCTGATAAAGTTGTTGGTAGCGCTCCTGCGCCTTCTTGCGCTGGGTATCGCTTGTGGCTTTTTCGAGGTTCTGAAGAGCGTCTTCGAAGGACTTCTTCCATGCGCTCAGTTTTTGGGTGTATTGCTTCTTGTTGACGCCTTTGGCCATCGCCACCAGCGTCACGCTGTCTCCCACCAGGAGGTCGAGCTTGCCATCCCCATCGAAGTCATCGGCCCAAACGCGCGTGGACCCGCTGGGGCCAGTCAGGTCGCCTTCGTCGAGGAGTTCGCCGGTTTCACGCTCATGGCCGCTGGGCGGGATAATCGGTTTGAATGGCTTCAAGGCCGGGAGTTTGCCCGGGCCGGCGGTGTTCTCGGCCCATTCGACGCCGCCATTGCTGGAGCCGCTAAGGAGGTCCATGTCGCCGTCAGCGTCCCAGTCCACAACGAACGGGTCGCTGTGTGCGCTATGGATTCGCAGGCGGTCATTGGCCGCCATGAGGGCCTGGGGTACGGGCGCGAATTTGCCGCTGCCTTCGCCCTGGAAGAGATAGAAGGTGCCCTCGAAGTTGCCCACCACCAGGTCGAGTTTGCCGTCGCCGTTCCAATCCGTTGCGGTCGGCCGCGTGCAAATGTTCCGGGTCATCTCGGACTTGCTGTCCTTGATTGGAATGATGAGCGGGTTCTGATCGGTGCCCTGCAACTCGGCAGCCGGCTCGAATCGGTTCCCCGCCTTACCCCAAAGCACCTGGAACAACCCCGCCATGGGTTGTCCCATGCGGGAATAGGAACCGGAGAGAATGTCGCGATACCCGTCGTTGTTGAGATCCACCAACTGTGGAGTCGAACTGGTGCATCACCAGACGCCAGGCACAATCGCGACTTTGCCGCCCGCCTTGAGCCATTCGCCCGACGCGAGTTTGCCGGCGCCCAGGCCCTTATAGACCCGGATTCTGCCTTCACGGAACTGGCCGACGAGCAGGTCTTTTTTTCCGTCGCCATCAATGTCAGCCCAGCAGGGCGCTGCGTAGCCAGGGCTTTCCACGCGCACGAACTCGTCCCCGGCCTTGAGCCGGTAAGGTTTCTCGAATTGGCCCGCCGTGGCGGCGCTGAGGCTGAAGCCAAAAGCCAGGCTTAGAAGGAGGGTTGGTTTCATGACGGATCCCGGGAAGTGCCGGCAAAACGCCGACTACCGCCCTTCGTTGATGGTGGTGGGCAAGCCGTGTTCCCAGCCTCGCGGCTGGTTCCAGGGACGCACAGAAGCGTTCTCGGAGTCGACGGTGGATGCGCAGCCGGCGCAGAACAGACCGGCCGCGACGAGAAGAAGAGCTAGGATGATTCGCATAAAGCTCCTTACTGGGCGTTGGCTGGGGCGTATGGAAAAACCTGGTCGCCTTCCATGACGTCCTTGAGTTTCCAGCCTGGCATGATATTGGCGATGCTGCGATCGGCCTGGACGTTCATGACGCGGATCTTGGCGACCAGAGTGCCGTCGCGACTGACGAGCAGAACGCCTTTTTCGGGCAATTCCAACTTCGAGCCGACATCCAGGACGAGGAAGTCCCACTTTGGATCGACGACGAGCACGCGGCCGCGCGCTTTGGCAGGCACGGGTGGGTCGAGTTCCTTGTCGGAGAGCAGTTCCTTCAGCCTGGTATCGAGTTCCTTCGCGCGCTTCGCGATGACCTTGTTTTCTTCGAGGAGCCCTTCGTTGGCCAGCTTGATGTCCTTCAACTCTTTGATCAGCCCCGTGATTTGATCCACGGAAAGTCCCAGTGCCTCCCACGCCGCCAGTTTGTCCGCGACCGCTTTGAGGTCGCCATTCAGCTTTTGGATGGCGGCAGCCCGCTCGTTGGCGAGCTTCGTTGTTGCCGCGAGTTGCTTTGTGGTGTCGTCCAGGGCGGACTTTGTGGTGTCCAGGTCGTTCTGGGTGCTCTTGAGCTTGGTCTGGGTCTCTGTGAGCTCCTTGTTGAGCTTCTTCTTTTCCCCCTCGGCCCGCATCCAGTTGTTGGAGTAGGTGGTGCGATTCTCGATGATGCCCACGATCTGCGGCTTCAGGACCATTTGGCTGACCACAATCACCCCTATACCCGCCAGTATGGCTAGGACTAAGCAAAGTCTCAAAAGCAGCATGTTTTCCGATAGGTTCCGGTTGAAATCCCGGTCAAGCTAGACGCTGGCCTCGGACGTGTCAACGACTGGCTTCGCCTGATGGGGTTAGACAGCGGGGTTGGTGGAACGTCACGCCCCAAGCTTAGCGCGTGGTTTCTTTAGCCGTAAACCATGAATCGACACCGCGCGGCTGCGCCGCAACCACTTTGGAGTGCGTGGACTTTGTCCGCGCTTTCGGCAGACGACTTGCCGCCGTTCTTGAGTCAACGCGCTTTTGAACGATAAAGAGGCATCAACGCCGCGCTCCGGCACAGGGGTCGTGTCGAGGCTGCGCGCGCTCCATTAGCGCGCGGTTTTTGCGTTTGACCGTTCTCGGCGAACGCGAGTAGGGTGCGCGCTCTTTGAGTTAAGTTCATTCTATGTTTGGTACCATTCGCAAACATCAAACCGGTCTGTGGATCATCATCATCGCCTTGATGACCGTCAGCCTGTTGTACTTCTTTTTGCCAGGCAACAGCGGTCCCGGCCTGGGTGCCGATGGCGGAGGGAGCTTCGGGACCATCGGCGGCAAGCCGGTGAAATCGAAGGAATGGTACGATACCATGCGCGAGATCGAACTGAGCCACTACGTTCGTTCCGGCAATTGGCCCAGCGGCGAGGATGCCGGACGCGCTCGCGAAAGCGAAACGCTCCAACGGTTGCTGCTCATCCATAAACTGAAGGACCTGGACATCCATCCCTCCGACAAAGCCGTGGCGGCCCTGATGCAAGAGCAACTTGGCGATATGCCGCTGTCGCGGTTTGAGCAGGAACACCTCGCCCGGCACAACCTGGCTGCGGGGGACTACACCCGTTTCCTCCGCCACGAAGTCGGCATCCGCCAGCTCATCGCCGCCGCGAGCGTGAGCGCGAAGTTCGTCAACGCTCCGGAGGCCGAGGTCATCTATCGCAAGGAACATCAGGAGACCGAAGTGCAGTTGGCGCTTTTCTGGGGCAGCAATTACCTCAGCAAAGTGGTCATCACCAACGGCGCCATTGGATCGTTCTACACAAATCGCATGTTTGCGTATCGCGTACCGGAGCGCACCATCGTCAGTTACGTCGAATTCCCAGCCACGAACTATTTCGCCGAGGCCGACAAGGAACTGGCCGGCGTGACCAATTTCACGGAAGAAATCAACCAGCGCTGGTCCCGCTGGGACACGAACGACACATTCCTCAAGGACGACAAGGGCCTTGCCCTTCCCGAAGCCGTGGCCAAACAAAAAATACGCGACCTGTTTCGGACGAACCACGCGTTGATTGCGGCCCACCGGGCGGCCGCGCAGTTTGGCATGGAGCTTTACGAGATGAAGCCCGATCCGAACAAAGCGGAAAACATCGAGAAGCTGGCTGCGGAAAAGAAACTCACGGTCCAGATGACCAAGCCCTTCGATGGGACCAGCGGGCTGGAAGAATTCGAGGCGTTCACCAACTCCGCGTCACGCGCCGAGGAGAGCTTCAACTTCCGGGACACCTTCCGCAGAGCCGCGTTTTCGCTCTCCAACGCCGCCCCCGTCCAGTTCAAGCCGATCGCCGGCAATCCGGTCATCGGCCCCCAGGCCGTTTATATCATGGCTCTCAAAGGAAAAGTGGAACCCAAAATGCAACTCCTGGAGGAGATCTCCGAAAAGGTCACCAACGATTACAAGCTCTACACGGCGCAACAGTTGGCCCGCGACGCCGGAATGGCCTTCGCCACGAACGTCACCAACGGCCTGACGCTCAAAAAATCCTTCGAGGAGCTCTGCAAAGTCGAGAACGTAAATATTGTGGACGTGCCGCCCTTCTCGGACGTCACCCAGTCCCTCACCAATTTCGACGCCCGGATCAACTTGCGCCAAATCCAGTATTTCACTCGCGACATGGAGGTCGGGAAGGCCAGTCAGTTCATCCCCTTCTCAGCGGATGGAGGGTACGTGCTCTACGTCAAAGCCCGCCCGAAGCTGGATGACGTCCGGGTGCAGGCCGCCCTCCCCGACTTCATGGGCCAGTTGCGCATCTACCGCCAAAACGAGGCGTTCCAACAATGGTTCCGCAAGCAGGTCGAATTGACGAAACTTTCGTTGCCTGCGAGGTCCGAGGACAAGCCCGGCGCGCCGAAGTGACGGCTTCCCAGAGGCCAAAGGCGAAATCTCGGCAGAGGTGGCCAAACCGAAGCCCGAAGGCCGAGTTCCACCAAGACCTCTAGAGTGATTGCCAAAGTCATTTCCGAAATGGTGGGCGGCGCCCTGCTGGGCGCCGCGGCAAACCGGCAGGTTTGCCCCACTATTTCGGAAATGACTTTTGGCAACCAGTCTAACTAATCCATTCCAGGATCTGTTTGACCGATTCGCCCGGCGCATCCAGCAGAACATTGTGCCCGGCTCGACGCACGATTCGGCTGGCGCGAAACCCAGGGCATTCCCGTTTCAACCACGGCGCAACCTGCCACCAGGGGACAATGGGATCGATCGCGCCGCTCAAGTGAAACACCGGCAGACGCGTTCGCCGGGCGAGAGGCCGAAAGTCGGCTGTGCGGATCAAGCGGTAACGGCTCGTCACCGCTTCCCGATCGGCGGGGAGCGTGCGGCGACGCACGAATTCTTCGATCTCCGCGTTCACCTCCGGTGTCGCACCACACCGACGACAGGCCGACCGGCCATAGAGCGCGCACAATCGCTTGAGCAGCCACAGGGGGACCGCGCGGCTCGCGCTGTGGGCGACACGCACGCCCCAGGGCCACGGGTGCCTCACGAAACCGCCGACGAGAATCACGCCGGCCACGTCCAGTCCATGGGTGACGCGTCCGGCCTCGTGGCGGCCGAGGAACTGCCACGCGACCAGGGACGAAAATGATTCCCCTACCAGCCACGCGCGCTCGATCCCACGCTCCGAGAGCGCCGTTTCCAAAGCCGCGGCGTAATCCTCGAGAATCCAATCAGGCCGTCGAGGGTAAGTCGTCTCCACCAAACGTGCAGCGCCGCCCAACGCTGCGCGGAACGGCCCCAGAAGGGTCCAGTCTCCGTGCAGACCGGGCAGGTAAACGAGTGTCCGGGCCGCGTCAGCACCATGGACCCGAAGCTGGAGGGACTCGGTCATGCGGAGCGCGAACTCTTGGCCTGCCGTGGCGGTTGGGAACGGTTCGGGCGGTCGTCACGACTGCGCGAAGGTCCGGTTCGCTTCCTCGAGCGCTTCCATCGATCCAATGTCATACCACCGGCCCGGCACGGGCCAGACATAGACCGGCGTCCGCGTGTAGAACCATTGAACCAGGCGGCCCGGCTGATCGGGATTGTTGCCCTCCGCGATGTATTGGCGAATCATCGGCAGCGTCGCCCGCGGGTAATAGTAAAGCGCGATCCCCGTCGTGGTGCTCTTCGGCTGCTTCGGTTTTTCCTCGAAGAACGTGATTTTTCCAGCGGCATCAAAAGTGATGGCGTTGAATTTCTTGATCTCCTCGAGATTGCCCACGTCATAAACGGCAAGCACAGGCGCGTTCTTTTCGCGGCAGAACTTGCCGAACGCGGTCAATGGCTCACTGAACAGATTGTCGCCCGCCACGACCACGATGTCGTCGTCCACCCGCTCGCGCGTGAGCACCAGGTGGAGGTCTCCGATGGCGCCGAGCTTATTCGTGTCGTCTGTCGAGCCGTCGTTGACAATCGTGAAGTCGAGTGGCCGCTTGCTCGCCCGATATTGGTCGGCCCAGTCCTGGAATTGGGCGGCGAACTTGGAGTTGGTGACGAGGTACACGCGATCGATGCCGCCGATCGGCGCGAGGTTGTCCAACACGTAATCGACCATCGGCTTGCCGGCCACGGGCAGAAGGGGTTTGGCCCGTGTGAGCGTCAACGGATAAAGCCGCGTTGCGTAACCGGCGGCGTGGATGATGACTTTCATTGCGCAGCCAAGTTAGTAGTCGCTGCCGTGTGGCTGCGCAAAACAAAACCACCTGGGTCCAGCGTCACTGAGTTTCGCCGCGGGTGACGCGGAGGAAGACTTCTTCCAAGCCCAGTTCGTCTTCGCGCAACTCGATGAGCCGGGCGCCGCCGCGCACCAGGGCGTCGGCAACGATGCTGTGGTCCGTGTCGTGGCTGGCGAGTGTGACCTTCACCGCGCCGTCCTCGGCGGCGGCTTCAGTGACTTCGGAACGGGCCTTGAGGAGGTCGATGGCCTGGGCTTGATCGCTGGAGACGCGCACCCAGACGATGCGCCCGGTGGCCATCTGGTCGCGCACGCCTTGCACGGGGCCGGCGTAGATGAGCTTGCCTTTCTCGATGATGGCAACGCGATTACAAAGGGTTTGAAGCTCGCTCAGAATATGGGAGGAGATGATGATCGTTTTGCCCATCCTTTGGAGTTCCTGAAGGATGGCCATCATCTCGATGCGCGCGCGCGGATCGAGGCCGGAGGCTGGTTCGTCCAGGAGCAACACCCTGGGGTCATGGATGAGCACGCGCGCCAGGCCCAGGCGCTGTTGCATGCCGCGCGACAGGGCGCCGATGAGCGAGCCTTTCTTCTCGGACAGGCCAACGAGTTCGAGCACATCCTGGACGGTCTTTTCGCGTTGCGCGGTGGGGATTTTGTAACAGGCGCCGAAGAAATCCAGGTACTCGGTTACTTCCATGTCCTTGTACACGCCGAAGAAGTCGGGCATGTAACCGATGACGTGGCGGACGGCGTCGGCGTCGCGCACCACGTCGTGGCCGAGAACGATCGCCTGTCCGGAGCTGGGTGAAAGAAACGTCGCAAGGATGCGCAGCGTCGTGGTTTTTCCGGCTCCGTTAGAGCCGATGAAGCCGAAAAGGTCGCCCTGGTTGACGGTGAGGTCGAGCGCGTTCAGCGCCGTCATCGTGCCGTAATGGCGTGTGAGTCCGACCGTCTGGACGGCGGGAATGGGAGGGGCAGCGGTGGACATGGCGCGGGTAAATCGTGAAATCGTTAAAATCGTTGAATCGTTGAATCGTTAAATCGTGGAACGGCTGAGCCGGAAGGGTGCTGCGGCGTCCAGGAGTTCATCCGGGGTCGTCTCTCGCGCTGATCTCCATTCTGCGGAAGCTGGGTATTCATTGGTTCCTTCAACATTTCACCGATTTAACGTTTTAACGATTCAACGCTTTTAACGATTCAACGCGCCTCCTCCGCCACCGTCACGCGGAACAGTGTGCTGCGACTGTTTCTACGGGCAGTGAATTGGTTGAGAGGCTTCACCGGGGCGTAGTCGGCCGCGAAGGCCAGCACGACCGCGTCGCCGCGCTGGACGACGGGACTGAGGTCGAAGTTGGGCGGCGCGGAGAAGTTTTGCCACTGGTTGCCGGGGGTGTTGAGCTGCGTGACGAACGACGCGGCGACGGTGCAGTTGGGTTTGTCGGGAAGGTGCGATTCGGTATTGCCTCCGAAGGCCTGACCCCGGGCATTCAGGGCGGCGCTAAAGCTGCCGCTGTAACGATTGACGAACGAGTTAAGTGACGACTTCGGGGCGGAGGCCCGGGGGAAAGTCTGCGATTTGCGCGCCTGGACGTCGCCCAACTCGTAGATGTCGCCGTTCAGGACGAGACGGGTGTTGATGAGTCGGGTCTCGAGGCGGTTGTCGATGGTGATTTCGTCCGTCGTCATCGTCACCGTAAAGGGCGGGGCGCTGCGACCCCACCAGTCGCTGACGAACAGTTGGGACGTCCAGACCGGCACGTCGAGAACCCCGCGGAAGGTGTTCCCGCGCTGCTCGACGGTGGCCTTGCTGGCATCCTGGCCCGAGCCTGCGCTTTCACCGCGCAGGGTCGCGAAGGGCTGCTCGCTGGCGACGTGGTATTTGGCGTTCACCGGGGAATAGATGGAGCCAAAAGTCCAGCCCCGCAGGTCGGCCGAGTCGCCATGGGGAATGATGTCGATCACATGGAGTTCGTTCCACTCGCTTTCGCCGGCGCGCAGTTTGTATCCAATGAAATAGATGAGCGCCGAGAAGAAGGCGACGTAGAACGGGAACGTGATCCACGTGAGCATCTGTTTGTTGATCTTCTTGAGCCAATACTGATCGAGTGGCCCGATCACGGCCAGGTAAACCACCAGGAGCAACAGCAGCCAGGAGACCGGTAACTTGCGGACTTGATCGCTGTCGACCATCGCGCCGAACACCGCGTCGAGGCTGCGTCCGCCATAGCGCGGCTGCGCGTTGGCGTTCTCGAGGAGGAACTCGGACGGGTAGTCGGTCATCTTCGCCCAAAAGTGCGGTGCGTTCTTCCAGGAGCGGAACGGCTCCAGCTCGGGCGCGAAAGCCAGCATGGTGATTTGCCCTCGCCCGCGCCGCGCGATGACGATCAGCGGCTCTGTCTCCGTGCCGACGAGCACCTGGCCGTCCCGAAGTTTCAGCGTGGCCGCCTGGAGCGGAGCGTCCTCGAACTTCGCGTCGACCTTCAGATTGGCGTACGGATTGTAGTAGTTGACCTGGGTCGCGGCTGGCGTCGTGACCCGCCTGTTTTGGCGGATTTGACCGCTGGGCAGCCTTTCGCTGCGGGAGTCGTCGCGTCCGTCGAAACGCTCACGGCTCGTCATCCAGGTCTGGAGTGCGGCGTGGGTGGCATTGGTGTTGAGGCCGGTTATTTCCGCGGGCAGGAGCCGGCGCAGCCATTCGCCGGGACCTGAGAAATGATTGATCTGTTCAACCCCAACGATCAGGTGACCGCCGGCGTGCAGCCAGGCTTGAAGCGCGGTGACCTGGGGTGCCTTGAGCAGTTCGAGCCGCTCCGAAGAGAGATAAATCGCATCGAGGCCTTCGAGCGCGATGGGATTATCCGGAAGAATATCCGGCAACAGCCTCGCGATGACAGGATTCTGGCCAGTGCGCAGCTTCGTTTCCGGGAGCGTTGGCGCGGTGCGAGTGATGGCCCCGGCAAGGGGCACGTCCGGCTCGCTCAGGCGCCGGACTTGCGGGCTCTGGACTTCCATCATCGTGCGCCCCCGTTCATTGCGAAGGCGGGCCGTCCAAGTTGGGTTGTAGCTGGCGGAATTGTAGACCGGCAGGATGAACCGCTTGGTCGTGCCCTTGGGCAATTCGATGATCATCGAGCGGGTCTGGCCGGAGTTGAAATTGTTCGCCGTCACTTCGAGTTCCGCGACGAATGGGTCGCCATCATTGAAGAGCTCGAATGCAATCGGGAACCAGCTCCCCTGCGGCACCACCCCGTCATACCCGACGAACATGTCGAAGCGGATGGCCCCGCGCGCCGGGGAAGCCCCGAATAGCGCCAACGCGAACAGGAGGTTGGAAATCCAGGCACTCAGGGAGGCACGATAGCGACGCGGCCCGCGAGGCGCCCGTGCGGCTGACCCGCTGGAAACCAAGTCTCGCCCCGTCGTGGGATTCGCGGCGGCATCCATATAAGACAAGCGAGTCGAGTTATAGGCGCTGTCCGCGGGCGAGGCAATGGGAATCCTGCCCGCCGACGCGACCCAATGGCTTAGACACCGAAGCAGGCGAGGCGTTCCGCGAAGTGAACTGCACTTCCCCCTTGCGCCACGGCCATTGCGGGGCAAACCATCGCCGGTCGCCGCATGACTCCGCGCATCAGCGTCCTCATCAGCACGTTCAACAATCGCCGCTTCGTGGAAAAGAAACTGCGCGAAGCCCGGAGGCAAAGCATCTTCGAGCAGGCCGAGTTCCTGTTTTTGGAAACAGCGTCCCCCGAGCGCGAGCGCGAATTGCTTCAGCCTTTCTGCGACGCGCACCCCAACTGCCGCCTCCTGGCCACCGACGAGCGTCACACACTCTACTCGGCGTGGAACCTGGGCTGGGACGCCGCCCGCGCGCCGGTGCTTTGCAATTCGAACATGGACGACGCGATGCACCCGCGACTCCTGGAACACGTCGCCGCAGCGATGGAGCGGCGCCACTGGGATGCCTGCAGCGTGCTCATTGCGAAGCAACTCGCGGAAGATCCCGCGCTCGACGCCTGGTCGCGCCAGCGCCTGGCCCGCTTGCCGCTCAGCCTGCGCCCCGGCCCGTTCACCGCCTGGCGCGCGGACCTCAAGGAGCGCTTCGGCCAGTTCGACGGCCGCCTCGCCGTGGTGGGAGACCGGGACTTCTGGTCGCGCCTCATCGCGCGCCGCATGAAGTTCGGCCTTGTCCCGAAGGTCCTTTATCTCTACACGAAAAGTCCCTGGCAACTTTCGAAGGGCCAATACCATTCGACCCGCCGCGAGCAGGAAGAGAAGCTGCTCAGCGAAAAGCCGTATCCAATCTGTTGGCCGTACCGAATGCGGAATCAAATCATGGTATTGCGTTATTTGCGCCGCCTGTTTCCGGCGTGGTTCATCCCGCATGAGTGAGCGCCCGGCCAAATTCGACGCCGCCCTTCGGCTTTCAGCGCATCTTCGCCGCTGTTGCGCGGCGCTCGCCGATGGCGAGTCAGAGGCGCCGTCGTGGTCGCCGGTGTTCTGGCTGGGCCGATTCGACGCAGATGCCCGGTGGTGGGTCCATCCTGTCTTGACGGAGGAGACGCGGGAGGATTGCGCGGCGTTGGGCGCCGACCTTCCGGCGGGACTGGAACAGCAGAGGCCGGTCGGGCAGCTCACGACGCTCATCCAGGCTGTGGAACCGTGGCTCCGGGAGATTCTGGCCAGCGCGCCCGCCGCGAACGAGGAGTGGACGGTCGAAGGCTCGTTCGAGCCAACGCGGTACACGGGGCGGTTCGCTCGATTGCCCGGCGTGTTCGGGCCACTGGACGATTCGTTGCCCGGCGTTTCACTCTTCCTGCACGGCAGCCTCGCAGACCACACCGCCACTGCATTTTCGGACGTGGACGACTTCGTCGTCCTGCGCGCCGATGCCTGGCGCGACGCGGAGACGCTTCGGCGCGTCGGCACCGCGCTCGCCCGAGTCGCGCGTGGTTACCAGGATATCGATCCGTTCCAGCATCACGGCCACTGGCTCGTCACCGAGTTCGATTTGCTCTATTACGACGAAGGCTTCATGCCCTTGAACGTGCTCGAAGGCGCCCGGCGCGTGACTGGGGAGCGCCGCATCGACATGCGCCGAAACCCGGACACAAGCGGATTTGGCAAGAATATCACTTCCACACTGCGCACGCTCCGGCGCCGGCTTGGATTGATTGAAAAGGAAGGCGGCATGAACGCGTTCCGTCTCAAGGGGCTGGCCGGCGAGATTGCGCTGCTGCCGGCATACGTTTTGCAAAGCCACGGCGAACGGTGTTCAAAATCCGAGGCCATTTGCCGTGCCGCCGCACTGTACTCGCCCGACGCGCTCCCGGCCTTGGAATGGGCGACGCGCGTGCGTTCGGAGTTTGAGCCGCTTGTGAAGAGTGCTCGCGTCGACCGGCTGCGCCGTATGGCGGCTTGGTCCTGCGCGCGTCGCGGCCAGGCCGAGGCCGTGTTCAAACGCTGGGCGCCATGGGTTGGGGCTCCCCATCCCCTGGGTCCGAAGGCGCGCATCGTGGAGGCGATTCGCCATTTCGCCAACGAGTCCGAGTCTCTCGCCAAGCCGTCGACGCCATGACGCCTGAGCACGCCAAACAGCCTGGTCGAATCGTGCCCGACGTGCGTCCGCTCGGCATGGCCGATTACGAAGCCGGCCTGCGGCGGTACCTCGAGCTGTTTGGCTCGCGTCACGCCGGAGCCTCGGCGATTTACCAATTTGGAAAAATTCGGACCCCGGGCGTCTCGGACATCGACCTGGCCATCATCGTGAGCGATGAGGACTGGCTGCGCGCCAGTCAGGTGGCTGAACAAGTTCTCAGTGGGGACGACCGGCTCAATTACCTGTTCACGCACGAACCGGTGGTGGTGTGCGAGTCGATGCTGCCGCATCTGGCTTGCTTTCACTCCCTGGAGAACTGCCGTCGCGTCGCGGGACAAGCGGATCCGCTCGCGACATCGCCCGCGGCACTGAGCGAAGGCGCCCGCCTCATGCGCCAAGCCGTCTGGAGCAGTTTCATGCGCGTCGCAGGCTGGAAGCTGGCGAAGCCCGAGATCGGTCTGCGTCGCGTACTCATCCTGCTTCACAACCTGCTTGCCACCGCCGTCCATACGAATGCATGGCTGGCCAATCCGATCACTCTGCCTTTCACCACGGAGATGGTTCGCGAGCAGATCCTCCAGGCGGGCGGGGATAAGCGCGAGACGATGTGCCACGAGTTTATCGAGCGAACCTGGACGGTGCTGGACGAAGTAGACTCGCTGCTCGACACTGAACTTTCGGCCAGACTCGCCTTTCCGCTCGGAGCAGCCCGCGTCACGCTTCAAGGACGGACGCTCGCCAGCCGCGTCTCCCAGGCGGAGCGGGAATTCGCAATACCGGATTATCAGCTTGTACTGGCCGGCGCGTTGGGCCGCGCAATGGGCGAAGGTTTCGAGCCGCTGGCACCGTTCCGCGGGGTGCCGGGCGCGGCCGACGTAACTGGACGGGTGGATTTCACGGACTACACGAAGCATTTGAAGGCTGCACTGAAGTTGTTCGACTTGCATCGCCTGAAGTTCTCCTTCCCGACACCGTTCCAGTGCCCCTACACGACGCGAGTGGGGTGGGCGTCGCGCTTTGCCCGTTGGTTCGGTGCAACGGGCCGGACAGATTGACCCCGGCCTCCGTCGATGCGCGTCCTCCATCTCAACACCGATGACGTGAAAGGCGGCGCAGCCCGCGCGGCGCACCGACTCCACGTGGGGCTGCGGCGGGCGGGGGTGGATTCGTCGATGTTCGTTCTGCGACGCAGCTCGGACGACTTGCACGTCCGGGCGGCGGCGCCTCCGGCGAACCCCCTGGCGTGGCTCCGGCGAACGTTGCGCAGGCGAACCATCGAGCGCGAGTTCGCCCGCTACGCAGCCAAACGGCCGGACGGGCTGGAGCCGTTCAGCGATGACCGGACGGAGTTCGGCGCGCTGGCGGAGCAGATGCCCGCGTGCGACGTGCTCAACCTTCACTGGCTTCGGAAGTTCCTCGACCTCGGCGCGTTTTTCGCAACGACGCAACGGCCGGTGGTCTGGACGCTGCACGACATGAACGCGTTCACCGGCGGCTGCCACTACGACGCAGGTTGCGGGCGGTTCACCGATCGCTGCGGGCGTTGCCCACAACTGGGTTCGGCCGACGAGCACGATCTCTCGCGAGCGGTCTGGGAACGGAAGAAAGCGATGTTCGACGCCTTGCCTGCCGGCCGGCTCCACATCGTGGCGCTGTGCGAGTGGATGGCGCGCGAAGTCCGGCGCAGTCCGCTGCTCGGGCGCTTTCCGGTGAGCGTGATCCCGAACGGGCTGGATACGGAGGTATTCGCGCCACGCGACCGGCGTGCGGCACGCGAGCAACTCGGCTTGCCGGTGGACGGGCGCCTGGCACTGTTTGTGGCGGAGTCGGTGAAGAACCGGCGGAAGGGCTTTCAACTGCTGCTCGACGCCCTGCGAGGGCTGAACCTGGAGGACGGGATTACGTTGCTCTCGATCGGCCGGAGCCCGCCGGAGCTGTCCCCGGGCTGCGGCCACAAACATCTTGGCGAAATTCACGACGACGCGACACTGGCGGCCGCTTACAGCGCGGCGGACGTGTTCGTGCTTCCTTCGTTGCAGGACAACCTGCCGAACACGGCGCTGGAATCGCTTGCGTGCGGAACGCCGGTCGTCGCGTTCGATACGGGCGGCATTCCGGACATCGTCCGGCCCGGACTGACGGGCGCGTTGGCGCCGGTGGGAGACCCCGCCGCCTTGCGAAAAGCCATCACCAGTTTGCTCGGTGACTCTGACGCGTTGGCCAGGATGTGGGCGCACTGCCGGGAAGTCGCGGTGAAGGAATACGCGCTCGAAGTTCAGACCAAACGCTACGCCGCCCTTTACGAGAAGCTTCTTGGCCAAGGCGGTTAGACTCAAGGCGGTTAGACTGGTTGCCAAAGTCATTTCCGAAATGGTAGGGCAAACCTGCCGCGACGCCGCCCACCATTTCGGAAATGACTTTGGCAACCAGTCTAACTTCGGACCTTCTCGAAAAGAAACAGCACGCGGTGACCTTCCGCGTCGGCCCAACGCTTCATTGTGCGCCAGCCAATACCTTCGAACGCCGCGGCAAACTCCGATTCCGAGTAGCCGCGCGGTGGCGTGCGCCCTTTGTCGAGCCACTTGCGGACGTGGACGTCCTGGAGGCTTACGAACTCAGTGAGGATATACTTCTCGGCATAGCGATCCAGGATCGCGGCGAATGTATAGAAGGGCACGTGCAAGCGGAACGCCAGGTGATGACTGACCGCCAGCGCCATGACGAGGTCCGAACGAAAGCGTTCGTAAGAACCGCCGCGAAACATCCCGAGTCCCTCGGGCGGCGTGGGATGACACAGATCCAGCCGCGCGGCGAACATCGGCACACGCTCCTCACGGGCGATCGCACGGGCGCAGTCGATGGAGAACTCATCGATGTCTGCCAGCAGCGCCAATCGGCCGTGGCGCGCGGCGTGACGGATGTGGGCGCCCTTGTTGCCAGCGAGGTCCAGAACGGAGCGCGCGTCGGCGAGTTGGTCGAGGAGTTCCGGCACGACGCGGGATTTGAGGTTCTCCTGGCCCGACTCGTAGTCAGTCCAGTTGGTCTTCTCCTCGGCGACCGGGCGGCGGCAGAGCAGCGACTGGATGCGCTGAAAGTAGAACCGTTCGCTTCCGGCGGCCTTGGCGGCGAAGTAGATGAGGTCGAACGCAATCATCACCGCCTGGAGCGGAGTGAGATGGTGATAGCGGCGCAGGAAACCGTCGCGTGGTTCGCGGCGGGCGAGGGCGGCCAGGGCGCGCAAGCCGACCTTGTTCAGCGCCAGCGGCAGGAGGAAGCGTTGCTTGAACTCACGGTGCCAGCCGCGGCTGATGGCGAACTTCTTTCGATTCAGCTTGAGCGAGCCGAAATCGACGAACCGTGCGCGGCCATCCGCGTCGAACACAATGTTGTTCGGGTGAGCGTCTTCGAGACAAAGGCCGGCTTCCAGCAAGCCCAGGTTGAAAACGCAAAAGGCGGCCAGCGCTTCCTGCCACATCCGCATAGTCCATTCGGAAGGGACGACGATGCGGGGAATCCGCCGGTGTCGAAGGACGGCGCTGAATTCCGCGGGCAACCCGGCGGGACGGGCCTCGTTGGCCAGAGTCGTGTCGATGAGGCCGAGTTCGGCGAGCCGCGCCAGGCCCGGGCCGGCTTCGATGTGGCGGAGGACGGCTTCGCCTTCGGCCGTCAGCGCGCGGAACACGTAGTCCGGGTCCGGGTCGGGTTGCTCGAGAATGACCCCACGCGTGTCGAGCCAGCTGCCCGGGAAGAACAGACGGCCGGCGGAACGCGGAGTTGAAGCGGCTTCAGCGTGCATCTGGGCGATCCGAGGCTCGACGTTCGCCGGACGATTGGCAATCTGAATTCGATTTGGGCTGCCGCTTCATTGCCCTCCTGCGGCACGGAGAAGCGGCAAGGGAGCGCGGCGACGAATCGACACGAATTTCACGAATTTGCACGAATTGAGAGCCTCCAAATTCGCGTTAATTCGTGAAATTCGCGTCAAAACCCAACGCATCTTCTCTTAATTACATTAGATGCCAGGAGCCTGTCCGATGGTCTCACGTCGAGCACTGCGAGGTTCCTACCGGCGTCGGGTCGGTGAATTCGGTACGCTTCAGGGGAGGCGACGCTACGGGCCGTGACGACCCGCGCTCCGGTCCCAGTGCCGGCGCTCTACTGGATCCCGAGCAATTCTACCTCGAAGATGAGGGTGCTGTTGGGCGGGATCTTCGGAGGTGCGCCGGCGGCGCCGTAAGCCAGGTTGGGCGGAATCTCGAACTTGAATTTGTCGCCCACCTTCATGAGTTGGACGCCCTCGGTCCAGCCGCGAATGACACGGTTCAATGGGAAACTGAGCGGTTCGCCGCGTTGCACCGAGCTGTCGAACACGGTGCCATCGAGCAGGGTGCCGTGGTAATGGACGTTCACCGTGTCAGTGGCTTTAGGGGAAACGGTGCCGGTGCCTTGTTTCATGACCTGGTATTTCAGGCCGCTGGGTGTGGTTTTCATTTCGCTTCCGGTACCGCTTGTGGCGCCTGCGGCTGGTGCCGGCGCGTTCGTGGTGGCTTTGTTGTCAGTGCTCGATTGGGTCGATTTTTCACAGCCTACGAGGAACAGGGCTGCCGCCAGAGTCGCGGAGAGTCGTGCAATCATAGTTCAAGTATCCGGCCGCCGTCGATGGCAGCGCGGAGCGGAGTTTCCGCAATTGGCGTCGAAGGTCAAGCCGCCTCGGACGTTTGGCGCTGTCCTGGGCGAATCCAGTTTTTGCAAGGGGCCAACAATTGTGTTCTCACCTCTCACCCCGGCCCCCGTTAGTAGCCCGTTCAAAACTGTAGCGGCGCTCTGTGAGCGCCGAACAAAGGTGCACATTCTGGCCCGATGCGGCGGTCACAGACCGCCGCTACAATCGGATTAGAGTTTTGAACGGGCTGTTAGGGGAGAGGGGACGATCGGGAGCATCCGGCCCGAGTGCGCTCGCGTGAGTGGCACGACTCGGGTGGCACAGGCGACCCGCCTTGTGCGGTCGGGCGACCCGCCCGACTGCGAAGAGCGGCGGGTGGGACCCGCCGCGCGAGGCTCAAGCCGGGCCAGACCCGCTCCGCCTTCTGCCGAAGGCGAACCCAGACGGAGTCACGGCCCGGCCCGAGTCGCGCGCGGCCGGCGATGAATTAAACGCACGAACTGCGCAAAAGGTTCGGTCCGGCCTCTTGGGGAGCGAAACCACGGATGACGTGGTGTAGCAGACAACGCATACAACCGCAGATGAACGCAGATAATCGCAGAGGTTCATGTGGTTGAACTCGTGCGTCATCGTCGTAGGGACGCTCAAGGTTCAAAGCAAAGTTCTTAACCACGGATGGACACCGATGGACACGGATAAGGAACAAGACTTCGGTTTCCATCCGTGTCCATCCGTGTGCATCCGTGGTTGCATTTCCTTTAGAGTGATTGCCAAAAGTCATTTCCGAAATGGTGGGCGGCGCCCTGCTGGGCGCCGCGGCAAACCGGCAGGTTTGCCCCACCATTTCGGAAATGACTTTTGGCAACCAGTCTAGTTGCCCGGCGCGCAAGAAACCGTGCAGGTTCATCTCACTCTTCAGACACCATCTGCGTTCATTTGCGTTCATCTGCGGTTCACCCAAACCGTGCTCCGTTCCGGTGCGGTGTCACCGCGTCGCATTGGTTCCATGCTTCACGGTCAGTTCGTAACTGAACTGCCGTTTCTCCCTCGGCTTGAGGGGCATTACGAACTTCACCTTCGCGGCGTCCAATTTCTCGTAATCAGACCTCGTGGCCAGCGACCAATCCCCCTGGAAACTGCGACGGATATCGAGCACGACGTCGATGTCCTTCGAGTTCTGGACCTCGAACTCCCACGTCTCCCGGGTCGTCCAGCCTTTCACGTTGCCGTGGTTGTCGAAGGCGATGTCGGTCTTGACCCAATTGGCGAGCGCCGGCTTCACGAGCACTTCGGGGTCTTGGCCCAATTCCATCTCGACCGATTCGTTGATCGGAATGTACTTCACGGAGGTGCCGCCGACGTAGGAGTAGAGTTGATCGTCGGTCACGGTGCGGAAGGCTTTGACTGCGCCGTCGGGAAGCGGCTCCTTCCCAAGCTTGCTGGGCACCGAGTTGGTGAAGCGGTAGTAGCGCATCACCTGGTCGCCCCATCGTTCCCGCTCGAACTTGTAGTAACTGATCATCGGCACGCCGGGCGCGCGGAAGGACGGCAGACGCTTGGACCATCCGTTGGCAATCGTGTCGCGACCCTCCACGGTGTAGAGGAAGTATTCGCTGACGCCCTCCTTGATGATTTGCTTCTGTTGCACTTCGGAGAGCGAATCCACCGCCAGCATCCGAGCCCGTCCTTCATCCTTTACTGCCTTTAGGGCGGCGGTGGGCAAGACCGCGCCCGTGGGCAGTGTCGAGCCCGGGCGGCCCTGGTTGGCCAGCATGACGATGTCCTCGACGAGCCGGATGACGCCGACCACCAGGCGGATCTGGGCGTTCTCGTAATCCTCGCCGCTGCGGTTCGTCACGCGCACCGAACCCATCAGCGCCATCCCCTTCTCGTCCTTCGACGCTTCGGCTACATACCCGGCGTCCCAAGTGATGCCGCTGGTAAAGTAGCGAATCTCGACCACGACTTCGCCGGCGTACTCACTCCGGAAGCGCCACTCGAGCGTATTGTTGACCCGCGGAGGGAAGGAGGCGTCCAGCAGGTCGATCTGGTCGGCGTGCGTGAGCGGGCGAATTTCCAGGCTCGTCGGATCGATGAGTGTGTTGGCCCAGGAAAACTCGAGCCGGTTCAATCCCTTGCGAACCGTCAGCACGCGAGTTTCCTTCACGAGCGTAAGGTCGGCGGAGTTGTAGATCGTAAGCTGCACCGTGTCGCGTCCCGGGAGGGTGACGACGTTGACGCGAGCCGCCGCGCTGGGCGGCATCAGAACGTGCGCGGCGAATAACATCGCCAGGAAGCTGCTGAGCAGGCGCGAGAGGCGGCGGGCTTTTCCAATTGTGGTTTGTAGGGATTTCATGTGGGCAATCTCGGAGGGAAAGAGGTTTTAATAGGTCGAAAGTTCGTTGTCCCCCTGCACATTCAGGCGATGGACCTGAAACGTCACAGTGGTCTTTTTCTCGCCCGACGACTCGGGTGGCAGCGTGAGGTGATACTCAAAGGTGAACGCATCCTTTCTCCGGAACTGCCCCGCGTGACTGTTCTCGACCATTTTCCAATAGCCAGGGACGTGTTCGACAACGACGAGATCGGCGGGGGTCTTTTTGAAGTTCTCTATTTCAATCTTGTAGACCTCGTCCTTGTCCCAAAGCACGTCTTGCTGCGAAGTGTTGCGGCGGATGTTCATGCGCTCGTCCTTGGTGCGGCGCTGGATCACTTTGACGTCGCGGCCCTGGCCAATGAAGAGCTTCATCTCGCGGTCCACAGGGGTAAGTGGGCCCCAGTCCTCACCGGTGAACGCGACGCCTTCGCCGGGCGGTTCGCCGGGCTTCGAAGGGGCTTCCCGGGTCTTGATGAAGATGCGGACCTTGCCCGGAAGCAACGTATGCGCGCCCAGCCGCGAGGCCTGGCTGTTGGTGATGACATAGGAAAGAGGGATGCCAACGGTCTTCTTTTCGTATTCCGGATCCCAGGGCAGGCTGGCCGAATCCCACGTCAACACCTTGCGAATCGGCAGCGCCTCGAAGCGCTCGGAGAGCATCTCCAGCACTTCCTCGTGCGCGAGGGACTTCTTGAGCGCGGCGCCGTAGCCGAGGCCCAACTCGGCATCGCTGAGGTCCTCACCGGAATCGTTGCGAAGTCGGAGATAGTTGCGAAGCGCGAGCGTCTTCTCGTCCGGCTCGGCCACGGCCTTGTAGAGGATGTCGCGGCTCAATCCGCTGAGCAGATAGCTGATGCGCAACCGTTCCTCGCGCGGCGCGTCGCTGCTGACTTCCCAAATGAGAGCGTTCTCGTTCGGCGGGTAGCTGGTGTTCAGAATTGAGACACTCTCCGGCGTGCCGAGCGGGCGGACCTGGAGGGAAGACGGGTCAATATTGACGCCACGCCACGAGAAGTCGACCTGGTTCACTCCCTTCTGAAGAGTAATAAGCCGTTCCTCCTCGACGAGCGTGGCGTTGGGATGCGTGAGCGACACCACAACACGGGCGCGCTCCGGCAAGGCGACGAGCTTTACACGGGCATGGGCTGGGAGTGCCAGAAGGGCATAGGTTGCAAATAGGACGGGTACGAATTTTAGGTTCATGGTAAAAAAAAGACCTTGCGCAAACGCTGTTACCGGGCGTCCCTCGCGGGGCACCTGGCGTTACTCGATTCGGCGCTTCCGAACATGCCGGGATTAGACGAGCTGCTCGGAGATTTGCTCCCGGACGACCGTGGGCGTGGCGTTCTGGCTCCAGCGGGCGAACGTTCAGTTCAACCACGAATGGACACTAATGAACACTAATGGGACGGAAGCGGCGGGACCGAGGCTGGCGAGGAGAGGCTCAGAGTCTAAAGTTCTTAACCACGGATGGACGCGGATAGACACGGAGACGGAAGAAAGATTTCAGTTCCATCCGTGTCCATCCGTGGTTGCCTTTCTTGAAGTAACATTTCTGCGCTCATCTGCGTTCATCTGCGGTTCACCGCCTCCTCACGTCGGCGGCTACATCGTCAGGCCGCTTTGGGCGCTGATTCAGCAGCCAGCCTGGCAAGCAGCCACGGGGCGGTGGCGAGCAGGCGGGCTTGCCGGAAGAGCCGCGCGGCCGACTTCGGATCGCCCCGTTGGTTTGCATCCTGTGCCAGGTAGAAGGCGGCGACTGCTTTGTCCTCCTGAATCTCGCTGTGCGAGTGAACCTCTAATAGCAGTGCCCGGGCTTCGTCCCAGCGGCCCTGCTCGGCGAGCACGGCGCCGCGCGTTGCCTTCACGGAGAGGTTCTCCGGCTGCATACCCCAGGCTTCCGCGCTCCAGTAGTCCGCGTCAGGCAATAATTGCGGCAACTGTTCTTCCACGGGCAACGCGGCAAGTGTGTCGAGCAAATAGAGCTTTTCGAACAGCAACCCCGGCTCGTCCTGGTATTCGCCACACAACACCCATGCAGCCTGCCGTTCGCCCAACCGAAGCAGCGCCTTGATGCGCTCGGCCAGGAACGTGACGCGAATCGAGAGCCCCAAATCGTCGTTGTCGAGCACGCTCTTGAATTGTGCGACCGCCGCCTCGTGACGCCCGGCCCGTGTCAGGGCGAGCCCCTTCCAGCCGAGGAGCGCGACATTGTCCGGCGCCCAGCGGATTGACTCATCGAGGAACGCCTCGGTGCCTGCGAAGTCGCCCGATTTTCTCAGGTGTTCCAGCCGCGTGAGCGTCAGGTCGTAATTGAGCTCAGGCGGCCAGAACGAACGGGCGATCACTTCGATTCGGAACGCTTCGGTGACTTCCTTGTGCCGCTTGAGGGCGGAGAAACCCGCCGGCGCCGCCGGCTGCCACGGTTTGCGGTGAGTCCACACCGCGCCCCACGCGAAGGCGCCGGCGAGCAGAAGGAACAAGACCGCCGCGGTCCATATGATGGGATTGCCGCCCGCCGAAACGGCCGCGCGTGCGACCATCACCGAACACCCCAGGCTCGCCACCGAACCGGCCCCGAACACCGCCACATGGAAGCGTCGGGCCGTCTTGCGCGCGAAGTTGATGTCCGCAATGGGCGGCGGCTCCTTGGCCTGCGGCACGAATGGCACGCGTCGCAGGAAAAGGATTTGCCACAACGCCAGGCCGTCCGACGCCACGCGTCCAAACGACGTGGCACGCACATGGGGAAACAGATGATGCACCGCGATCGTCACGCTGGCGATGCCGAACAGCCACCAGGCGCTGACGGCCGTCGTGAGGTCGAGCGACGCTGTCCGGTTCGGGCCCGCGGCCGCCAAGGCAATCCAGCCCAGCGCAACGCTCATCGCCGGACCCGCTGCGTGAAAACAGAAGTAGCGCCATCGGTTGCCCCGGGCGCCTGCGGCTTCAGCCTGCGTGCAGCCGCCGTAAGGGATTTGCTTCACCTCCACGTCAAAACCGAGCCAGCGTCCCACGAAGAGAGCCGGCCCGAAACCGAGCACGATCTTTTCAACGTTCAACCGGCATGCGCGGGCTGCGAAGGCGTGCGCCAACTCGTGCGGGAGCGTCGCCAGAACGAAAAAGAGTTGGACGAGGAACAAGTTGAGCGCGCAATGGCCCAGGCGCGATTCCGGGTTCGTCCACACGAGCGCCAGCCCCACGACGCCCATGGTGACGTCGAGGACGAGTCCTGCCTGAAAAAACCTTCGATGAAACCGGGCGTGGCAGTTGGGACAATACGTCCGCGCGCTCCGAAACGGCACGGGCTCCTGCGCGAAGACCTGGCCGTCGGCGGCGGCAATGCCGCAGACACTGCATTTGATTTCCATTTAGAATCCGGTCCATGCCCCGAGGGCGCTCCAAAGCGCCGGCCCACGGCCTGCGGGTCCCAAAACTGTCCGTCGCCGTGCCAGTAGAACGGCGGCTGGCGGCGGGGCATTAGCCCCCATTTCCAATGGTAGCGCAGGGTTGCACTCTGCCGAATTCGCCGATTTTCAGTCGGCAGGCTAGAGTGATTGCCAAAAGTCATTTCCGAAATGGTGGGCGGCGCCCTGCTGGGCGCCGCGGCAAACCGGCAGGTTTGCCCCACCATTTCGGAATGACTTTTGGCAACCAGTCTAACCCCCAGTTCAAAGTCTGCTTGGATTTGCCGTGCCCCAACTCGACCCAACGAGTGCCTGGAACTCTTGACGCGAATTTCGCGAATTAGCGCGAATCAATGGGCGCTAATTCGCATGATTCGTGTCAACAATTCTCGCCCTTTCACCGCGGGGCCGCTTCGTTCGTCGAAATGATTCGGGGGCGGACCAGGAATTCGACGTAGCGGGTCTGGTGCAGGGCCAGGGTGAGATCGTAGCTTGTCGCGTTGGTATTTCCTTCCAGCGCGAATCCCCAATCGGGCATTCCCTCGGAGGTGCCGTGCAAACCGGCCTCGGCACCCCGGTCATCGACTGCCTTCGCCAGCGTCACGCGGTAATCCGGGCGCGCCGGAGTGACGCGAAAGGTGAAATAGGCCGGGCCACCCAGGTTGGAGAACCGCGTTTGCCCGGTGTACTGCACGCGGGCGCCTTGCAGATTGGTCTGCGTCGTTGCCGCGTTCGTGGGGACCGTTCCTGAGGCGGGCACCCCGCGGAAGGTCCAGAGTTCGGACGCCACGAAGTTGGAGCGCTGCGAAAAGCCCACGCGCAGTTTCCAGGCCTGTTCGGCGGGCCACAAGTGCGGTTGTAACTCGACGTATTCTGCGTCCCGCCCAGGCGACCTGCCCCAGATGTCCGCAATCACATTGCTCGACGCATCGCCGGCTTCCACGGTGGCGATCTCCCATTCGCTGGTCGGCTGGCCATTGCGCAGAACACGAAAGCCGGCACGCGTTTGCGATACCGTCGGGTTCACCGCAGACTTCCATTTGTTGGCGCCGCGGCCGACGCCAGCCGTCAAGTCGAACAAAGTGACTGAGAGGTCTCCCTCGTGGGCCGTCACCGGCGGTTCCGGTGCGGTCCACACCGGGTACTTGCCCGGAGTCGGGTTCCGAACGGTGAATTCGCCGACAGGCGTGGCCGCAGGGTACGACTTGCCTTGCTCGTAAATGCGCAGAGTGAAGGTCCGCTCGCGGCGCGGCCAGTACTCGAAGGCCCAACCCTCGATCCACTTGCCGGGCGTTCCCATGCGCATCAAGGAAGGCGAGCCGCATATGCCATGGCCGCTGGCGTCGCACAGCACCAGCCGCGGGTCGCCAGTCGCTGGCCCGGTCCCGACGCGCTCGAACCAGAAGGCGACCGACGGCCGGCTCATGTTCAGCGTGCCCTGCTGCGAAGCCAGCTTCCCAGCCAGCTTGTGCGGCAATAGCGAGAGCAGTCGTTGCCGCCAGCCCCCACCGAGATACCGGTGCTGCGTGCCGTGCGTCACCGCCTTCAGCGTCATTTTCGTCCCATCGGAAAAAGTCACCGTCTGGCCGATGGAACCATCGCCCGTCCTGAAGATCACCACCAGGGCCGCGAGCAGGAGCAGGACAAATAACACGAGCAGGAATCGTTTGATGACCGTTGTTTTCTTCATCCGACGCCAAGCCGTTCACCCGCAGTTGAGCGCAGAGGGCTGACCAACAACCATCCGCCGCACCAGCCCCGTCAGGGGCGGCCTATTTGTAGAACCACGTTCGTCAAACGATCCCAAGCTCCGTCAGGAGCGGCATCGAGGCAATGAATCGTTTCGAGCCATTCAGAATAACCCAGAGGCCGCCCTACTACGGGGCTTGCGCTTTTCTTGCAGCTGGATGCTACAAAGATGCCGCTCCTGACGGAGCTACTGACGCAGTCCGATTCGGGTTGGCCCCATAGTGGATCGGCGCATTCCCAACCAGGTTCTTAACCGCAAGGAACGCACAGAATCGAATCGTTAGTCAGCGGAATGGATCTTTGATGTTCATGTCGACCTCGTGGTTCATTCGAGCTTTTCAGCTATTGGTTCTCGGGACAAGTTTGCACTACAGAGGAACGGACCATCGCTGACGCGCTCGCTGAGAAAGCGTTGGTTATATCTGCGTTCATTTGCGTTCATCTGCGGTTCAATACCTGCGCTCGCCACGCAGTCACAACCGTTCCCGAAACCAGGTCGTGATCGGCCCGGTCAGTTCCTGCATCCAGAGTCCCACGATGTAATGATCCGCCTCGGGCAACTCAAGGCTCTTCGACTCTCCTCCGGCGGCTTGTTTCAGCTTGAGGATATCCTCCGGCCGGCTGACGGGATCTTTGCCGCCGCCGACCAGAAGCACCGGCTGCCTCAGCCGGCGCATGGCCGTTTCCGCCGACCACTCGTTCCACTTCAAGTCCAGCTTCGAGCCCGCGCTCGCCGCGGCGGAACGCACCATGCGCTGCGGGATCGGCACCTTCTCCATCTCCGCAAAGCGCGCGATGGCGTCGTCCGGCTGATTGTAGGGCGCGATGGCCACGACGGTGCGCACGCGCGGATCCCGGGCCGCCCAGTTCAACGCCAGGGTGGCGCCGTAAGACAGGCCGAGCACACCGACCCGTTCGTCACACAATCCGTGCGCCATCAAATAATCGAGCGCTTGTCGCAAATCGGTCGTTTCATACTTGCCGAAAGCAATCCTCTCTCCGGTGGACTGCCCATGCCCGCGCAAGTCCAGCGCCACGACGCGGAAGCCCGCCTGTGCGAGCACGAACGCCCACGGCGCCATGGACTCTTTCATCATCCCATAACCGTGAAGCACGAGAATGGTGGCCGGCTGTTCCAGCGGCTGGAACGTATCCTGCGGCTCGGGCTCCCATCGAAGTGACAACCTTGCTTTCCCATTGGGACTGTGGTCGATCGCGCTCACAAACCGGGAGTGATAATCCCGCGGCGGCACTTCCATCGCGGTCAGGGCTGCTTCCGGAGGGCCAACCGGAATCGTCACCGAAACCAGCGAGTTCGTCGTGACTTTGGCGAGCAGGTTGGTCCAAACGGAATTCCACGCCGCGAGGGAGGCGCGCTGGTGCTGGTTGGGCGCAGCCAGGATCCGATTGGCCGCCAGCCGGCTCACGCCGCAACCCGACGCGAACAGCAACAGCCCCAGTCCGGCGATGCCAATGAAAAACTGTCCGCTGGATCGCCGTGAACGAGGGTTGCGTGAAAACATCTGCGAAGCATAAACCACCCTCATCGGCGGGCAAGCGGAGAGGTGGGAAGCCCGCGCCGGGATTCATGTGCGACGAATAGGCACCCCCCGTACGTCAGAGCGCTCGATGACTTTTGCGCGGGCTGAGCAAGTCCCGGCACCGGCGTTCATCGACGGGAGTGAGTTGGCGTGCTTGCGCTTGGAGCGACTTGCGACGAGGGTGTCAGCTGCGACGCAGCTCATGACCCAGCGCCAGATTCAGCTCATTCGTGAAACGTTCGCGCAGATCGAACCTCGGCTGGCGATTGCCGGATTGGTGTTCTATCAGCGGCTGTTCACGCTGGACCCGTCGCTGCGCCGCCTGTTCGCGCACGATATTAACGAACAGGCCGTCAAGCTGATGCAGGCGCTGAAATTCGCAGTCGCCGCCGTGGAACAACCGCGCGAATTGCAGCCCGTGCTCGAATCGCTGGGCCGGCGGCACGTTTATTACGGGGTCGAGGAGCGTCACTACGAATCCGTGGGAGCCGCCTTGATGGGCACGCTGGGCGTGCTGCTCGGCAGTGCGTTCACGCCTGAAGTGAAGGATGCCTGGCAGTCGATTTACACGTGGATGGCTGACACGATGAAACGCGCGGCCGCAAAGGCGCCTCGAGAGGCGAACAGCGGCATAGCTGGTCATACGACGGAGCAGGAGTGAGCAGGGCGCGAGTTTTGAACGCTTCTCGAGTCCGACGCGTTCTTTCCCCACCATGAACCTCTCTCTTACTCTTACTCCTACTCGCGTGGTAGTGCCAAGCTTGTGCCCAATGAGCGGGGCACAACTCAGTTTTGCAAGGGGCCAACAATCGTGTTCTCACCCCTCACCCCGGCCCTCTCCCCGTTAAGGGGAGAGACTCCTCCGGACTTTGTGCGCGCATTGCGCCCCGTAACGTTGTAGAGTGGACAGCGTCCAAGCGTTCGGCGCAGTGTGACCGCATTTCCCTTTGGTGCTCCGTTGCCCGCAGGA
>Ga0134127_10000410_pt1 | contig 42221 bp, 6 predicted proteins | sample KB31753_FD_96459 | JGI IMG/M metagenome (GOLD analysis project Ga0134127, IMG submission 96459) | Terrestrial soil microbial communities with excess Nitrogen fertilizer from Kellogg Biological Station, Michigan, USA - KB3-175-3 | ecosystem: Environmental > Terrestrial > Soil > Unclassified ...
CGGTAGCCGATGCCCATGATCCAGGTGGAAACGCTCGAACGCCCCCCGAAGGAACGCCCGTTGCGCCAGACGACGAGCATCACGTCGTTGACGCCTTCCTGGGCCAGGTCGAGCCGGCCCGTGATGCGGTAGATGAACCGCAACAGAGGGTGGTAGTAGGTGCTGTAGAGCTGCCGCAAGGCATTGCGGTCGCCGTTCGCGATGCGCTCGAGCAATGCGAGATCGGCGGTGTCGTCGGAGAACCGCGCCCGGGCAGGACGAACGTTCAGCCCCTGATCCATCGTTTTCCGTTCACGTTTCCGCCGACGAGGCTTAGTCTACGCACGGCCGAGACAAGTTGCACAACTCGGGCTGCAGCACGGCCGGGCGCTGGCGGGGAGCGCGTCCGCGCTCGCCATTGTCGCGACGGACGGGCCTCGTGCTCCTCAGGGCGCCGGCAGGACCGCGCGGCACTTGAGTCCCGCCGGCACGTCGAGCGCCGGATTCGGTACGTCGAGAAAGACGGCGAACGTGCCGCTCGCGGCGTCCAGTACCGAATCGACGATCGCCACGGTGCCTTCGAGCTTGCGCCCGACATCGAGTTCCGGGATCACCTCGAGGATCGCACCGGCTTTGACGCGGCCGAACACGTTGAACGGCAGGATGACATGCACGCGCAGCGGGTCGATCTGCGCGAGCTTCAGGATCGGTCGGTTCGAGTCGCCGGGCTCAATGACCTCGCCGGGGTACAGCAGCTGATCTGCGACAACGCCGTTGAACGGGCTCCGGATCGTACGGCGCTCGAGCATGCTCGTTTGCTCTCGCGCATCGAGCGTCGCCATCTCGCGATTTTCGCGCGCGAGCTCGAGCTCGGCCTCGGCGGAGCGCATGTCGCGTTCCGCATCGTCCCTGTCTTGACCGGACATGAGATTCTGCGCCGCCATCTCGCGATGACGAGCGAATTTTCGCTCCGCGTATTCCAGCTTGGTTTGCGCGACCGCCTCCGGCCCTTCCATTTGCGCGCGGTACGCCGCGGCCTCTGCCGCGGCGCGCTCGGCGCTCGATTCGAGCATGACCAGCACCTGGCCTTTCGCCACTCGATCGCCGCGGTGAACCGTGATCTTCTCGATCGCTCCGCCGACCACGGCACGGAGCTCGATCGTCTGGATCGGCTCGATCATGCAGTCGTAGGGCTGTGCCAGCGCCGCGTTGGAGAGCGGCAGTGCGACGATGGCGCAAAAGACGAGGCGTGCGTTCAATTCGGGTCACCGGAGAAAGCGAGCATGGTTTGCAAGTTGCGGTCCTGCTTAAAGGTGTCCAGGCGGATGCGGGCATTGTGACGTTCTGCCGAACGTTGAGCGAGGCGTATCAACAGCCAAAGCAGCGTCCGCGTCGGCGCGCCGCGCGTCCGCGCCGCGCTCACGATTCGTCGAGCGCCCGGTGCGTGGCGTTTGAACAGGTCGTCGTCGAGACACACCATCGCTTCGACGGTGCCGGGCTCTCCCTGCCGCGCGCAGCGGCCGAACAGTTGGCGGTCCACTCGAGCGGACTCGTGGAACTCCGTGAGAATCACATGCAGTCCGCCGCGCTCGAAGACATCGCCGCCGAGCCGGATGTCCGTGCCGCGGCCGGCCATGTTCGTGGCCACCGTGATTCGCCCGGGCTGACCGGCCTCGGCGACGATCTCCGCTTCTGCAGCGTCCTGACGCGCGTTCAACACGCGATGCGGCATACCGCGCTCGCGCAGCAGAGTCGCGAGCTGCTCCGAGGCTTCGACCGACCGCGTGCCGACCAGGACGGCCCGCCGCTCGGCGGCCAGCTCGGTTGCGCGGTCGGCGACGGCCCGCCAGCGTTGTTCTGCGTCGGGCCAGCAACGATCGGCGAAGCGGCGGCGCTGCGGCGGTCGATGCGTTGGAACGCGCAGCACGTCGAGCTCGTAGACGCGCCGCAGCTCCGTGGCCACTTCCGCCGCCGTGCCCGTCATGCCGCTCAAGAGTAAGTAGCGGCGAAAGAAGCGCTGATAGGTCATTCGCGACAGCGTGCGCCGCTCGCCTGAGATCTCGCAGTTTTCCTTTGCTTCGATCATTTGATGCAGGCCGCGCTCCCACGAGCGGTCGGGCATCACGCGGCCCGTGAACTCGTCGACGATCTGCACCTTGCCGTCGACGACGATGTAGTGCTGATCGCGATCGAAGCACCACAACGCGCTCAAAGCCTTCTCGACGAGCTCGCCGCGCCACGTCGCGGAGCTCCACACGCCGCCGAGCGCGTCGGCCGCGCTCTCGGCCATCTGCTCGCCGGTGGGAGTTACCCAGATCTCGCGGTGCGGGCTCAAGACGAAGTGCTCGCCGCGGCGCATTCGGCGCGCGAGGTCGATCGCTGCGCGGAACAGCTCGCCGCCACCCCCCGGTGCGAGCGTCTCGGAGATGATGAGCGGCGTTCGCGCTTCGTCGATCAGCACACTGTCCGCCTCGTCTACGATCGCGACGTGCAAGCCTCGCAGCAGCATGGCCGGCGGCCGCACATCCTTGTACATGCGGCGCAGCCGCAGGCGCGAGGCGGGAGTTCCGCCCCCGGCGAGGCGGTCCTTCAAATAATCGAACACGAGCTCCTTGTTCGAGACGTAGACCACGTCGCGCGCGTATTGCGCTCGCCGTTCGTTCGGGGGCATTCCCTGTGCAATAGCTCCGACACCGAGGCCGAGGCACGCGAACAGCGGCGCGTTGGCTTTCGCGTCGCGGTCGGCGAGATAGTCGTTGACGGTCACGACGTGCACGGCCGCCCCCGTCGCGGCCGCTGTCGCGGCCGCCAGAGTTGCGGCGAGCGTTTTGCCTTCGCCCGTAGCCATCTCCGCGATCCGCCCCTGCAGTAGCGCCCAGCCGCCGACGAGCTGCACGTCGTGATGACGCATCCCGAGCGTGCGGCGCGACGCTTCGCGCACCACGGCAAACGCGCGCGCCGTCGGGCCGTCGTGGAACCCGGTCGAGCGCATGTCGCGGCAGGCATCGCGCAGCACTCGCGCGAGCTCTTCCGTCGCCAGACCCTGCATTGCCGTCTCGGCCCCGTTGACGGCCGCGACGAAACGCCGCAACCGACGACGTTGCCAACGCAGCCGCGGAAGGTGCGCAACGAGGCGCTGCAGCAGCTCTTCGAACGCGCCTTCGCGCCGCTCGGCCCTTTCCAAGCACGCGTTGTCCGCCAGCTCTACCGGGTGTGCCTTTAGAAGAGCGGCCGCGTTAGACATCGAGCCGGCTCAAGAAGAGTTGCCGCACGCGCCGATACCATTGAGTTGCGAGCGGCTCGTAAGCGTGCTCGAAACGAACGTACACACGCGAGCCGAAAGTGTCCGGGAGCGCGTCGCGCGGTAGCTCCACGTCGAAGACGAAGACGCGGTCGAGACTCTTCACGCCGCTCGTATCTTGCGGATCGACGGGAATCTCGCCGCCGCCGGCCGGCGTGAGCGCCAGCGACGGCAGCTCGTCGACGCCGCTCGGCACTTCGCGGAGCACTGCGGCGGAGAATGTGTGCCCGGGATTCTCGGCGAGCCTAAGGCGCACGCCTCGCAGCTTCGTTCGCACGAGGTCGATGTCCTGCTGCGTCACGACGACGCGCGCGGTGAGACGGTCGCGGTCGAGCAAGTAGCCGAGCAGGGCGCCTTTGCGGAAATGCTGCCCGATCATGTCGAGGTGCTGCGGCGCGACGAGCACGCCTGCCGCCGCGCTCTGCACGATCAGATCGGCATGTCGCTCCTCCGTGCGGCGCAGTGCACGTTCTTCCTGGGCGAGCTTCTCCAGAATGACTTCCGCGGAAGCGGGCTTCGTGAACCGTTCGGCGGCGTAACGAGCTTGAAACTCGGCGACTCGCGCGCGGGCGTCCTCGAGCTGCGCGTCGAGCTCGAGATCGCTCATCAGCAGCAGAGGCGTTTCGCGGTCGACGGCGGTGCCCGGCTCGACGAGCCAGCGCTCGACTATGCCGTCGGCGCCGGCGCGCACGAGCGAGCTGTCCGGTAACCAGACCACGCCCTGAGCTTGAGTTCGCAACGGCAACGGAAGGGTAAAGACGACGAGTAGAGCCGCGGCGACGAGCGCGATCGACACTCGGACCGCGCGCGCTCGGTGCCGTTGCAGGCTTGGGCCCGTTCGAATGTGCTTGACGCTCTTGTATACCGGCATGACGAGGAATTGCAGTGCGCCCCAGAGCGCGATCAGCGCGCCGAAGAAGAAGAACTTGGTCGCGATGAACAGCACGATCGACGCCGTAATGATGGCGCGGTACAGCCACGATGCGACGGTGTACGGCAGCAGCCAGCGTTTCTCCGCCGCGGACTCGACCGGGGCCTCGACCTCGCGCGCGCCGAACAGGTAGCGGTCGCAGAGCCAGGTCCAATAGCGGGTGCCACGCTGCGCGAGGTTCGGCATCTCGATCAAGTCTGCGAAAACGTAATAGCCGTCGAAGCGCAAGAGCGGATTGCCGTTGACGATCACGGTCGAGATCCCGGCGATCAGCATCACGTTAAAGCATGCCGCGCGAAATATGCCCGGCTCGAGCAACAGCCAGGCGTACATCGCGATCGCCGCGAGGAAGAGCTCGACCAGAACTCCGGCCGCACCGACTACGGCCCGCGAGTACTTGTCGCGGAACGTCGATGCCGACGAGCTGTCGACGTACGGCACGGGGGCGAACACGAGGAACATCACGCCCATCTCGGGAACCGCTCCGCCCCAGCGCTTGGTTGCGAACGCGTGCCCGAGCTCGTGCAAGATTTTCACAGGGACGAACAGCAGGCCCAGCAGCACGAGATTCTGCGCGGACAACAGCCGGTCGGAGAGATTGCCCGAGAGCTCGGCCCAGTGCCGCGCCGCGAGCGCCGCGGCCGGCATGACGACTGCCAGCCAGAGCAACGCGCCGCGGTAGCTGAACAGCCACGCAAACGAGGGCGCGTGGCGCGAGAGGAAATCGTCCGGATCGACGAGTGGAAAGCGCAGCCCGAGCGGGTTACCAAGCCGCTGTTTCCAGCGCGCAAAGCGCTGCTTGCGGAAACGCTCGAAGACGCTGGCCGCGTCGGGCGTGACGTCGCAGTGCAAGAGGTCGTGCGCGTGCAGCTGCGAGAGCAACTCGACTATCTCGTTCTGCGTGGGCAGGTCGGCGCTGCCCGCCGCGCAGGCTTGCTCCCAGAGAGCTTGAACCGTCTGCCGGCCGTCCATGCGGCGCACGAGGCCGTACGCGCCCGGCGACATGCGGTGATAACGGCCGCTCGTCGTGTCGTGCACGACGTGCCAGAGCTCGCCGCGGTAGTGGTGGCGGTGAAATCGCGCGTGCGGCAGTAGCCGCGGCTTAAGCTCGGAAACGTTGTGCCATGAAGGGCTGAATACGGAGCGCGTCACCGGTGATCCTCACGGAGTCCAGCGCCACAATGCGATGCGCAGCCAGTCTATGAAGTCGTGTGTGACGATCCACCACAGTCGGCGCTCCCCGGCGTCGATCTTGCCGACCCCCTGCATGCCGGGCCGCAAGTTGATCGGTGCCGAGTCCAGGCGCGCTTCCACACGGAAGAAGTTGCGGCCGTCCGCGGCGGTCGCTACCGGCGTCACCTTGCTGACGCTGAATGGTAGAGCCTCTCCGGCGATACCCGCGACGAGGAGACGTCCGCGCTGGCCGACCTTCACCTCGCGAATGTCGTTCTCGTCGACCTGCAGAATCACGCGATAGTTGGCGAGCGGCGCAATCTCGAACAGCTTCTCGCCGGGCTCGACGGGAGAGCCGATGAGCTGGCTCAAGTCGCCGGAGATCACGATGCCGTCGAACGGCGCCTGGACGCGCGACCTCGCGAGCTTCTCCTCGACCAGCTTTAGCTGCGCCTCGGCCTGGCGCACCTGCGCCCCGACGATCTGCACTTCCGTCAAGTCGTGCTCCGCCATCGCGACGCGAAGCTCGCGCAGCCGTTGCTCACGCTCGCTCGCCCAGCGGTCCCGTTCCAGCAGGAGGTCATGCTCCTCGAGCGCATACAACACTTGACCCTGGCTGACGACGTCGCCGGCACGAACGTACGCCTCGGCGACATAGCCGCCGAACGGCGCAACAGCCGCGCGTTGTACCTCGCCCTCGATGACCGTTCGCGAGTTCACGCGATAGTCGGTATCGACGAAAACGAGCGCTGCGAGCGCGATCGCGGCCGGTGCGCCGCTGACCTTCCAAGCGAGATGGCGGGGGCCGAAGAAGCGAGCGGCAAGCCAGCGCAGGTCATCGCGCAAGCGGGCGACGACGTTGCGCTCCGCATCGCGCTTTTGGTCGATTGCGGCGGGCAACAAACCCGCAAGCGCGTCGAGCCAATCGAGGTCGGTCGACGGCGGCGAACCGTCTCTGTCCCACTCGACCGTCAGCACGCCAACACAGCGCGCGCCGACGAGAAGGGGCGCGCTCGCCGCGCTCCGCGCACCGGTCGCTCGCACGAGCTCGGCGTGCTCCGGCGCGGCGCCGAGCCCGGCCGCGTCCGTCTCGTCTTTCCCCGCGGCCGCGTGATACGTCACGACGGCCATGCAGTCGAGCGCTTCCTCCATCGCGGCGACGTAACTCTTCACCGCCCCGGAGTTGCTCTCGAACCAAGCGGCATCGGAGATCGCTGCGAGGCGAATGGCAGAGCGCTCCGCGAGGCCGATGGCGGCGCGCGAGGCCGCGAGCTCGCGCGCCACGAGGTTCGTGATCTCGAGCAACGTCTGGCGAAGCGAAGCGCGCCCGAGCATGGCGGAGACGACTTCGAGAACCGAGCCGATCCGCTGCAGCTTGTTCTCGGTGGCCGAGAGAAAGCGTTTCGCCAGCCGCTCGTGCACGCAGCCGAGCCCCCAGTGAAGGCGGCGCAGGAGCATGTGGAGGTGCGCCTCCGGGCACGCGGGTATTTCCAACGCCACTGCGCCGAGCACGACGGAACCGCCGCGCAGTGGATACGCGACGTGCCAGGGTGCATTCGCTTGCTCGCCCGCTCGTTGCACGACGCCGCGCGCCTCGCCGAGGGCGGTTTGCGCGACGGCGCCAAAGCGGGAGAGGTCGCGCGGCGCATCGGGCCATAGAGCGACGGGCGCGAACGTCTCCGCCCCGGGCGCTTGCAGAAGAACCACTCCGGCTGCGACGGAGCCAAGCTGCTGGCACATCAGCGAGAGCCACGCGCTGCAAAATTCTTCGTCCGAGGCCGCAGCCAACAGTCGTTGCCACAGTGCCGTCGACTCGGCGGACGCGAAGTCCGAGCTCGGCGAGGGCGAACCCGCTGACATGGAGGTGACCATCGACCGCTACCGATTCACCGCCACGAGCTGGCGAGTGGCGGCTTCGCGCGGAATCCAGCTCGAGTCGAGAGCGACGAAGTCGAAGTTCGAGAGCTGCCCGCCCACGGCTTTGAGCCGCATGCTGCTCAAGATCGTCTCGTACCGCGCCTGTTGCAGCCCGCGCCACGCGTCGAGCAGGTGCTCGCGCGCCTCGAGCACTTCGAGCTCGAAGTTCACGCCTTGCGCCTGGCCCACCGAGGCCGAGCGAACGGCGAGCGCCGCCGAGCTGACTCCGTGAGACGCCGCGAGATACAGCGCGTTGTTGCTTTGCCACGCAAACCACGCGGCTTTGGTCGCGGAATGAACGTTGCGCAGCGCAAGCTGCAGATCTTGCTGAGCGCGCGAGCGCATCGCGACCGCTTCGCGAACCTTGGCGCCCTGCATCCCCCCTTGAAAGATGGGCACGTTGAGCTCGATCCCGATCGACTTCTGGCGCACGTCGTAGCCCGGCTGCGTCGGAAAGTCGCCCTCTCCTTGGTTGTTGATTCCGTACGAGCCCACCAAGTCGAGCGTCGGCTCGCGACCTGCACGCTGCCGCCGGATCTCCGCGTCGGCGACGGCGAGAGACGCGCGCGCGGCGCGGACCGTCGGGCTATTGTTCTCGGCGAGCTCGAGCCATTGCTCCAAGCTCTGTCCGTCCGGTGCCGGCGGAACATAGGCGGGCGACAGCGTCGGCAGCGCGAAGGCGGGCAGGGCGCCGACGATCTGCTCGAGAGACGCGCGCTTCACCTCGATCTCGTACGTCGCTGCGGCTTGCTCAGCTGCCGCCTGCTCGTACTCGGCGCGGGTTTGCTCGAGCGCCGGACCCGCCGCGAGGGCGATCACCGCGGCTTTTTGAATCTGATCCAATTGCAAGTGAGCCGCCGCGCGTTTCGCCTCGACATGCGCGAGCGAGTCGGCTGCGGACAACGTGTCGAACCACGCGCTCGCGACGCGCAGCAGCAGCTCCTGCTCGGCGGCGAGCACCTCATGCTCGCCTTGGTCGATCGCAGCCGATGCTTGCGAACGGCCGATGGCGTTCGCATGGCGCCACAACGGCTGATTCAACGTGAGCTGCGCGCTGTAACCTTCGTACCGCGCCTCGGATATCGGAACCGGAAACAACGTGTCGAGCGTTTCGTAACGTCGGTCATAGCGGTTGTTCGCGCCGCGGATCGAGATCTGCGGGAGCGAGTAAGCGCGCGCCTGAGCCGCACGTTCGCGCGTTGCATCGAGCTGCGCGACGACGCCGAGATATTCCGGGTCGTTGATGCGCGCGAGTTCGAGTGCTTGTGTAAGCGTCATCTCTTGCGCATTGACCAGACTGAAAAAGCTCGCGGCGAGCGACACGAAAAGAAAGAGACCGAAGCGAAGTGCGGTTCTCAAGTGAATCCTCCCCGGAAAAATTCTTCTTGGCCTCTACGCGTTCCGACAGGGAGTGAACAGAGGCTCTTCGAATTTCGTCAACGCCAATATCTAAATCATGTACAGAGATTCGAGCGTTGATTTTACTTTTGCAAAGCGTATATTCGTGTGCCAACCAAAACAACTCAGGTCCTGCGTGTCTCCGGCTCAAGACACGTTAATCAGAAGTCAATAATCGCAGATACGATTCGGTCGTAACTGCAACAAGAACTCGATCGGGACGGCTCGACATCCGTCGGCCGTTAGGGGAGCGGTGTTTGCGTCAGCAGACCGGCCCGGGCTCTAGCCCGGCTTGTGACTTGACTGTCGCGCCGAGCGTTTGCACGTCACACCACGTGCAGTCGCAAAAACTGATTTCGCTGTCGTGCATTCCCAGCCCGCACGAGCTCCCGAATCCTTCCATGCGTCCGTCCTAAACAAAGGAGCTTCGCCGTGAAAGCTCGTTCCGAAGTCGCCCGGGATTTGCGTAAGGCACTCCGACTTTCACCGCTGGCCGCGGGGCTGCGCAGTCTTCTGCACGGCCGCTCGCCGAGCGCGGCACCGCCGCGAGCGCCGCGGCGCTCGCCGGCGCGGCGCGTGCGCTTCGAGCCCATCGAGCCGCGATTGCTGCTCGATGCGGATCCGGTGCTCGTTACCGGGGCGATCGACTCGCCGGGCGAGTCGGATAGCTACAGCTTCACGCTCGACAGCGACTCGCGCATCGCGTTCGACTCGCTGACGAACGACCCCAACATCACGTGGACTCTGGTCGGGCCGCGGGGCACGGAGATCAGTCAGCGCACGCTCGCCGGAGCCGGCGGCGAGAACAACGATGCCGTGCTCGATCTGAAGGCGGGCGAGTACACGTTGACGCTGGATGGTACCGGCGAAGCGACGGGCTCCTACAGTTTTCGGCTCTTGGCGCTCGGGGAGTCCGTGTCGACGACACCGGGCACGCCGACGAGTGGCGAGATCACGGTCGGCTCGGAGACGGATTCGTATGTGTTTGCCGCGACGGCCGGAGACCGCTTCTATTTCGAGGTCACGAGCCTGTCGGGCCCCGCACCGAGCTGGCGGTTGCTCGATCCCTACGGCAAGTCGGTGTTCAGCGAGCCGATGGCGAATGCGCAGGACGTGAAGACCGTCGCGCTGACTGGCCTCTACACGCTGTTGATCGAGGGTCAGCCGCAAGCGGCAGCGTCGACGCAATACGGTTTCAACGTGCAACCGGTCAGCGACGACACCGCGCTGCTTCCGCTCAACACGACGGTGAACGGCGCGATCGCTCACGCCGGCCAACGCGACAAGTTCACGCTCCATTTGACGGACGCGCGGCAGGTTTACTTCGATTCCTTGACCGACGATCCGGATCTCACCTGGTCGCTGGTGGGACCCCGGGGCACCGTGGTGCCGGCGCGAGCGCTCGCGAGCGCCGACTCAGTCGATCAGAGCGGAGCCGTGCTGTTCGATCTCGCGCCCGGCGACTACACGCTGACGCTGGACGGCACGCTCGCGGCAACGGGCGCCTATGCCTTCCGCTTGCTCGACTTCTCGACCGCGGGGCCGATCACGATTGCGATCCCGCAGTCGGGCGAGCTGAATCCAGCGAACGAGACCGACATCTACACGTTCACGGCGAATCGCGGCGACAAATTTTTCTTCGACTCGACTCTGCCCACCGCGCCGAGCGTGCACTGGCGCCTCGTGGATTCGACCGGCGGTGCCGTGTTCGGCCCGGTCGCGATGGCAGACAGCAACGGCGACATCACGTTGCAACGCACGGGGAAGTACTTCCTCCTCATCGAAGGGCAAGTCGCGGCGCAGGGTGTCGAGAGCTACGGCTTCAACCTCGTGTTTCACGGCAACGTGCCGCTGCCGGCGCCGACTGCGATACCGATCGCGCTCAGCGCGGTGGTCTCCGGCGGCGTCGAGCCGGTCGTCGACGATCGCTACTCGTTCACGCTCGAGAGCGACGCCCGGCTCATCCTCGACGTCATCCGCCCGGGCAGCGATGTCGCCTGGACGCTGCACGGCCCTCGCGGTCAAGTTGCCAGCGGTTCGTTGTCGTCCACCGACGGGTCGGCCGCCGGTTTCAGCTCGCCGGTTCTGCCGCTCGTTGCCGGCGACTACACGCTCTCCGTGTCGGGACGTGCCGGCACGCAGGGTTACGCGCTCCGGTTGCTCGATCTCGCGCAGGCGACGCCGCTCGTGCTCGGCTCGCAGCGGACGGCGGGGACGCTGAACCCCGGGAGCTCCACGGCGGCCTTCACGTTCGCGGCGGAAGAGGGCCGGCGGCTCGCGATCGATCCGCAGTTCTCCGGCGGCGGCTCGCGCATCTGGCGCTTGCTCGATGGGTTTGGTCAGGTCGTCGGAACGGGCACTACATACGGCGACGTCACGATCCCGCGAGGCGGCGACTACACGCTGTTGCTCGAAGGCGAGCCGAGCGCAGTGGGCACGACGAGCACCTACAACTTGCTCGTTCGGCAGGCCGACGACATCCACGCGGGGCTCACGGTCGGCCAGGCCGTCTCCGCGACGATCGCCGCCGTCGGCGATCGCTATGTCTACGACTTCACGATTCCCACTGCGACGCGCCTGTACTTCGATCCTCGGACCGACATCCCGTTCGTGAACAACGTTCGCTGGACGTTGGTCGGCCCGCAAGGCGTGGTCGCGGACCGCGATTTCGGCGAGCAATTCCAGTCGAGCTCGATAGTCCCCGTGCTCCCCGTGGTTGCGGGCGCCTATCAGCTCATCGTCGACGCGACGGCTGCGAACACCGGCGCGTTCGAGCTCGCGCTGCTCGACCTGCAACAAGCTCCGACGCTCACGTCGGGCGCGCCGCCCGTGTCGTCCACCATCGTCGGCGACGAGACGCACCTGTACAGCTTCACTGCGAATGCCGGCGACCGGTTCAACTTCACCATACCGTCGATCACTGTCGGCGGCGAGCTGATCGTGGCGCGCTGGAAGCTGCTCGATCCGTTCGGCCGGAACATCGGCACCACGCTGCGCAATGGATCGGTAACAAACCTGGCGCTCGGTTTCACGGGAACCTACACGCTGGTCATCATGGGCGTGGTTTCGGGCTCGTCCAGCGCGCCGTACACCGCCGCCCTGCAGTTTGCGAGCAATATTCCGCCGACGCCGCTGCCGTCCGGCACGTCGATCGTGCTCGACTCGCTCGTCTCGGGAACCACCTCGAGCACCGCGCTCGAGGAGGACGTGTACCGCTTCAACCTCGCGACGGACACGCAAGTTTATTTCGATACCCTCGGCACGAGAGGCTCGCTCACGTGGAGGCTCACCGGGCCGCGCGGAAACGAAACCCCGATTCCCGTCGGGTTCGGCACCTCTCCTTCGTCTGCGCTAAACCTCGTCGCGGGCAACTACGCGCTGACCGTCAGCAACTCGAGCAGCATCTCCGGGGGCGGGCCTTATCAGTTCCGGCTCCTCAACCTCAGCCAAGCCGCGCCCGTGTCTCTGGGCACACCTACGGCGGGGCTCCTCGACCCCGGCGACAGCACGGCGGCCTATCGCATCACCGGCGCCGCCGGCGACCGCTTCTACATCGCGACCGATCTCGCGGACGAGGCCGTGACGTTCCGCCTCCTCGATGCGCTGGGACGCGAAGTGCAGGACGACGGATACGCCGCCGGTGAAGCCGAGTTCGCGCTGCCGTTCGGCGGCGATTTCACGCTGCTGCTCGAGGGGGACTTCTCGAACGAGCTGCCGATCGCTTACACGCTGACGGTCAATCGCATCGTCGACGTCGAATTCGAGCTTGCGCTCGACACTACGACGAACGGCACTCTGGACTATCTCGGGCAGCGCGACCTCTATCAGTTCGAGGTTACCGCGCCGACTCGCGTGCTGTTCGACGGGCTGACGGACGGCGACGTCTTTTGGTCGCTCGTCGGTCCACTCGGCACGGAGGTCGACGGGAATTGGTTCGGCGGCACGGAGTTCGCGCTCGATCTCGTGCCCGGCGAGTACACGCTCGCAATCGGCGGGTTCGGCTCGCGCAGCGGGCCCTATGGTTTCCGGCTGCTGAATCTTTCGAACGCAACGGAGATCACGCCCGGCTCGCCGGTAGAGGCCGAGCTCGACCCCGCGAACGAAGCGCACGCGTACCGGTTCACGGCAGGCGAGGGAGACCGCTTTTTCTTCGAGGTGTTGAGCCAGAGCGGCGGCGACGCCGTGTGGTCGCTGCTCGATCCGTTCGGCCGACCCGTGTTCGAGCCCACGCCGCTCGCGAACGTCGACGTCACGACGCTCGAATTCGATGGCACCTACACGCTGCTCGTCGCCGGAGACATCGGCGCGACCGGCGTGACGAGCTACGAGATCGACGTCGATCCGCGCGGCAACGTCGTGCTGCCGGCCCTGCCGCAAGGCACGCCGCTGCCGTTCAACTCGACCGTCAGCGGCCTGGGCGGCAGTCCCCAGCCCGCGCACTACAGCTTCACGTTGACGCAGGAGACGCTCGTCTACTTCGACGCGCGGACGGACAATCCACAGCTGCTTTGGTCGTTGACGGGCCCCTTGGGAGCCGTCGTCACGGATCGGTCGTTCACGGCCACGGACGGAAGGTCGCAGACGGGCAGCGTCGGATTGCTGCTGAAGCCGGGCGATTACGACATCGGCATTCGCACCGGCGACAGCTCGATCGCGAGCTTCACCTTTTCGCTGCTCAATCTCGACCAGGGGCCGTTGGTCACGGTGGGACCCACGCCGGTCACCGTCAACGGTTCGCTCGCGTCGCGCACCACCGCGTTCTACCGTTTCGATGCGAGCGCGGGCCAGCGTTTCTATTTCGATTCGTCGACGTCGAGCTCCTTGGTGGCCCTACGCCTGCTCGATCCCGCGGGCAACACCGTCGTCCGGACGAACAACCTGGAAGATTTCCAGACGGAGGTGCTGACGCTCAGCGGCACCTACACGCTGCTCGTCGAGAGCTGGATATCCAACAGCAGCACGACCTCGTACAACCTCGCCGTTCGGAGGATCACCGACACGACGGTGTCCTACACCGTTGGCCAACAGGTCAACGGCAACCTCACACACTTGGGGCAACGCGCGAGCTACACGTTCTCGCTGGAAGCGTCGAAGCGGCTCTACCTCGACGGGCTATCGGGCGATTTCTTTGGCTGGCGTCTGACCCGCGCGGGCGAGACGATTGCCAGCGGCACCAGCGTCAGCGCGGACAGTGACTTGCCCGAGCTGCCCGCGGGTGACTACGTGCTCACCGTGGACGGCAGTGTCTTCGTCTCCGGTCCTTTCAGCTTCCGGCTGCTCGATCTCTCGCAGGCCGAAGTGCTCAGCCCGGGAACGCCGACAGGGCAGCGGACACTGTCGCCGGCGAACTCCACGAAAGCATTCGCCTTGAACGTGACGACCCCCGGGGGCCTGCGGGTCGCGTTCGACGTGCTGAGCACGACCTTTGGAATCGAGTGGCACCTCCTCGATCCGCGTGGCCAGGAGGTATTCGCGCCGACGCTGCCGTCCGACAGAGGCGAAACCTTGCTCGCGCTCGAGGGACAGTACGTGCTGCTGGTCGAGGGCACGTCGACGAGCGGCACGCCCTCGTACAACTTCAACGTCGTGCCCGTGATCGACGAGCCGCACACGTTCGCGTTCGACACGCCGCTCGCCGATACGCTCGCCGCGGGCGAGCGCCATGTCTACGAATTCACGGTCAACGCGCCGACGCTCGTCGCATTCGACGCCCACACCTCTTCTTCGACCGTGCAGTGGAGCCTCACCGGTCCGTTCGGCGGCTTGGCGGATCAGACGCCGTTCGTCGCCGACGGTTTCAATCTCACCGGCGACGCCAAGAACGGCATCGCGCTCGCGCCCGGAACCTATCGGCTGACGGTCGGCACCAACACGCTGACGCCCATCGCTTACGGCTTCAAGCTGCTGAACCTGTCCGCGGCGCCGCTCGTCGCGCTCGACACGATACAAACGGGCCAGCTCTCGCCCACCAACGAGACCGACGCCTACCGGATCTCCGTGACGACCGGCGACAAGTTGTACTTCAATGCGCGCAACTCGGGCGGTTATTGGAGACTGCTCGACCCCGAGGGGCGCGAGGTCTTCAACCCGGGCGGGTCCGCCACTGGGATGGGAGACGTGGTGTGGAGCTCTCCTCGCACTGCAACGTACACACTGTTGATCGACGGTCCCCCGCCGTTCGGCGGCTCCTCCTACGAGTTCGCCGTCCGGCATGCCACGGACCTGCAGCGCACGCTGACGCTCGACACGACCGTCACCGAGCCGATCCCACAGGCTGGTCAGCGGCTCGTCTACAACTTCAACCTCCCTCAGCGTCGCACGGTCTACCTCGACGTGCTCGACGGCTACGACTGGTTCTTCTTCGAACAACCCGGTGTCAGATGGTCGCTGCTCGGCCCGAGCGGCACCGTCCTCGCGAGTGACACACTAGACTTCGACCAGCCGATCCTGGATCTGACCGCGGGCGATTACACGCTCATCTTCGAGCCGTTGCAGGTCGAGACGTTCGCGCAGGCCCTGAGCTTCCGGCTACTCGACTTGAGCCAGGCGTCCGCGTTGCCGCTCGACACTCCGACCAGCGGCACCCTCGACCCCGCAACCAGCACCGATGTCTACCAATTCACAGGGACGGCAGGCCAGCGGTTGTTCTTGGAGGGCGTAAGCGGCTTAGGGAGGCTGTTGGATGAGTTCGGCGCGGTGGTGCCGAACAACGGCGGTGTTTTCACGCTCACGCGCAGCGGGCCTCACACGCTGCTCGTCGAAGGCAGCTTATTCGACCTGTTTTCACCGCCGGTTCAGTACACGCTGGCTCTTCGTCCGGTGACCGACGAGCAATTCAGCCTGGCGCTCGACGCCACCATCTCCGAGGCGATCGAGCAGCCCGGCCAGCGCGACCGCTACACCTTCACGCTCGAGGACAGCAAACAACTCGTCTTCGACGCGCTCACGAACGATTTCGCGTTGCGCTGGGCGCTGTCCGGGCCGCGCGGCTTCGTCGTCGACGGGCGCAGTTTCAATGGCTCCGACGGCACTGCCTTCGCGAGCTCGCCCGTGCTCGACCTCGTCGCGGGCACCTACACGCTCACGATCGCACGCGACCAGTCCCAGACGGGTGCGTATAGCTTCCGGCTGCTCGACGTGGCTGCCGCGCCGGCCTTCACGCCGGGAACGCCGGTCAACGGAGGATTCGGCGGCGCACAGCAAGCGCCGGGGAACGGCACGAACATCCATCGTTTCAACGTCGTCGCGGGCGAGCAGTTCACGTTCAGCGGCGAGACGCTGACGGGCACGGCGCCGCAGTGGCGGCTGCTCGACCCCTGGGGGCAGCAGATCTTCGGGCCGAGCACCATCGGCACCGTCACGCCGTCTACGACGATCACGCTCACACAGAACGGGTTCTACTCGCTGGTCGTCGAGGAACCGGTCTTCATCAACGGCACGTCGACGTACACCTTCAACGTCGTGTCCCAAGGGAACGTCGGCGTTCCGCCGCTGCCCGCCGGACAGGCATACACACTCGGCGCGCAGATCGGCTCGACCATCGGCGCGCCGGGCGAGCAGGACACGTATCGATTCACCGTGCCGGAAGGGCAAACCACGCGCGTCTACATGGATTCGCTGGCAAGCTCCGCGTTGCGATGGAGACTCGTAGGTCCTCGCGGCACGGTAGTCTCGGACCGCGCGTTCGATTCGACGGACGGTGAATATCAAACGGGCCAGGTCGCGTACAACCTCGTTGCCGGCGACTATGCGCTGACGATCAGCGGCTCCGGCTCGGCGACGGGGGGCTACAGCTTCCGGCTGCTGGATCTCGCGCAGTCGACGGTCATCGAGCCCGGTGTCGAGCTACTGAACCAGCAGCTCAATCCCGGCAATTCCACGAGAGTCTATTCGTTCACCACGAATGCTCCTGGAGAGCGGATCTACATCGATCTGACGCAGAAGAGCAGCTCCGCTGCAGTGTACTGGCGCTTGATCGATCCGTACGGCCGCACCGAGCTGCTGTCGCCGTACTTCATGAGCGCGGGCAGCGATCTCGACACGACGACGCTCGCGCTCGCGGGCACGTACACGTTGCTCGTGGAAGGGCATGTCAACAACCCGGTGGCGGTCGAGACGTTGGCGTTCACCTTGCGGAAGGTGACCGATGACACGGCACCGCTCGCGCTAGGCGCGTCGACGTCGGGAACGCTGGTCGAGGGCCAAACCGATAGCTACACCTTCACGCTGGGCGAAGCGCACCAGGTGATGTTCGACGCGATCAGCGGCCACGGCAATTTGACCTGGACACTGACCGGTCCGCGCGGGCAGGTCATGGCGCCGCGCCCGTTCAATAGCTCCGATGGATTTCAATACGGATCTCAGTCGCCGGTGCTCGACCTCGTCGCGGGCGCCTACACGCTGACGATCGACGGGCCTGCGAACGTCGGCGGAGCGTACAGCTTCAAGCTGCTCGATTTCGCGCAGGCTCCTTCGGTCACGTTCGGAGACCCGATCTCCGGGACGTTGCAAGAGAGCGTTGCCTATCATTTCGACGCCGTCGCGGGCGACACGTTCTTCTTCGACGTGAGCCCCAGCAGTAACTTCTTCGGGGGCCCCGAGGTCAATTGGTACGTGTTCGACGCGTTCGGACGCGCCGTCGGGACCGATACGCTCACGGGGATGGCTGACAGACGCACGCTCGCCGCGGGCTCCTACACGCTCGTCCTCGAGCCCATCGGTACGCCCACATTCACGGCCACGGTCCATCGCGTAGTCGACGGCTCGACCACGCTGACGTTCGGCAGCCCGGTCAACGCCGGCATCACGCAGCCCGGCCAACGGCAGCACTACACGTTCACGCTCGAAACGCCTACGCAGCTCTTGTTCGACTTGCTGAGCACGAGCTTGAGCGACCTGCCGTACAGCCTCACCGGCCCGGTGGGCACGGTGTCGTTGCCGAACGGCACGAGCGACTCCGACCTGCCGTTGATCTTCGCTCCCGCCGGCAACTACACGTTGACTGTCGACGCGGAGGCGAACGCGACGGGTGCATTCAGCTTCCAGCTGCACAACGTCCAGCAAGCGACGCAGCTCACGCCGGGCACGCCGAACATGGGCCAGTTGCTCGATCCGGCGAGCGAGACGCGCTTGTACAAGTTCACGACCACGACGGCCAACGAGCGCTTTTACTTCGATCGCATCGCCGCGGCCGGCGTCACCTGGCGGCTGATCAATCCGATCGGCCGCGAAGTGTTCGACTTGCCGATGAGCGCGGACGTCGACGTCGTGACGCTGCCGGGTGTAGGTACCTATTACCTGTTGATCTCGGGAGCCAACGACGCGGCCGGCTCGGCCGTGGCCGAGTTCAACGTCGTGCCCGCACCTTCGCAGGCCACGATCGTCCTCACGGGGCTCAATCCCGAGCCGGCGCCGGACCTCATCGTGCGCAACATCAGCCTGACGCCCGTCGGCGGGACGCTCCAGTCCGGCGGACAAGTCGTCGTGAGCTGGGAGGTCTACAACAACGGCGCCGTCGCGACGGAGGCGCAGTGGCTCGACCGGCTCATCGTGCGCAACACCACGCGCAACGAGGTCGTCGGCAATCTGCTCGTCAACTACGACGACGTCGGTAACGCGCCGCTCGCGCCCGGCGATTTCCGCACGCGCCAGGTCACGGTCACGCTGCCGCCCGGTAACCGCGGCGCCGGCCCCCTGTCGTTCCAAGTCACTGCCGACGTCACGAACACCGTGACGGAGCAGGGCGCGAACGGCCAGGCCGAGTTCAACAATACGCTCGCGCTCAGCTCCACTTCGCAACTCGCCGCGTATCCGGATCTGCAAGTCACGAATCTCGCGGTCGCGCCGCCGACGGGCTGGACGGCCGGGACGCCGGTCACGGTGAGCTGGCGCGTCAGCAATACGGGTAACGCCGCGATCGGTGTCGCGTGGAACGATCGGCTCGTCGTCCGCAACGTGACGACCGGGCAGACACTCGTCAGCACGGACCTCGTCTACGACCCCGTGGCGTCCGGCAGCCTACTCGGGGGGACGTTCGTCGACCGTTCTTTCACGTTCGACTGGCCCGCGGGCGCCAACAGCGTTGGTCAGCTCGAGTTCTCCGTGGTTGCCGACGTCGATTCGGCCGTCTTCGAGAACAACGCCGCGGACACGGCGGAAACGAACAATCGCACGGCCACCACGATCGCTTCGGGTCCCGATTTGGTCGTCCGCAACTTGCGCGTCGACGAGCAGACCATCCAGGCGGGCGGGCTCATCACGATCCGCTGGGAGGACTGGAACGACGGCGTCGCGCCGACGATCGCCGGCTTCGACGACCGCCTGATCGTGATCAACGCCTCGCGCAACGAGACATTGACGACCGTGCAGGTCGCGTACAACCCGCTGCTTTCGGGCGGCGCGATCCAGCCCGGCCAATTCCGCGATCGCGTCTATACGTTCCGGCTGCCGGACGGCGTCAGCGGCGCCGGCAACATCGAGATTCGCGTCACGGCGGACTTGAACCAGAACGGCATCGGCAGCCTGTTCGAGACGAATCCCGCCGGGACCGCGGAAACCAACAACCAGACGACCACGACGCGGACGTCGGCGCCGAAGCAATACGCGGACCTCACGACCACTGCGGTCGTGCCGTCGACCGGAGTCGCGGGCACGCCGCTCTCCGTGAGCTGGACCGTCACGAACGTGGGCCCGGCTTCGACGCCGACGGCGTGGAGCGACCGCGTCATTCTGTCCCGCAACGCGTTCTTGGACGACGGCGACGACGTCGTGCTCGGAACGGTTCGCCACACCGGCCAGCTCGCGACGAACGCCAATTACACACAGACGAGCTCGTTCACGCTGCCGTCGTTGATCGAAGGCAATTTCTCGGTGTTCGTGCGCGCCGACAACGACTCCGAGGTGCTCGAGCCCGACACGCGCGCGAACAACACAAGCTCCGCACGGCCGATCACGCTCTCGACGCCATACGCGGATCTGCTCGTGGAGGCCGTCGGCGCTCCAACGGCGGCGCAGGGCGGCGACACGTTCGACATCACCTGGCGCGTGCGCAACACCGGCACGATGGCGACCAATGCGGTGCTGTGGAACGATCGCATCGTCCTGTCGACGGATCAAACCTTCAGCGCCGGCGATCTCGTGCTCGCGGAGAGCGTCGCTCACGGCGGTTCGCTCGCAGCGGGCGACAACTACGTCGGCCGCGCGACGGTCACGCTGCCACGCGACTTGCAAGGCAATTTCTACGTGCTCGTGAAGACGGACACGGCGGGTGCCGTCTTCGAGGGCGGCCGCACGGCGAACAACGCCGGCGCAAGCCCCGCGCAGATCGTCGTGGCGCTCGCGCCGATGCCCGATCTTCGGGTTACGAACGTGAGCGGCCCGACGCAGGTCGTGCCGGGCGACAGCGTCACCGTCACTTACACGTCGACGAACGCGGGTGGTGCGACGGCGCGCGGGCCGTGGCGCGACACGGTGTATCTCGATACCGGCACCGGGCTCGTTCAAGTCGCGACGGTTGACGTCACGGCGGATCTCGCCGCCGGGGCGAGCATCGGGCGCTCTGTCACATTCAACATCACGGCGGTAAGCGAAGGCGATTTCCACTTCGTCGTGAAGACGGACGTCAACGATCAGGTCTACGAGCGCGCGGCCGAGAACAACAACCAGACCGCGGCCGCGGCCACGGTCAACATCGCGAAGCCAGATCTCGTCGTCACGCAAGTGACGGGTCCCGCGACGGCGAATTCTGGCGACATCATTCACGTCGCATGGCAGGTCACGAACAACGGCAACCGCGCCAGCGGCCAGTGGACCGACCGCCTGATCTTGTCGCGCGACGGAACGACCGTCGATGCCGTGCTCGCAACAGTGACGCGCAACGGCCCGGTCGAGGCGAACGCGTCCTACAATGCGTTCGCCGACGTCGAGCTGCCGCTCGGCGCTTCCGGCGCGTACTTCTTCGTCGTCGCGACGAATTTCAACGACGGCTTGAGCGAGCGCGACACCACCAACAACAAGAACAGCGCGAGCACCAACGTCACGCTGTCCCCCTATGCCGATCTCACGGTCGGCAACGTCACGGGACCCGATCTCGTCGTAGGCGACCCGGGGCGCATCGATGTCTCGTGGGCGGTGACGAATCAGGGAACCGGGGCGGGCCGCACGTCGACGTGGACGGACCGCGTGATCCTTTCGGAGAACGACGTCGTCGGCGACGGCGACGACAGGATCATCGGCAGTTTCGTGCACAGCGGCTCGCTCGGCGCGAGCCAGAGCTATACGCGCACGGAGAATATTTTCCTGCCCAACCAGCTCACGGGCCGCTTCCGACTGTTCGTCGTGGCCGATGCCACGAACGAAGTCTTCGAGAACGGGCTCGACGGCAATAACGCCGCGAGCAGAGCGAACACCGTCGATGTCATGCCGGTCCTGAACGCGGATCTCGTCGTGACGACCGTCTCGACCACCGGCACGCCGAGCAGCGGCCAGCCGCTTCGCGTCGCGTGGACCGTCGCGAACCAGGGTCCCGGCACGACGGACTCCGACCTATGGGGGGACCGCGTCTATCTCTCCACGAGCCCGACGGGCGGCACCATCGCGTACGAGCTCGGGACATTCAGCCACCTCGGGCGCATCGGCAGCGGCTTGAGCTACGACCGCGCTGTCGACGTCGTGTTGCCGAACGGGATCAGCGGCTCGTACTTCCTAGTCGTCGAATCGGCCGGGGGCAACACTCCGTTCGAGTTCATCTACGGCAACAACAACCGGCGCGTCGTCGGCCTGACCGTCGGGCTCTCGAATTCGCCGGACCTCGTCGTGACCGACATCGTCGCGCCGACGCAGGCCGTTGACGGCGCGTTCATCGACGTGAGCTGGACGATCAGAAACGACGGTCTCGCGAGCGCCGACGGCACGTGGACCGACACCGTGATGCTCAAGCGCCTCGACGACCTCGCGGAACCGATGGTCACGCTCGGCTCGGTGACCTATGACCGCGGCCTCGCTCCGGGCATCACGTATACGCGAACCGAGCGCTTCCAGCTGCCGCAGAAGAAGCCCGGCGCCTACGCGATCGTCGTCACGACCAACAGCCGTGCGCCGAAGCTGTACGAGCACGGCGCCGCGGCGGGCAACAACACGACGCAGGACGGCGACGTGCTCGTCGTCGGGTTGCGCGACCGGCCCGATCTGCAAGTGTCGGCCGTCACGGTGCCCGATCGCGTATCAGCCGGCGGCACGGCGGCGATCTCTTTCACCGTCATCAACCAGGGCGCGGTGCCCGCCGGTCCGCGCTGGAAGGATAACGTCTATCTCTCGCTCGACGCGCAGCTCACGGCCGACGACATTCTCGTCGGCAGCTTCGACAACGGCTTGGCGCTCGATCCGAACGACTCGTACAGCACGCAGTCGACGAGCGTCACCGTCCCGATCCGCTTCCGCGGCGATGCGTATTTGATCGTCGTGCCCGACGCGCATCAGGCCATCGACGAGTACCCGAACGACGGCAACAACGTGCGCGCGGCGAGGTTCTACGTGGACCCCGTGCCGCTCGCCGATCTCGTGACGAGCAACGTCGTCGCGCCGGCGCAGGGCGTGCACGGCGCGCAAGTCGAAGTGCGCTACACCGTCACGAACCGCGGCTCGGCCGCGACTGACGCGACGACGTGGCAAGACACGATCTGGCTCACGAAGGACAAAACGCGACCGCACCCGGCGAAAGGCGACATCAAGCTCGCGACGTTCCAGCACGACGGCCGGCTGCAGCTCAACGAAAGCTACGAGCGCATCGCGACCGTCACATTGCCCGACAACCTCGCCTCGGGCACGTACTACATCACGGCATGGTCAGACACGTTCGACGCGGCGTTCGAGGACACGCTCGCGATCAACATCAATCCCGACGATCCGAACGAAATCGACAGCAACAACTACAGGGCGCGCGCGATCCAAGTGATCGGCCGCGACAAGCCCGATCTCGTCGTGACCAACGTGTCCGCGCCCGACGCGGCCGCGGGCGGGCCGATCGCCGTGAGCTGGACCGTCGAGAATCGCGGCGAGTCCGAGACCGGCTCGTGGAACGACGTCGTGTACCTGTCGACCACGGCCGACCTCAATGCGACGGGTAATCAGCGCTGGTTCCTCGGCCAGGTTCGCCGCAGCGGCGGGCTCGCGCAGGGGCAGAGCTACACCGTGCAGCAGACCTACGACCTCGCGCCGCCGGTGCAGGGGGCCTACGTCGTCGTCGTCACGGACCAGTCGGGTGCCGACACGGGCCGGCCCGGAGAAAACGGCTTCGTCGCCGAGAGCGACGAGACGAACAACAGCCGCAGCGATGCGGCTGCGGTCACACGCGTCGTGAGCGATCTGCAGGTGACGTCGGTCACCTCGAGCGGGTCGACCTTCTCGGGCGAGACGGCAACGGTCACGTGGATCGTGACGAACACGGGTGCCGCCGTTTCGGCCGGAACGCGCTACTGGACCGATGCGGTCTGGATCTCGAAGGACCCGACGTTCAACCCGAACCGCGCGGTGCTGCTCGGAGCGAAGGCACACAGCAGCGCGACGCCGCTCGCTAGCGGCGGCAGCTATACCGATTCGCTCGAGATCAACATTCCGCCGGGATTCGACGGCCAGTATTTCCTCTACGTCATCACGGACTCGGACAACAACTCGTTCTTCCCACACCGCGGCCCCGAGGAAGAGCAGTTCGCGAGCGGCAGCAACGACGGCGCGCGCGAGCTCTATTCGCGCTCGGTGTTCGAGGCGCAAAACAACAACAACAACGTCGGTCAGGGCACGATTCCGGTCGTCTATCGCGAGGCGGATCTCGAGATCACGAGCCTCTCGATCTCGGACCCGACGCCAGCTTCGGGCGAGACGGTGCAGGTCACGTTCACCGTCACGAACCAGGGCACGCGCGCGACGCGCGTCACGACATGGTCGGACGCGTTGTATCTGTCGAGCGATCCGTCGCTCGACACACGCGACCGCCCGCTCGCCGAGGTGGCGCACGTCAAGGAGGAGGGGTTCCTCGGCGTAGGGCAGAGCTATACCCGCACGGTCAACGTGCGCGTGCCGGACTCCGTCGAGGGCAGCTTCTACCTGCTCGTGAAGACCGACGACGATCTGTTCGGCGCGGCAAGCCGCGACGCGGGCGACGCATCCGGGTCGATCGGCACGACATTCATCGGCGACAACGTCGACGAGTTCCAGGGCGAGGGCAACAACCTGCGCACTGCGCCTCTGTCGATCTCGCTGGCGCCGGCGCCTGACTTGCGCGTGACCTCGGTCATCATTCCCGAGCGCGCACAGGTCGGACAGACGTTCGGCCTGACCTACACGGTCACGAACGAGGGTAGCGGCGGCACGCCCGCCGGCCAGCAGGATTGGGATGACCTCGTCTATCTCTCGCGCGACACGGTGCTCGACCTCACGTCCGACCGCTTCCTGCAGCGGTACGGTCACACGGGGGGTCTGAACGCGTCCGGCTCGTACACAGTCAGCGATTCGCTGCGCTTGCCGACCGACCTCGTCGGCACGTATTACGTATTCGTGGTCACGGACCCGGTGCGCTCCAACGAGCCGCGCGGCAAGGTGTTCGAGAACGAGGGTGAGCAGAACAACGCGCGCACGGCCGTGCAGCCGCTGCTGATCGAGCTGCCGCCGCCGTCCGACCTCGTCGTGACCGAGGTGACCGCGCCCGCGACGGTCGATTTGAGCGGCTCGATCACGCTGTCGTGGACCGTTGCGAATGCCGCGCCCGAGACCGCCCGCGGCTCGTGGACCGATGCCGCGTATCTGTCGAGCGACAACATTTGGGACGTCGGCGACCGGCTGCTCGGACGCGTGACGCACAGCGGCGATCTCGCGAACGCAGCGACTTATACGTCTTCGCTCACGGCCGCGCTGCCGCCTCTGAAGGCAGGGCAGTACCGCGTGATCGTGCGGCCCGACATCTTCAACGAGGTGAACGAGGCGCAATTCGAGGCGAACAATCGCGCGCCGTCGCCGAACGTCGTCAACGTCACCGTCCCCGCGCTGCAGCTCGGGGTGCCGCTCGACATCACGCTCAGCGATAATCAGATCCGCGTCTATCGAGTCGCGGTGCCGGAAGGCGAGACGCTGCGCGTGCGTCTCACGAGCGACGCCGCCGATGCCGCGAACGAGGTGTTCGTGCGCTACGGCGACGTGCCGAGCCCGTTCCAGTTCGACGCGGTTTACCAGGATCCGCTGCAGGCGAATCAGACCGCGATCGTGCCGTCTACGCAGCCCGGCGACTACTACATCCTCGTGCGCGGGCACGACGAGCCGCAGGCGAACACGCCGGCGCGCCTGCTCGTCGAGACCGTGCCGCTCGCGATCACGAGCGTCGCGGCCGATCAAGGCGGCGACGGCCGCTGGGTCACGCTGAACATCGAGGGCGCGAGGTTCCAGCCCGGCGCTCTGGTCAAGCTCGCGCGCCCCGGCGTCGCGGAGATCGAGCCCGTGAGCTACGAGGTGCTCGACTCGACGCGCATCAAGGCGATCTTCGATTTGCGCGACGCGCCGCACGGGCTCTATGACGTCAAGGTCATCAACCCGAACGGGCAGTCGATCACCGAGGCCTATCGTTATTTGATCGAGCGCGCGATCGAGGCCGACGTCACGGTGGGTCTCGGCGGTCCGCGCATCATCCCGGCCGGTGGGATGGGCACGTTCGGCGTCTCGCTGCAGAGCTTGACGAACGTCGACACGCCATACGTGCACCTCGTCTATGGCGCACCCGAGATGCAGGAGAACGGTTACCTCTTCCAGCTGCCGTTCCTCACGTTCTCGACGAATCTCGCCGGAGCGCCCGACGGCGTGCGGCCCGACGTGCCTTGGGCCGCGCTCGATTCGGAGCTCAACACCACCGGGCAATTGCTGGCGCCGGGCTACGCGTTCGACGTCGATGCGCAGGGCTTCGTCGGCGCGTCGTTCAACGTGCAGACCTATCCCGGCTTCAACGAGCTGCTGAGCCAGCAGTTCGAGGAGTTCCGGCTGCGCCTCTACGCGGCGCGGCCCGATCTCGCGGCGCAGGGCGTTCTCGACAACGGTGTCCAGGATCTCGACAACCTCGAGGAAGGGCTCGCCGAACGCTTCCTCGGCGGCATCGAGCTGGAAGAAGACGAGGTGCTTGCGGTCCCATTCCGCTTCAACGTGGTTGCGGCCGCGACGGCGATGACGCGCGACGAGTTCATCGCGCAACAGACAGCCGAGGCGCTGCGCCTGCGCGAGCGCATCATCGAGGACCCCGAGGCCGGAGCGTCGCTCCAGGTGCTCGCCGCGGATGAAGAAGCCTGGACCGCCGCCTATCTCGCGGCGCTCGAGGAAGCGGGACTGATCCGACCCGCCGAGCAGGCGCCGCCCGTCCGGCAAGACCCGAAGCTCCAGAGCCTCATGAGCGTGCTCGCGAGCGGCATCCTCGTCGGACCGGCGGGCAGTGCGTACCAGACGCAGGCGAGCCTCGTCGAGTTCTTCGCGAAGGTGCGCGAGTGGTACGGCCACGATGCGGACCTCATGACCCCGATCTCGGGCTACGACGAGCGCACGACGAGCACGGGTCTCACCGTGAGGATTCCGATTCCCAAGCTGCCCGAGCTCGCGAACTACGACTTGGGGCTCGCGCAGCGCACGCATTTCCAGACGTTCAACGTCTTCGCGCCGACGATGGGTTCCGTGACCGGCATCGACTTGCCGTCGGTCAACGCGACGGACGAGCTGTCGCCGTTCGAGATTTCGCGCTACCTGCAAGAGGTGGCGGCGCAAGGCCGGCAGGCGTCGATCATCGGCCCGCAGGCCTTCGGCGCAAGCCAGTTCCTGCCTACCGGCTATGCGTTGCCGTACACGGTGCGGTTCGCGAATCCCGATACCGCGGCGTCCACGGTCGGCGAAGTGCGCGTGGTCGTGCCGCTCGACGGCGATCTCGACCACCGCAGCTTCCGCCTCGCGAGCCTCAAGATCGGCGACATCAACGTCAACATCCCGACGTCGCGCGCCGTGTTCCAAGGCGATTTCGATTTCAGAAACAGCAAGGGATTCATATTGCGCGTGTCGGGCGGCATCGACCCGCAATCGGCAACCGCGACCTGGCTCATCCAGGCGATCGATCCCGAGACGGGCGAGGTCATCCAGGACACTACGAAGGGTCTGCTCGCGCCCGGCGAAACCGGCAGCGTGAGCTACACCGTGGCGCCCAAGGTCGACGCGCCGACCGGCGCGAAGATCACTGCGACTGCGCGCATTCTCTTCAACACGCTGCCGCCGACCGATGCCGTTTCCATCGAGCAGACGCTCGACGCGCGAGCGCCGACGACGACCGTCGACGTGGAACAGCTCACGGGCACGCACGATTATCAGGTTTCGTGGCAGGCGCAAGACGACGCCGGGGGCTCGGGCGTCCGGCACGTCACCGTGTACGTCGCGAAGGACGGCGGCGATTTCGAGATCTGGTTGAGCCGCACCGCGGATACCACGGGAGTCTTCTCGGGCGAGGCGGGGCACACGTACGAGTTCCTCGCGCTCGCGACCGACAACGCGGGCAACCGCGAGCGGCCGCCGCTCGGCGCGAGCGCGCCGGAGGATGGCAGCGAGGTGAATCTCGGCGAGCTCTCGACGGTGCAGACCACCGTCGACCAGGCGGAGCCGCCTGCGCCGTCGCAACAACCGTCGACGAATCCGCTGTTCGTCGCGGCCCAGGCGAACGTGCCGGCGGTGCAGCCGCTCACGAATCAGCCCGAGTTCGACTCGGTGCTCGCGCCGTTCTCGGCGCAGTCGTTCGCGACCGGCTTCACGCCAGGGAGCGCCGGCGTCGGCGCGCTGGCCGTGCTCGAGTTGCCGAACGGCGACGTTCTCGTCAGCGGCGGCACGAACCGCGGCTGGATCTACCGGTTCTCCCAGGACGGCGGCCGCGCGGACGTCGCGTGGGCCGAGCTCGACGAGCCGGTCTTCAATCTCGCGCTCGACGACGACGGCTTGCTCTGGGCGACGACGGGTGGTGGCGCGCTGCTGCTTCTCGACAGCTTCAGCGGCAGCGTGCTCGGCCGCTTCGGCGACGGCATCACACAAGCGCTCGCCGTGCATCCGACGAGCGGCTTGCTCTACGTGTCGTCCGGTGACGGCGTCGAGACGTTCGATCCCGCGACGCACAAGTTCGAGCACTTCAGCAACGTGCGCGTCGACGATTTGCAGTTCTCGCCGAACGGCGAGCTGTGGGGCACGAGCTGGCCCGAGCGCGGCACGGTCTACCAGTTCGACGCGCAGGGTCGTGCAACGCCGAAGCTCGCGTTCGACGGCAAGAAGGTCGACTCGATCGCGTTCGGCCGCGACGGCACGGTGCTCGCGGGTCTCATGTTCGTCTCGACGGGACTGCCGGACGGGACGAGTAACGGCGCGACGCTCGAGATGGTGGACCTCGCTACGCTGCAGCGCGTGACGCTCGCGCAGGGCGGTTCGCGCGGCGAGATCGTGCGGGCCACCGCCGACGGCCGCGTGCTCGTCGCGCAGTCGCATCAGGTCGACGTCGTGAGCCCGCTCGTGGCACCGCTCGTCGCGAGCTCGACGCCCGCGGCCGGCTCGCTCGTGGCGCTGCCGGTGCCGCAGATCAGCGTCACGTTCGACCGCGACATGTACGTGGGCGCCGCGACGGAGTCTGCATCGGTCATCAATCCCGCGAACTACGTGCTCGAGCGGCCGAACGGCCAGCGCGCCACCGTGACGGCCGTTCGCTACGACGTCGCCACTCGTTCTGCGTACCTCGAGCACGAAGCGCTCGTCGCCGACGACTACGAGCTGCGCGTCGCGAGCGCGATCAAGAGCACGCAGGGCTTAGGATTGGGCGCGACCTACACGGCGACGTTCACGACCTTGCTGAACTTCACCGAGTCCGTGCAGATCACGTTCGCGGGCTCGCGTTCCGAGCGGCTCACGAGCACGGTCTCGTACGACGTGCAGGTCACGAACACGGGCGACTTCGACTTGCTCGCGCCGCTGCAACTCGTGCTCGACCCCGCTCAGTACTTCACCGGCCTGCCGGAAGGAACGTTTACGACCTCGTCGGACGGCTTGTGGCTCATCGACCTGTCGGCCGGCCTCACGAACGGCCGGTTGCAACCGGGCCAGTCGACGACGGTCAGGACGATCACGCTTACCGCCCCGGGCGGGCAGCGCGCGTCGCTCGGGCACGGCGTGTTCGCGGTCCCGACGCCGAATATTCCGCCGGTCATCCAGTCGCCGCCGGTCACAACCGCGACGGCCGGTACCTCATATTCTTATCAGATCGTGGCGCAGGACCCGGACGGCGTCGTGCTGTCGTACGTTCTGCTTGCCGGCCCGGACGGCATGGCGGTCAACGCGGTGACGGGTCTCGTGACCTGGAGCCCGACGGCCGACAGCCCCGCCGAGCCGAGCGCCGTCGTGCGCGTCTACGACTCGCGCGGCGGATATGCGACGCAGGCGTTCGCGATCGAGGTGGCGGGTGGGAACCGAGCGCCGATCGCGGTCGAGCTCGACGCCGAATACACGCTGCGCGAAGGCGAAGCGTTCGGCATCGGCCTGTTCGCGCTCGATCCCGACGGCGACGCGTTGACCTATTGGGCGCAGCGCCTGCCGCCCGGTGCCGTGTTCGACAGCGCGAGCGGCGTGCTCGAGTGGACGCCGGGCTACGCGGCCGCGGGCATCTACGACGGCGTGACGCTCGCCGCGAGCGACGGCGTCAACACCGTCAGTCAGACGTTCCGGCTCGTCGTGCAACCCGCGAACGCGCCGCCGGCGCTGAATCCCGTGGGGAACCTGACGCTCGCCGAGGGCGACTCGATCCGCTTCAGGCTGTTCGGTTCCGACTTCGACGGCGCGAAGCTCACGTACTTCAGCCCCGTTCTGCCCGCGGGCGCGACGCTCGATCCGAATACCGGCGACTTCGAGTGGCAAGTCGGCTACGCGCAGGCGGGCGTCTACGACGTCGTGTTCCGTGTCAGCGACGGCGACTCGATCGCCGAGACGACGACGCGCATCACGGTGCTCAACGCGAACGCCGCGCCCGTGTTCGATCCGCTCGGCGCCTGGGACATCGCGGAAGGCCAGCCGCTCTTCTTGCAGCTCTTCGCGTTCGATCCCGATAACCCCGGCTTCATCCCGCGCGTGCGCGGCGCGAACGGCACTTTGAGCGAGCGCGAAGGCACGGAGCCCTCCGTCTCGTATTCGGTCACAGGACTGCCGGCCGGCGCAACGTTCGACGCCGACACGCTGATGCTCAATTGGACGCCAGGCGGCAACCAAGCGGGCAACTACACGATCACGGTGACGGCGACCGACGACGGCAACGGGACGGGGACGCCGTTGACGGCCGTGACGACGATTCCGATCGTCGTGCGCAACGCGAACCGCACGCCGGTGATCGCGACGATCGGCAATCAATTCGTCGATCGCGGCACCACGCTCAACGTTCCGGTCAGCGTGACCGATCCCGACGGCAATCCGCTCGTGCTCACCGCGTCGGGTTTGCCCGCGTTCGGCACGTTCACCGACAACGGCAACGGCACCGGTGTTTTCAGCTTCACGCCCGGAGTCGGCCAGCGCGGCGATTACGCGATCACGCTCGCCGCGCGCGACAACGGCGACGGCGAGGGTGCCGACGCGGCCGTGACGGCCACGCGGACGTTCGTCGTGACGGCGCGCTCGCCGAGCGAGGCGCCGGTGCTCGACTGGATCGGCAATGCGGTCGCGGTCGTCGGCGAGACACTCTCGCTGCCGATCCGCGCGCGCGATCTCGATCAGGACCCGCTGACATTTACCGGGACGGGCTTGCCGAGCGGCGCGACGCTGACGGCCGGCACGCTTTACGGCACGGCGACGCTCACGTGGACGCCCACGGCGCTCGGCGATCAAGACATCACGATCACGGTGCGCGACGACGGCAATGGCGGCCAAGGCGCGATCGGGGAGGCTAGCCGCACGATCCACGTCGCGGTGCGCAACTCCAATCAGGCGCCCGTGCTCCCGCCGGTCGGCGCACGCTCGCTCGCCGAGGGCCAGGCGTTCTCGTTCAGCCTCGGCGCGACCGATCCGGACGGCGATCCGCTGACGTACCGCGCAGCCAACCTGCCGGCGGGCGCGGCGCTCGACCCGCAGACGGGGCTTTTCACCTGGACGCCGCATCAGTTCCAGGCCGGCGACTATGTCGTCGATTTCACGGTGACCGACGGCAACCGCAGCGCGACGGAACGCGTCACGCTGACGGTCGCGAACACGAACCAAGCGCCGCTGTTCGTTTATCTGCCGCCGCAGTCGGCACGCGAGGGTGTAACGCTCACGGTGAGCCTCATCGGCGCCGATCCGGACGGCGATGCCGTCGTCTACAGCGCGCTCAGCACGCTGCCTCCGGGTGCATTCTTCGACGCTCGCTCGGGCACGCTCGAGTGGACGCCCACGTTCGAGCAGGCCGGAACCTATCCGCTGCAATTCGGCGTCACGGATACCTCGGGTGCGACGGACACGATGTCCGTCACGGTGCGCGTCGCGAACGTCAATCGCGCGCCCGCGCTCACGCTCGAACGCCGGGCCGTGCTGCTCGGCCAAGAGCTCGTGCTCGTCCCGACAGCGAGCGATCTCGATGCGGGTACGACGCTCTCTTTCACCGCCGAGGACCTACCCGAAGGCGCGACGCTCAACTCCGCGACCGGCGAAATCCGCTGGACGCCCGGCCCCGGGCAGGCCGGCGATTACCTCGTGCGCGTGAGCGTCTCCGACGGCCAAGCCGTGACGCAGCGGCCGGTCGTGCTCCGCGCGCTCGTCGCGCCGATCGCCCCGACCGTCACGATCGAGACCACGCCGAGCTTCCCGGCCGTGCCGAACCAGGACGTCGTCATCCACGTGCTCGCGAGCTCGTTCTCGAGCATCCAAGGTCTCACGCTGACGGTCGACGGAGCGCCCCTCGCGCTCGACTCCGCGGGCCGTGCGACCGTGCACGCGACGGCGCCCGGCAAGCTCACGCTCGTGGCGACCGCCACCGACCGCGACGGCTTCACGGGCACGACGACGCACGTGCTCAAGATCCGCGATCCGGCGGACACGGCCGCACCGCAAGCTTCGTTCGCCTCGACGACGGCGCACGCGATCGTCTCCGCGCCGATGGAGCTCACGGGCGTGGTCGCCGACGCGAACCTCGACGTTTGGACGCTCGAGCTCACCCGCGCCGGTACTCAGGACTACCTCGAGCTCGCGCGCGGCACGGCTCCGATCACGGGCTCGCTGTATCACTTGGACCCCGGTGCCTGGGCGAACGGTGTTTACGACCTGCGATTGACCGCGACCGACATCAGCGGGCGCACACGCGTCCAAGACACGGTGATCCAGATCGCGTCGTCTGAAAAGGACGCGCGCTACCGGCGCACCGACACCGATGTCTCGATCACGCTCGCGGGCCATACGCTCGCGCTCACGCGCGAGTACGACTCGCTGCAAAGCACGGAGTCGGGCAGCTTCGGCTTCGGCTGGCGCCTGCCGATCAAGGACTTCCAGCTCGCGAGCGACGTGCTCGCGACGAGCACGGGTCCCGCCGGTGTCACGCTGCCGTATCGCGAGGGCACGCGCGTCTACGCGACGCTGCCCGACGGGCAGCGCGTCGCGTTCACGTTCAATCCCGAGGCGCACCAGATCCCGGGCCTCGCGTACTACTTGCCGGCCTGGGAGGCCGAGGCCGGCGTCGGCTGGACGCTCGACTCGCGGCTCGCGCACCTGCAGCGCGCGGGAGACCGGTTCTACGACATCGCAACGGGTCTGCCGTACAACCCGGAGGAGCTCTCCGGCAGCGACGCGCAGTTCGTGCTGACGGCGCCCGACGGCACGCAGTACGGCGTGAGCTTCGGCACGGGCACGTCCGAGGTCCGTTTCACGGACGGCGTGAGATGGCGCGTCAGCGACGCCGGCATCGCCGCGTCGAACGGCGACGCCGTGGAATTCCGCACCGACGACGCGGGACGCATCGCGCGCGTGACGCTGCCCGATGGGCGCGAGATCGCGTACAACTACGATGCTGCCGGCGATCTCTTCTATGCGCGCAACCTCGCGCTCGCGCAATCGACGCGCTACGGCTACGCGGCCGACGACCCGCACCGCCTCGACCTCGTCACGGGCGATCTCGGCGCGGGCGGGAGTGTCATCGAGTACGACGGAACGCCGGCGGCGACGCCGCTGACCGCCGATCTCGGCGGCTCGCTGAATTATCTGACGCAGCCCTTCACGGGCACGCTCGCGGCCGGGGCGACGCACCGGTACAGCTTGGCGATCCGCTCGAGCGAGGTCGTGTCCTCCGGCAGCGACGCCGTCTATCTCGGCGTCGTCGTCGAGGCGGAGGCGGGCAGCACGCTCGCGCCCGCGCTGCCGCAAATCGCGGGCTCGACGCCGATCGCTTCGCGCACGGAAGCGTCACGCGCGTTCGCGCTCTATCGCATCGACCGCGCGGCGCTCGAGGTGCTCGAGATCGCCGGCGCGAACGGCGCGACTGCGGGCGCGTATAGCCTGCGGCTTTTCATCGCGGGCGACGCGAATCGCGACGGCCGCGTCGACGGGCTCGACACGCAGGCGTTGAACGCCGCGTTCGGCGCGTCCACGGGCCAGCCGTCGTTCAACGCGAACGCGGATTTCAACTTGGACGGCGCGGTCAACACGCTCGATCGGCAGCTGCTCGCGCAGAGCTTCGGCTATCGCGCGAATCAGGCGCCGACCGTGGCCGTGCAGACGGCGAAGACGCACGTCGATCTCCAGACGCGCGTGGCGGTTTCGACGTTCCTTTCGGATCTCGAAGGCGATGCGACGTATTTCCGCCTGACGGGCGCGACGAACGGTACCGCGACCCTGAGCGGCGACGGCGCGTCCGTGATCTTCACGCCGGCCGTGGGCTACAGCGGGGCGGCGACGTTCTCGTTCGTCGCGGACGACGGGTTCACGCAATCGGCGGAAGCGACCGTGACGGTGAACGTCAGCGCCGCGCAGCTCGTGCGAATCAATGTCGAGCGCCTGGGTTTCCTTTTGCGCGGCAAGGACGCGCTGCTGCGCATCAGCGGCGACTTCGCGGACGAGGCCGACGTGCCGCTGCCCGCGAGCTACCTGCAGTTCGTGAGCTCCAACGAAGACGTCGTACACGTGGGCCCCGACGGCCGCGCTGTCGCGCAAGGCGACGGCCAAGCGGTGATTCAGGCGAGCCGCGGCGCGTTGGCAGCGACCAACGCGATCTTCGTTTCCGGCCAAAGGGGAATGGAAGTCTTTGCGGCGTTGGCCGAGCTCGATCTCGACGTGTACCCCGGCAGCGTGACGCTTCTCGAAGGCATAGGCGCGCGGCAAATCGTCGTCGACGGATCGTTTGGCGGCAACGCTGCCGCCGCGGCCAACGGCACTCTCTACTACGTGCAAAACCCGAACGTCGCGACGGTGACTCCCGACGGACTGATCCAGGCGGTCGGTGTTGGCTCGACCCGTGTCACCGTCATAGCGGGAGGTCTACAGAAGGACATCGAAGTCCGTGTTGCGGCGTTGCCGGGCGTCGGTCCGCAGACGATCGTCGCGGAAGACGGCGGCATTGCCCGCGTCGATGGTCTGTCCGTCCAGATCGGGCCGGGCGCGCTTGCCGCAGACACGGTCGTCGAGATCGAGAGCCTAGAGCTTGCAAGTCTGGCGCTCGCGCCGCCGGCGCTCCCCGGATATACGACTATCGGCGCGTTTCAGCTCGACGTCGGCAGCCATGATCTCAAGGTTCCGGCCCAGGTCGCGATCGCGGCTCCGGGGGCGGCAGCGGGTTCGAGCGCCTTCTTCTACAAGCTTTCGACTTTCATCGACGATCAGGATCAGGAGCGGCAGTTCTGGCTCCTCGTCGATACGGGTGTCGTCGGAAACGACGGCATCGCGCGCACTGCATCGCCGCCGTTGGACGGCATCGGGACCGGCGGCGTCTACCTCGTGACGACGTATGTCAACGCCTTGGTCAGCGAGCTCAAGTTCATTGGCGGCGTGTCGGACGCCTTGCTGTACAACCCTACCTATAACATCGGCGTGTTGGCCGGCAATGTGCGTGCGGCGGGATTTGCCGTGGCCACTGATCTCATCGAGATGTATCAGCTGCGGTTCGGGAAGACCTACAAGGTCGTAAAGACCGTGCCTCCTGCCGGAGCGCCGCCGCTCGATATCGAGAAGGAGTTCGTGGGGCGCAGTCCTCGTACCAACCTCGTGATCGCCCCGCTCATCGATAGGGTCGAGTTCCTGCCGGACCACGTTTTGAAGATAGTTGGAATGAACCTGGATCTGCGCGACTTGGAAGGTCATGAGCAAGGGAGAATGGAGGTCCGGTTCACCAGTGGCGATGGCGGACGACAGCTTCGCCTGACACCGACTTTGGTGTCTCTCGTCGAGCTACGCGTGGCTTTGCCGGATGGCTTCCCGGCCGCCGGAGCGCGCATCGAAGTGTTGCACGTGCTTCAGGACCGCAGCCTCACTCCGGCCGGGTCGCCTTCGACCGCGGAGCTCGAGCTTCAGAGCAACAGCCTCACGATCCCCGCGCGCCACGGCCTCACCCTCGCGATGCGGGCGAGCTCCATAGCCGTCTTCTCGGGCGAGGTCCATATCGCCGACATCACCGAAGACGAAAACGGCGACCCGCTTCAGCTCTTCGGCTGGTCCGTCGACCCGATTGTGTTCACTTCAGACGATACCCGCGCTTACGTCGTCGGCACCGGTAACAAGATCTACGCCGTCGATACGGCGTCGCTGACGGTCTTCGACACGCTCGATCTCAGCGAGGTCGTCGGTTCGAGCAGCATTCTCTCGTTGGTAATCGACGGGGATGGACTGTATGCCGCGCTCGGCTCGCGCAGCGCCGCCTTGTCCGAAGGCGCGCCGCGTCTGGTGCGCATCGATATCGCGACCGGGTCGCCCCGTTATCACGATACCCACGAGGGACTCCTCTCGATTCGCTCCGACGAGATTGCCGCGACCGCGTACGGCCTCTACGACATCGCGGTCGCCGGCGGCGGTCGGTACCTCGTGGCCACGGCGCCGGACGTGCGCTATCAGCTTTTCCCGAATCGGGCGAGCGATTCCGGGCGTCTGATCGTCATCGACCTCGCTGCCGTGGATCGCACGACGGGCGAGGCGGGCAACGTGACGGTGCTCGATGCGAGCTTCGGCGGAAAGACGCCGATGTTCATCGAGACCGGAGACAGCACGGACCGTCTCATCGTGTCGAGCCAACAGAGCTTCAATGAGGGCGTCATCACGCTCGATCTCGACCTCGAGCCGGGATCTCGTGATCTGCGCGGAGTCGAGATTCGTCCCCCGGTCGACATGAGCCCGGATGGATACAAGCGCAACGTAAGTTGGCAAAACCTCGACCAGGCGCACGGCGTCGCAGTAACCGCGGACGGGCGCTACGCGTTCGTGGCGGACTACAACCTTACTCGGCAGAAGCTCAGTGGTGATCTGGACACCACGGCTGTGATCGACGACAAGAATATCGGTGGCAAGATCGGCGTGATCGCCGACCCATTCACCGATCAGGCGAGGTATCTCGGAGCGACTTCGCCGCTGTTCAACGGCGCGATCCATTCGATCTCGCTTTCACCAGACGGCACACATCTCTACGCCGCGCTGACCGAATGGGAAGGTCAATCGGGTGTCTTGATCTACAACGTCGCGGACCTGATTGACTACGCCGAGAACGCGTACGATCCGGACCGACTCCCGATCGACCTGGATATCCCAGGGCGGCAACCCGACCGCGAGCCGCCGCTGAAGCTCCCACTGGGTGCGATTTACGGCATCGAAAGTCAATCGCAGTCCGTGGACATCATCATGGACGGTCCGGCTCCGACCGGCGGTCCGAATATCGATCTCGGCGTCTCGGGCATCGATAGCTTTACCGACTACAACCAGAGACTGGTACCCACGTTCAGGTGGGCGATCGCGGACTCTGGCTATCGAGACGGACACGACGAGAAGGAGGCGACGTTCTACCTCAGCGCATCGGCAAGCAGGCTATTTCCGCCCTCGGACCAGTCCGATGTCTGGGGTCTGCCGTACGAGTTGCGAAGCGCGCTGCCGCTGATCGAGGGCGGGTTCGGCGACCGCGACCTTAATATCACGCGGATCTTTACGGAAAAGGTGACTGGCCGCTACGAGAACGGCCTCATCTATTTCGAGTTGAAGCTTCCGGACGACCTCGCGCTGACGGCGTCGCAGGACTACTACTGGGGCGTGGAATACGACGCGGCTAGAACAAACGAGCTGCATCGGGAATCGCAGCAGTTCACGACGCCGACGCTCAGCACGACAGAGAACCGCTACGCCGCCGTCACGATATTGACTCACGGCTATCAGCCTCCAACGGACACGATAGACGATGGCGGCGGCTCAGCCGACGCCACCAAGAGTTATATTCTTGGCGCCCAACTTGCGGAGCGAACCGGCGGCGGGCTGTTTCTCTACGACAAGGCGACCGGCGGGTGGAAGCCGCAAGGCAACACGACGGACTTCGGGGCCTACATCGGCAAGCCCATCTTCCTCGTCATGAACTGGGTGGCCGAGTCTGGTCTCAGCACGACGGGGTTTGCGGAAGCCGCTGCCGATGCGTTGTTTGCGAGCCTAGTCGAGCTCAACGGCGGGGTGGGCTCCGGCCCGTTGTTCGACGCGCCGATGCACTTCATCGGCCATAGCCGCGGTCCGGCGGTGAACTCCGAGGTGATCCAACGTTTAGGCGTGTTCGGGATCGATCCGCCTGTTCTGCAAATGACCACTCTCGATCCCCACGATTTCGATCAGCCGTCTTTGGACTTCAATTTCCTGCTCAACGCAGATCTCGGCGACCCCGACGTCGTCGCTTGGAACAACGTCGATCTGGTCGACAACTACTTCGAGCGCGTTGTCGGGGACGTTGGCGACATCACCTTCAATCCCACCGGCCGCTCGCTCGTTCGTGCGACACGTCAGCCCATAGGCGGCGCGCTGATCAGCGGCGTCAATATCGAGCACGAGCTCACGGGATTGCCGGGATTTACGCTGACCTCGGGATTGCCGTTGTCGTGGGCCGAGATCGTGAGCCTGGGCGAAAACATCGTCTCGATTCCGCATGGCCGCACGCAGGATTGGTACATCGGCACGGCGTCGCTGGGCCTCGAGCGCGTCAACGACGGAAACGTGATCCTGCGCAACCTCGCTGGCCGGCACGAATACGACGACGAGACCGGGACCCTGTGGTACGTGAGCGGCACCGAGGCTGACTTCAGCACGCTCGTTGCGACGACCGACGAGTGGATCAAGCTCGGGGCCACTTTCGAAGGCGTCGGCACGGGTTGGTTCCACTCAGTGCTCGGCGGCGGCTACTCGCTGCGCCCGCCGTTCCTCGGAAGCAAATACGACACGAGCTTCGACAACACGGATACGACGCGCCCGGACGCCCACGAAACGCACGAAGCCGTGACGGGAGTCTATGGCGGTGATTTCCAGCAGAGCAATCGCGTGCTCGACGGACGGTGGCTGCCGACCTACGACATTCCCGGCTGGAGCTTCCACTCGAGCGACGGGGATACTCGCAACCAGTTCCTGAATCTCGTGCCCAAGCTCATGACGCGCGCGGATTTCGCGGACCTCGAGACGTTCTGGCCGGCGCTCTCGGATGCGGCGGGTCAGCAGCTCGTCACGGAGCTGTTCGACCTCGTGATCGGCACGGCGGCGAAGCAATTCGAGTCTGCGATCTATGAGCGCTTCGAGCAGATCGAGGGAGAAATAAACGCTACCTACGTCAATGACTTTCGTGGGATCCCAGCGGCGCTGGGGTACTCACTCGATCCGCGTTCCATGTCGGAGACCGCCAACGGCATCCGAGCCATCGTAGCCGACGAGCTCGAAGACGACGATTTCCCCGACGCCTTGGGCGACCTACTTTCCCGCATGGCGCAGAAGGTCGGCGTGCCAACGAACATTTTCGCCAATAGCGTAAATCTCGCGTTGCAGATACCGGTCGCCACCTTCGGTTCGCTGACGCAATGGTTGCGCGATCAGTTCTGGACCGGTGACCGCGACCAAGCGTACTGGCTGACCGCAAAGAACAACTACACGCTGGTCCACAACCGCATGGTCGTCCAGGCGGATGCGAGTGAGTTCAGCGTCGACTGGCAAGCCGCGGTGACCGACCCCGCCAGCTCGCTAGTCGTCACCTATCGGAATATCGCCGGGGCCGGCGTCGCCGGGCGCAGCCCCATCGTCATCAGTTTCATGAACACGTCTTCCATGGACCTCGGCAACGGCTATCGTCGAACGACCGTCAGCCTTCCGAACGAATGGAAGAATGCACCGGGGATGCTGCACATCTCGGCCGTGCTCCAAGGAGCCGACGCGGCTGCGGCGCGGCCCGAGGTGCGGATCGACAATATCCGGATTGACCCATCGCAGCCGCTACTTGCGTCGGAGATCCTGACGGCTCCGCAGGCGCCGCTCACGCTAGAGGATTTGCAGGTCGCAACGGCTGCCGCGCGGCAACTCTGGAGTGATGCCGGCGTCGACACTGGCCTGTTGGCAAACTTCGAGGTCGTGATCGCCGATTTGCCGGGGGCCGCCCTCGCGCAGGTGCAGGGTCTCACGTTGACCGTCGATATCGATGCTGCCGGTCACGGCTGGTTCTCAGATCCGACGCCGCTCACGAACGAAGAGTTCGTTGCCGGCAGCACGTTCGGCGAGCTGACCGCGACGGCTGAGAGCGGCATCGCCGCAAGGATGGATCTGCGGACGGTGGTGGCGCACGAGCTTGGCCATGCGCTCGGTTACACGCACGCGGATGCCGTCGATCAGTCGACGTCGCTGATGTCTGCTTCGTTGCGTCCCGGCGTGCGGCGCTTCGCGCCGACGGCGAATGCGGTTACGGAAGCCGTCACGCAGCCGGCGCCGCTGTGGATCGCGCTACCCTCGCAGTCGGCGCTCTTCACGCCGCTCAGCGACGGCTCTCCGAGTGTTCAGCTCGAGCTGGCCGATCACGCCGGCATCTACAACGGCGATTTCGGCACGCTCGACCCGAACCATGCACAGTTCGGCTGGGATCTGCGCGGCGCTGCCGCCATCGTCGATGGCGCGCTGGAGCTCACCGAGCACGAGCGCTTGCTCAGCGGTGCCTTCCAGGCGTTCTTCATCGAGGAAAACTCGACCACGCTGCGGTTCACGATTCGCGATCTCGATTTCGCCACCAACGGCCTCGCGCCGCCGGATGCGTTTGAGGTCGCGCTGCTCCACGACGAGACGGGTCTGCCGCTCGCGGGCGCCGTGTCGCTGTCACATTCCGATGCGATTCTCAACCTGCAGTCGGATGGCACGCTGACGAAGGCCGCCGGCGTGACCGTGAGCGGTCTGCCGACCCCGGGCAGCGGTTTGCTCTCGCTGACGAACCCAGTCACCGTGACCATCGACTTGAGCGGTGTCGCGGTCGGAACGGGCGTCAGGCTCTACTTCGACCTGTTGAGCTTCGGCGCAAAGGGCAGCCGCGCCGTCATCGACAACGTCACGTTCGCGGCACCCACGGGCAACACCGCGCCCGTCGCCGTCGCGGACACGGTTACCACCGCGGAAGACACGCCAATCACAATCGCCGTGCTCGCGAACGACACGGACGCGGAAGACGACGACCTCACTCCGGCGCTCGTCGCCGGCCCGACGCACGGCACAGTCCAACTCGGCGTCGACGGCAGATTCACATACACACCGAGCGCGAATTACAACGGCGCGGATTCGTTCACCTATCGCGTGAGCGACGGCGAGCTCGACTCGAACGTTGCGACGGTGTCGATCACGGTGACGCCGGTCAACGACGCGCCGGTGGCGGCGAACGATAGCGCTACGACGGCTGAGGACACGGCGGTCACGATCGCCGTGCTCGCCAACGACACCGACGTCGACAACGCGACGCTCACGCCGACGCTCGTCGCCAGCGCGGCACACGGCGCCGTCGTGCTGAACGCGAACGGCACGTTCACCTACACGCCGAATGCGAACTTCAACGGCACGGACCAGTTCACGTACCGCGTGAGCGACGGCGCGCTCCAGTCGAACGTCGCGACGGTCTCGATCACGATCACGGCGGTCAACGACGCGCCCGTTGCCGTGAACGACAATGCGACGACGGCCGAGGACACGGCGGTCACGATCGCGGTGCTCGGTAACGACACCGACGTCGACAACGCAACGCTCACGCCGACGCTCGTCGCCGGCGCGGCACACGGCGCCGTCGTCCTGAACGCGAACGGCACGTTCACGTACACGCCAAACGCGAACTTCAACGGCACGGATCAGTTCACTTACCGCGTGAGCGACGGTGCGCTGCAGTCGAACGTCGCGACGGTCTCGATCACCATCACGGCCGTCAACGATGCGCCGGTCGCGGGGAACGACAGCGCGACGACGGCGGAGGACACCCCGGTCACGATCGCGGTGCTCGGCAACGACACCGACGTCGACAACGCGACGCTCACGCCGACGCTCGTCGCCAGCGCGGCACACGGCGCCGTCGTGCTGAACGCGAACGGCACGTTCACCTACACGCCGAACGCGAACTTCAACGGCACGGATCAGTTCACCTACCGCGTGAGCGACGGTGCGCTGCAATCGAACGTCGCGACGGTCTCGATCACCGTCACGGCGGTCAACGATGCGCCGGTCGCGGTCGACGACGAGCAGATCGTGCCGCGCAACGTGTCGACGCGCGTCGACGTGCTCGCCAACGACACGGACGTCGACAACAACCCGCTGACTCCCACTCTCGTGAGCGGGCCGACGAACGGAACCGTCACGCTGAACGGCGACGGCAGCTTCCAGTACGTGCCGGACGAGGACTACGTCGGCGCGGACGAGTTCACGTACCGCGTGAGCGACGGGCAGGGCGGTCTCTCCGGCATCGCGACCGTGACGATCGACGTCGTCGAGAACACGGCGCCCGTTGTGAGTGACTCCGTCGTGACGGGCACCGAAGACACGCCGTACGTGTTCGCGTGGTCCGACTTCAATGTCACCGACGCCGACGGCCCCGAGCTGTCGATCTGGTTCGATTATCTCCCGTACTACGGTGGCTTGCAGTTCTTCGACGGCACGGAATGGGTCGAAGCCGTGGCGCAGACTCAGTATTCCCGCGCCGACATCGAGGCCGGGCACCTGCGCTTCGTGCCGGGCGAAAACGAGTCCGGGTTCCCGGGCTACGAGAACGAATCCATCGGGAATCTTGGCGGCCATTACTCCGTCTTCGATTTCGGCGCGTACGACGGAATCGCGGACAGCGACGTCGTCACGATGACGGTCGACGTGACGCCGGTCGCGGATGCGCCGCTGCTGTCGATCACGGGCACCGGCGACGTTGCGATCGAGGTCGTGCACACGAACTTCAATGCCGTGCCGAATCCGGACAACGGCGCGACGATTCTCGCGCAGAGCACGTTCGAAGGCTGGACGCTGGTGACGGGCATCCCCGAGGCCAACGCGGGCGGCGTGGAC
>Ga0134127_10000412_pt1 | contig 42035 bp, 32 predicted proteins | sample KB31753_FD_96459 | JGI IMG/M metagenome (GOLD analysis project Ga0134127, IMG submission 96459) | Terrestrial soil microbial communities with excess Nitrogen fertilizer from Kellogg Biological Station, Michigan, USA - KB3-175-3 | ecosystem: Environmental > Terrestrial > Soil > Unclassified ...
CGCGCCAAAAGCGAGCGTGCGCGCCGCGACAGGGCGGCGTGAAGGGAGGATCGGATGCGAGCGACTCTGGCGATTGCGCTCTTCTGTGCTGGTCTGATGCTGTCGGCGGCGACCGCGTGGGCGCACCACTCGTTTGCTGCCGAATTCGACGCGACCAAGCCCATCTCGCTGACGGGCACGCTGACCCGGATGGAGTGGGTCAACCCGCACGGCTGGCTCTACATCGACGTCAAGGAGCCCGACGGGAAGGTCACGAACTGGGCCGTCGAGGCGGGCGCGCCGAACGCGCTGCTGCGCCGCGGGCTGCGGAAAGCTGACTTCCCGATTGGCACCGAGGTCGTCGTCACGGGCTATCGCGCCAAGAGCGGCGGGCCGACGGCCAGCGGCCAGAACGTGTCGTTCAAGGACGGCCGCAACTTCTTCCTGGGCGCCGCGGACGCCCCGAACGCACCAGAAAAGTAGGCGCAGCGGTCCGCGGCTGCCGGCGACCCGTTCCGTGCTATCTTCCGCGGACTCATGACCTCCAGGTTTGTACTTATTTCGGCTCTGGTTACCCTTCTGCCCGCCGTCGCCGCGGGCCAGCAGCGACCGCTCGCCGCCACGATGTCAACGGTCGGTTCCGCGCCTCCCGCGGTAACGGAGATCCCGCCCGGGAGCGCCTCGATGCAGCCGGACGGGCAGCGGACGATGGATGCCGTGCGGCTCCAGGGGGAGGACAGGATCGTCCTCGACGGCCGGCTGGACGAAGCCGTCTGGAGACGCGCCGTCCCCGCGACCAACTTCATCCAGCGCGACCCCAACGCCGGCGAAAAGACGACGGAGCCGACAGAAGTCCGGATCGTCTACGACTCGGACACGCTGTACATGGGCGTCACGTGCTTCGATTCCGAGCCCGACAAGCTGATCGCCAACCAGATGGCCCGCGACGGGAACATGAACGGCGACGATCAGTTCCAATGGGTGTTCGACACCTTTCTCGACGGCCGCACCGGCTACTTCTTCGAGATGAACCCGCGCGGGGCGATGGGTGACGCGCTGCAGGGCGCCGACTTCAGCAGCCGCAACCGGCAATGGGACGGCATCTGGAACGCGCGCGCCCTGATCAGCGAGATCGGGTGGACGCTCGAGATCGCCATCCCGTTCCGGACGCTGAACTTCGATCCCGAGAGCGACACCTGGGGCATCAACTTCCAGCGCGACATCCGCCACAAGAACAACGAGCAGAGCGTGTGGAGGGGGTGGCCACGGAACCAGGGACTGAACCGCATGAGCAACACCGCCCGGCTGACCGGCATCCGCGACATCAGCCAGGGTCGCGGCCTCGACATCAAGCCCTACCTGCTCGGCACCTCTGAATCGTTTCCGGGACGAGGGCAGCCACGCGTCAGCAACAACGCGAACGCCGGCGTCGACCTCTTCTACAGCCTGACGCCGGGCCTCCGGACCAACCTCACCGTCAACACCGACTTCGCGCAGGCGGAAGTCGACCAGCGCCAGGTCAATCTCACGCGCTTCTCGCTGCTGTTCCCCGAGAAGCGCGATTTCTTTCTCGACGGCGCGCTGTTCTTCGATTTCGCCAGCGCCAACATCGGCGGGAATTTCGAGGGCGACAACGGCGCCGACGTCATGCCGTTCTTCACGCGCCGCATCGGCCTCGACGAGAACGGGAACCCGCAGCGGATCGATGTCGGGGGGAAGCTCCTCGGGCAGATCGGCGACTACGACGTCGGCGTGCTGCAGGTCCATACGGGGGAGGAAGACACTGCCCTGGGAGAGGATTTCGTGGTCGGCCGCGTCAAGCGGCGGATGCTGAGCCAGTCGTACATCGGAGCGCTCTATACGCTGCGCGACACGCGCGGGGGCGACCTCGTCAATCGCCAGACGACGGGCGCGGATTTCAGGCTCGCGACCTCCACGTTCCGGAAGCGCCAGAACCTGAGCCTGAGCGGGTATGCCCTGCACACGACGAACCCGCTCGATACCGGCAAGAGCTCCGCCTTCGGCGCGGAGCTGTCGTACCCGAACGACCCGTGGTACTCGAGCCTCGAATACGCCGAGGTGCAGGACAACTACGATGCGGCGGTCGGGTTCACGCGGCGCACCGGTTTTCGCAAGTTCCAGCCGCGTACGGGTTTCCAGCTGCGGCCGGAGAGCGACTGGGTTCGCCGCTTCGACTTCCGGGCCGACATGGACTGGCGCGTCGACCCCGAGACGAGCCGGACGCTGACGCGTGAGGTGGACCTGAAGGCGTTCGACCTCTTCACCAACTCGCAGGACCGCATCCAGGTGCACGTCCTGCCGACGTACGACTCCCTCCAGGAGAACTTCACGATTGCGCCGGGCATCACGCTGCCCGTCGGTCACGACTACAGCTTCACGCGCTACCGCGTGGACGGGAATACCGCCGACCGCCGCCTGCTGTCCGTGCGGCCGCGTGTCGAGTGGGGACACTTCTATTCGGGCAACCGTCGCGAGTTGAGCATGACGGTCAACGTCCGTCCGCGGCCCGGCCTGTTGTTCTCGGTCGCGGGCGAACAGAACCATGTCAACCTCGCGGAAGGGGAGTTCTACACCCGCTTGTACCGGTTCGTGACCGAGACGCAGCTCAACCCGTTCGTGTCGCTCGTGAACAACATCCAGTACGACAGCCAGAGCAGCCTGCTCGGCTGGCAGTCACGGTTCCGGTGGATCCTCAGGCCAGGCAACGATCTCTATTTCGTTTACGTCCACAACTGGCAGGAGGATCTCCTGAGCCACCGGCTCTATACGCTCGATCGCAGGGCCACCTCGAAAGTCTCGTACACGCACAGGTTCTGAAGAACAAACTCCTGTCCGTCGGCGTCCTGGGCGTCGCGGCCGGCCTCGCGAGCGCGCAGTCGCCTGTCCGCAACGTCCCCGTTCCGTACGCCGAGGCACGGCCGATCTTCGAGGCGCTGCAACCGCAGTTGTGGCCGGCCGAGCTGCGCAGCAAGACGGCTCCGCAGATCGAGGCGCTGTGGCCCGGATGGATCGCGCGCGAGGACGCGGCCATTCGTGCCCGCGTCAACGCCGGTGACGAGGATTCGATCGTCAACCTGCTGCTGTACGGCACGACGTTCACCAGCGCGCCGCGCATCTCCGAACGCGAGCTCGCCGGCATCGTCGTGCGGCAGCGCGAGACCGGGGCGACGACCTTCGTTCCCTCGCCGGTGCTCGAGCGGCGTATCGACGACTTCATCGCGGCTCTTGCGATGCCTGCCGGCAACGAGCGGATCGATCTCGCGCGCCAGGTCATCGAGCGCAACGGGATGACGCCCACCACTGTGGAAGGGAAGCGCCGCGTGCGCGCGTATCTCGAGGAGCGCGCCTCGGTGGTCGGCAGCGCCGTGCACGCGCCGACGCTGCTCGACCCGGACGCGCCGCTCGTCGACCAGGTCACCATCTTCCGCGACCGGGGCCTGTCGTCGGATACGTCGATCCTCATCGACTTCGGCATCGAGCAGGCGCTCGACGCCGCCAGGTCGCAGGGGCTGCTCAAGCCGGGGGCCGTCCGGCGCGTCGGCATCGTCGGCCCGGGCCTCGACTTCACCGACAAGCAGGAAGGGCACGACTTCTACCCCCAGCAGACGATCCAGCCGTTCGCGGTGATCGATTCGTTGACGCGGCTCGGGCTGGCGCCATCCGGCGGCGTCAGCGTCACTGCGTTCGATTTGAGCGCACGCGTGATCCGGCACATCGAGTCGGCGCGGGCGCGGGCGCGCCAGGGCCAGCCGTACACGCTCGTGCTCCCGCGCGAGCCGGATCGCATGTGGACCGCGGAGCTCACCGGCTACTGGCGGCGCTTCGGCGATCGCATAGGAAAGGCCGCGCAACCACCGGCGACGCCGCCCGCGGCGGGCCCAATCGAGGTGCGCGCCGTCGCCCTTCCGCCGGCGGTGGTCCTGTCGGTGACGCCGCGCGATCTGAATGTCGTCGTGCAGGGGCTCGAGCCGCTGCCTGCCGCGCAGCAGTTCGATCTCGTCGTCGCCACCAACATCCTGCTCTATTACGGCGTGTTCGAGCAGTCGCTCGCGACCGCCAACGTGGCCAGGATGCTGCGGCCGGGCGGCATCTTTCTCACCAACGATCGCCTGTTCGAGCTGCCGGCCAGTCCCCTCCGATCGGCAGGCGCCACCGACGTCGTCTACCTCGAGCAGCCCGGGGCCGCTGTAAAGGGCGATCGCATCTACGCGTATCAGCACCCCTAGAGCGTTTCGCGCTCGAGCGCACATTTCATCTGTGGGGCGAGCCTTGTCAGCCTTGTCAGGCTCGCCTCGCGTGTCTGCCCGGCCACGGCCGTGGGCGCGCTGACACGCTTCCTCCCGCTCCATCGGTAGCCGCCCACATCGTCAGTTCCCGTATCGCTCGCACACGCAAGCCGTTGCCGTCCTGCCGCATGCGATCGACGGACGGCAGTTTCGTTGCTCTCCCCGGTCGCATGAAAACACCCACTCACCGCATCAGCACCTGTCTCGCCCTTTTCGCCGTACTCCTGCCGCATGCTGCCGCCGCCCAGGACGATCGGCCTCCGACTGACAAGACGCTCTCGCCCTTCTTCTTCGTCGAAGGCGGAGAGCCGGGCGTCGATGCCCTGCCGCTGAAGGACACGAAGGTGGACGTCACGATCGCCGGCGTGATTGCCGACGTCGTCGTCCGGCAGGTCTACGAGAATCGCGGGCAGCGGCCGCTGCACGCCCGCTACGTGTTTCCTGCGTCGACGCGGGCCGCGGTCTACGCCATGACGATGACCGTCGGCGACGTGCGCGTGGCGGCCAGGATCAACAGGCGCGAGGAGGCGAAGCGCGTGTTCGAGGCCGCGAAGCAGGAGGGGAAGAGCGCATCGCTGCTCGAGGAGAGCCGCCCCAACGTATTCACGATGAACGTCGCCAACGTGCTTCCGGCCGACACGATCGTGGTCGAGTTGAAGTACACGGAACTGCTGGCGCCGACAGAGGGCGCATATGAGTTCGTCTATCCGACCGTCGTCGGGCCACGCTACTCCGAAAAGCGCGTCAGCCAGGCATCGCCGGGAGGCGAGTTCGTCCGGGCTCCGTACACGCATCAGGGCGCAGCGCCCCGCAGCGAGTTCCACCTGACCGGCGTGGTGTCGACCGGCATGCCGATCCAGGAGCTCTCGTCGCCGTCGCATCGACTGGTGACGCGCTCGAGCGGGCAGGGGCGCGCGGAGATCGCGCTCGCCGATTCCGATCGGTTCTCGGGCAATCGCGACTTCATCCTTCGCTATCGGCTGGCCGGCCCGACGATTGGCTCGGGCGTCCTGCTCTACCAGGGACGCGACGAGAACTTCTTCCTGCTCATGGCGGAGCCGCCGCACGCGGTCGCCGCCGACGCGGTGCCGCCACGCGAGTACGTCTTCGTGCTCGACGTCTCGGGATCGATGAACGGTTTTCCGCTGGATACCGGCAAGCGGCTGATGAGCGATCTCGTGAGCGTGCTGCGGCCGTCCGACACGTTCAACGTCGTCGTCTTTGCCGACGGATCCGAGACGTTCTCGCCGGTCTCCATGCCGGCGACCCGCCCCAATCTCGCGCGCGCGTTGCGGTTCATCGGCGCGAAGAACGGCGGGGGCGGCACGCGTCTCCTGAACGCACTCGAAAGGGCCGTGGCGGTTCCGCGTCAACCGGAGGTCTCCCGCAGCATCGTCCTGCTGACCGATGGCTACATCGAGGCGGAGAGCGACGTGTTCGACTTCGTCCGCAGTCAGCTCCACGATGCGAACTTCTTCGCGTTCGGCATCGGCAGCAGCGTGAACCGCTACCTGATCGAAGGCGTTGCGCACGCAGGGCTCGGAGAACCGTTCATCGTGACAGAGCCCGGCGAGGCGACGGAGGCGGCGGCGCGGCTCAGGCGATACATCGACTCGCCTGTGCTGACGGGCATCGACGTGAAGTTTTCGGGGTTCGACGTCTACGACGTGGAGCCGAAACAGATCCCGGATCTCTTCGCGAGCCGGCCGATTGTCGTCTTCGGAAAATGGCGGGGCGCCGCGGGTGGAACGATCGAGATTTCCGGGAAGACGGGTCGCGAGCCATACCACGCGTCGATCCCCGTTGCGGCGGAGAGCCCGGACGCGAGGCATGGGGCCCTTCGATATCTCTGGGCACGCACCCGCATCGCCACCCTGGACGATTTCGGCCTCGGTGCGGCCGGCGACGACAGGGTGGCGGAGATTACATCGCTGGGGCTGACGTATGGATTGCTCACGCGGTACACGTCGTTCATCGCGGTGCAGGAGATCGTGCGGCGCCGCGCTGACGGCGCCCTCGATGTCGATCAGCCGCTGCCGCTTCCAGAGGGGGTCGCCGACAGCGCCCTCGGCGTGACGAGCGGCGACGAACCGCAGCTCCTGTGGGTGTGCGCGATCGCGCTGATGCTCTTCGTCTGCACGAGCCTGGTGTGCGCGAGGCGTCAGCAATCGGGAGCGGTCCGGTGAAGATCAAACTCGGCGTGCTGACGGTCCTCGCCCTGGCGGTCTGGAGCATGAAGCACTACTACGCCGTCGCGACCGCGGACGACCTGTGGTGGATCCTTGGTCCGACGGCGTGGCTGGTCGGTGTCGTGACGGGAACCCCGTTCGCGCTCGCGCCTGGCGAGGGGTATTTTTCGCGCGAGCACCTGTTCCTGATCGAGAAGTCGTGCGCGGGCATCAACTTCATGATCGCCGCCTTCGGGATGTTGACGTGCACGTGCTTGCGACGCGTCGATTCCGGCGTCTCTGGCGCACGCGTGCTGGCGGCCAGCCTGCTGGCGAGCTACGCCGCGGCCGTGCTCGTCAATGCCGTGCGCATCGCCATCGCGATGCCGCTCGCCGCGCATCCGGTCGCCGTTTCGACACTTACGCCTGGCGAGGTGCATCGCTTCGAGGGGATTGCGGTCTACTTCGCCGGGCTGGTGCTCTTATACGAGGTCGTGCCGCGATTCGATCGCGGCACGGAACGCATTGACGCGTAGGGCGTTGATGCGTAGGGCGGGTGCCGCCGAGATGCGTCGGGCGGGTGCCGCCGAGATGCGTAGGGCGGGTGCCGCCGAGCAACAGGTGCCAGGCGGAGGCGGACCCGCCTGGCCGCCTGTCGCCCGGGCGTTCCGCCGCGTGGCGCTGCCGCTCGCCTGGTATTACGCCGTCACGCTGGCGCTTCCGCTCGCCAACGGCGCGGCCCACGCGGGCGCCGCGTTCATGGAGCACGCGCTCATCGTGCTCATCCTCCCGCCGGTGCTGATCGTGCTCGCGAGCGTCGCGTGTGAAATGGCGCGCGCCCTCGCGGGTCTGGAAAGAAGGCGGCTGCCTGCCTCGCAGGCCGCCCCGGCGACCGCTCTTCGTGCTCTTCGTGGCCTTCGTGGCCGCGCGCGAAGCGCGCCTTCGTGGTAATCCGTGGGCCGCGGCGCGCGAAGGTCCGGTCCGCGTCAGAACGTCAACCGGAAGCCGACCTGCATGGTGCGGAACTCACCGGAAGTCGGCTTGAGGTAGAGCGCGTTGTTCTCCTGTGTGCTGATGGTCACGTTGGTGTTGTTGAATACGTCGAACGCCTCCGCGATCAGGTCCAGCGAGACCCGGGCGGGAAGCGTGATGCGCTGCTGCAAGCGGACGGCTGTCCGGTTGCGCGCGGGCTGCGTGAACGCGTTGCGCGGCACGATGGTGCCGTTCGGGCGCAGCCGCTGGATCGACGCGTCGCTGCCGCCCAGATTGCGCAGATCGCCGCCGTAGATCGTCTGCGCACGCTGGCCGAGGCCCATGTAGTGCGTGCCGCTCACCTGGAAGCCGCCATGGACTTCCCAGATACCGCTCATCACGGCGCGGTGGCGCAAGTCGGACGCGGACAAGCCGTACTCGCCGTTCAGATCGGGCGCCAGCTCGAACGGCACTACCTGCGGCGTGCTTCCGGCCACCCCCTGCAGCGGCTTGCCGAGCGCATCCCACAATCCGCTCAGCGTGTAGGTGACCGCGCCCTGCCAGTGATGGCTCATGCGCTTGGTCAACGCCGTCTGCAGGCCGTGGTACGTCGAGCGCCCGTTCTGCACGGTCATGGCGACGACACCGAAGTCGGGATACGGCAGGAGACTGCGATTCGAATTCGGATAGTTGACGCCGGTCGCGGGGTTGAAGGCGATGTTGACGTTCTGCTGCTGCCACCCCTCGTCGCGGCTCTTGGTGAAGATGTAGTCCGCTTCGACCACCGCCTCGGCGCCCAGCTGCCGCTCGAACCCGATCGACGACTGCCAACTGCTGTTGATGTTGTAGGGAGGCGGCTGCTTCAATTCGCCGTTCCCCCGCAGCAGGCACGGGGCGTTGCCCGCGTATCCGCTGGCTTTCCAACTCGCGAAGGCGCCAGCCTGTTCCGGCGACGAACAGTACCTCCGGATGGCTTCGTCGTAGGTCGGGGTCGGCCCGTTCAGGGGATTGCTGGCAAAATCGGGCCGGCCGTCGTTCAACACCTCGACCACGGCGACGGTCTTCGCTTCCGACGGGTACGTCGTCTGGACCATCTCGCCGTAGTACTTGCCGGCTCCGCCACGCAGCACCGTCTGCTGGTTCAACTGATAGACGAAGCCGAGTCGCGGCTGGATGTTGGCCGCGTTCTGCGGACGCCCGGAGAGCATGAAGGGCGGGAACGACTCCTGGTTCTGGAACATGTTCCAGAGCAGGTCGTAACGGACGCCGAGGTTCAGCGTCAGCCGGCTCGTCGCGTGCCAGTCGTCCTGCATAAAGGCGGCATAGCCGGGAATCCGAATCGGGTCGCGGCGCGACTTGATGATCCCCAGCGTGTAACGCCGCACCAGCGGCGAGAGCGCGGCGAGGTTCCAGGTATCGGCGTCGAACGCATCCGGCAGCAGCGACTCGATGTTGGCGGGCGCCGCGCCGCCGCGCGCGTCGATGATGCCCATGCACTGCGTGCAGTTGTTCGTGTAGTGCTGGTGCAGGAACAGCTCGCCGCCGACTTTCACGTCGTGACGGCCGCGCGCGTCGTAGGACGACGTCCAGGTGTCCTTGATCTGGTAGAGGTCCTGGGTCCGATAGCGCGGCGCGCCCTGGTTGCCGCCGATGGTGAAGTTGGTGAACGTGATGCGCGGCGACCCGGTGGTGATCGGGCCGAACGGGCTGCCTTGCGCCAGCCAGTGGCGGGACCAGTGCGTCAGGTTCTCTTCCCCGAACAGGAAGCCGGCGTGTCCCACCATCAGCTCGTTGACCGTCCGGTTGCTGAGCACGTTGGTGAGCTGCACCGCGAGCTGGTCGGAGTTCTCCCATCCTCTCGACGTGCCCGCCGGGTGGTTGGTGTCACCGGGCCCGAACGGTGTGGACACCTTCGCCACGTTCAGCCGCACCATGACGCGGCTCTGCGGCGACATCTGGTAGTCGAGGCGGCCGCCGCCGATCTTCTTCCTCGACGTCCCCTGCAGGGAGACGTTGAAGCGCGGGTACGGCGTTCTCCACGTCTCTTCCTTCGGCTCGCGCTCGTACTCGTCGTAGGCGAAGAAATGCAGGCGGTTGCGCAGGATGGGACCGCCGAACGTCGACGCGTACTGCTGGTTCTGGACCGGCGTCACGCGATCGAGGATCGGATCGGGCGCGTTGAACCGGTCGTCGCGGAAGTTGCTCCTGAACGAGCCGGCGTAGCGGTTGGTGCCGGACTTGGTGACCAGGTTCACCTGCAGGCCCGAGGAGCGTCCCTGGGTGGCGTCGAAGCGATTGGAGATGAACTGGAACTCCGCGATCATCTCCTGGCTGAACGTCGGCTGGCCGCCGCCGCCCATCGTGTTCTGGAACTGCTGGCCGTCGACGTTGGTCTGAAACTCCCGGATGCGGTCGGTGTTCCTCGAGTTGATGCGCGCCACGGTGTCGGTGGTGGTGCGGCTGCCGGGCGCCAGCAGCAGCAGCGCGCCCCAGTCGCGCCCCTGCAGGGGCATGTCCTGCACCTGCTTCGGATCGATGTTGCTGCCGAGGACGGACGAGGAGACGTTCAGGAGCGGGGCTTCGGCCGTGACGGTGATCGTTTCCGCCAGCGTCGACGGCGACAGCTGCAGGTTCACAACCAGGGTCTCGCCGACCAGCAGCTGCACGCCCTCGCGGACGACGGTGGTGAACCCGGGCAGTTCGGCCGCAATCTTGTACGCGCCCACGCGCGCCGGGATGCGGTACATGCCACGGTCATCGGTGACGGCAGTGAAGGTGTTGCCGGTGGCCGCGAGCACCGCCATGACGACCACGCCCGGCAGCACGCCGCCGGTTGAATCGGTGGCCGTGCCGGTCAACGTCGCTTCCTGGGCGAAGGTGACGGCCGGCAGCAGCAGGATCCCGGTGGAGAGCAGCAACCGCCTGACGATCGCGAATGTCATAACGCCTCCCGAAGGGTTGACTCGGGTACACGCGCCGGTGAGGGATCTTCCGGGACCTAGTGCGAGCGGGACGCAGGACTACGAGCGGCGCACTCTATAACGTACGGCCGGTAGGAGCTGTCAAGGAGAAAGAAAGAGGTGAGATCGACTTATCCCTGCATCCAGGGTGACATGTTGTGCCACGTGGACGAGAGGAACGCGCCAAGCCGCGCGACGTAGCCGGTGAAGCCACCGCCGCCGTCGGCCATCGCCGCGATGTCTTCGGCTTCGACGGTGACCTCGATCGGCATCTCGAGCGGCACGTTCGCCGCGGCCCACCACTCGGCGGCCGTCGCGGCCGTCGGCCGCAGCGAGCCGATCGCCGCGCTCACCGTCGGCCGCAGGACACGATTGCGGTCCACCATGCGGCCCCACGGCTCGCCGTTGATGGCGCGCGTGTAGACGTCCGCATACCAGCCGAGACGTGACGGTTGCGGCACGACGTGGAAGACCAACTGCTGGCGCTCGGCGATGAAGAGGATGTCGCCCGCGTCGCTCATCTCACGGAGCACGTCCTCGAGCTCCAGGACGGTCTGCAACGGCGTGTTCACGATGGCGATGTCGAAGGCGAGGCCCAGCGCATGCGTCGGAACGTCGGTGATCGCGTTGGGATTGGTCGCGCGCAGCTCGTTCTGATACTCGAGATGGCGGACCATGCTGGTGACCTCGATCGGTCCCGACTTGATCCGTGAGGCAACATCGATCAGGCAGCCGATCGTCGCGGTGCGCGCCGACACGTAGCTGTTCTGGTGGACAACGTCCATCTCCCCGATCGGACTGACGCCCTCGCGCCGTACGCGCACGTTGAACCGCTCCGCGCCTTCCGGGAGCGGAACGAGACCGCCGGTGGCGAGACCCTGTTCGATGTCCGCGTACGTATTGAGCGCGAGCGGCGAGAGAAACGCGGCGTAGGCCTCACGAATCGCCAGCGCGTCGTGGGCGCTGCGCGCGCCCAGCTCCGTCACCACGTCGTTGACCACCGACAGGAATTCGTCGGGGCTCACTCGCTCGGCGCGCGCGACGTCGGGCGAGACGAGGCAGAGCGACACCGCGACGATGGGCACCAGTTGGCGTATGACGGGCACGGTGCCTCCAATTGTGCGCGACTCGAGGCGTCAATTTCGAGCTCGGCCGGAGGACTGGTCGCGCCGCGGCACGCCGATGAGCCATTCGCGTCGCGCGGATCAGCCGTGACCGAGCGCGACTGGGCGAGCCAGGGGACGCGGGACGTCGGGTGCCACGCGCACGCCCTTCACGATCAGCCAGGCCGCCAGCATGACGTGAACCGGGGCGAGCGGCATCGCCATCTCCATGATCGGTGGATATCCCAGGAGGCCGCGCACGGGCACGCCGACGATCTGCAGCGCCGTCGTCACCATGCCGGCCGCGGCCAGCAGCCGCGGCACGAGTGCGGTTCGCCACAGCGTCACGTAGAGCAGGAACAGCCAGCTCACCACCGTCAGCAGCTGCGTATAGTGCGCCCACTTGCGCGCAGCTGAGGCGACCGCGCCAGCCGCCTGCAGCCGTGAGATGTCGCCGCCGTTCGCGATGGCGAAATCCTGGCTCAGCGAGAGCATCGTCAGCAGCGCGCCGCTTTCGACGAGCTGCAGCGAGACGTTCGCAATGGCGAGGGCGAGCAGCGCCATGGCCAGGCGTTCGACGTCCGCGCGGAGCAGGGGCCACGCCGCGATCGCGATGCCGAGCACGAGAACGGCGGCGAGGATGAACAGGCCGACGGCCCCCCGCACGCCCGCGGCGTGCGCCGCGGCACTCTCGAGAAAGCTCGGCGGGACGAGCGCGGCATCGAGCAGCACGTACGGCAGGATGAGCCCGAGGAAGAAGTGCAGGAGGAGCAGCACTCCGAGCAGGTGTCCGACGCGCCTGTCCGGCATCATCGCGCTTCCGTGGTCATGTCAAATCGCTCCTCGCACGCGGCGCAGGCGGACGGCGCCCAGCAGGAACACCGCGCTCAATGCCAGGCCGGCGCAGAGAGCCGGACTGATCAGCAGTTGGCCGAGCGGATGTGGTGTCAGCATCTCCATGGTCATCGGGGGGGCGCCGGCTCCCGGCGTCATCTCCCCGCCGCCGAGGAAGTAGTGCATGACCAGCGTGGCGAAGTGGGTGCTGTTGAACGCAATTCTCTCGATGACGCCGATCGCGACCGGCGGCAGCGCGGCCCAGAGGAACGGAACGCGCGGAGCCCAGGCCGACGCGAGCAGCAGCCAGGCGTAGAACGGCGCGTACCAGAGCCCGTGAAACGCAACCAGGTGGCCGAAGTTGATGCGGGAGATGTCCAGCAACGACACGTGCGACCACAGTATCGACGGGCTCATGCCGCTGGCCGCCAGCACGGCGCTGCCGGCCAGCAGCATGACGGTCTGTGTCGCGACCGTCGCGACGAAGGTCACGAGCGGGAGCACGAGGATGGGAATGCCGGCTTTCGAGAGCACGGTCATCAGATCCGAGACGGGCAGCGACTTCCAGAAGAGGACGCTGCGATCCCGGCGATCGCCGTACAGCGCATCCTGGCAGTAGAAGACGGCCACGAACAGATCGACCGCCATGAGGATGATCGAGACGATCAGGTACGGCTGCTCGATGGCCTGACGCAACGCGGGTTCGCTCAGCGTCAGCGCCGCACGCGTCCGCGAGGGAAGCGTGAACAGCGAAATCGAGAAGCCGACGAGCACCAGGCCGGCGACCGACAGCGGCGCCAGGTAGATCGACCGGTTCTCCCACAACTCTCGCCGCACCGACCACGACAATCGCTGGACTGCCGGAACCTCCACGTCGTTCATCGCACCGCCCCTTGTTCCCGCGGGCCGCGGTTGCTCATCACGGCCAGGAACAGATCGGCCACGCTCGGCGTTCGCATCTCGCCCAGCGCGGCCAGTTGCCGCCGGTCCGCACCATCGAACATCAGCACGGTATGGCCGACCCCGTCCCGCTCGGCGATCGGATGCAGGGCGCGCGCGGTCGCGAGCCGGTCGGGATGGACGAACACTTCCTGGTACCGCGACTCGACTTCCTCCATGCTGCGGCTGAACACGATGCGGCCCCGATCGATGAACAGCACGTCGGTGAGGACGTGCTGGACCTCTTCGACCTGGTGCGTCGCCACCAGCACGGTGCGGCTGCGCTCGAGGTAGTCGGTCAGCAGCGCGTCGTAGAACTGCTTGCGCGAGAGGAGATCGAGTCCGAGCGTCGGCTCGTCGAGCACGAGGAGGCGTGCGTCGATGGCCATGACGATCGCCAGGTGCAGCTGCGTCACCATCCCCTTCGACAGCTGTCCGACTTTCCGATCCGCCCCGATGCCGGTCTTCGCCAGGAAGGCCTCCGCCTTCGCGCGATCGAATCGCGGATGGATGCCGGCGACGAAATCGAGCGCCTGCGACACCCGTATCCAGCGCGGCAGCACGGCGACGTCGGTGATGAAGCAGACGTCGCGGGCGAGCCGATCGCGTTCCGTCCACGGATCTCGCCCGAGCACGCGCAGGTGTCCCGCGTAGGCCGTGAGACCGACAATCGCGTTCAACGCGGTGGTCTTGCCGGCGCCGTTGGCACCGATCAGCCCGACGATGCGGCCCTCCTCGACCTGAAGATCGACGCGGTCGAGGGCGACGGTCGCGCCGTACGTCTTGTGGAGGCCGCGAGCCTCGATGTACGCCATGGGGTCAGTGCTCCTCGCGAGCGGCCGGCAGGAGATCGCCGGGCTTCAGTCCGAGCCGCTGCATCCGCTCCTGGATTCTCGGCCACTCGTCGGCCAGGAACTTGTCGCGCTCGCCTTTCAGCAGCAGCTCGCGGGCGCCCGCGTTGATGAACATGCCGCGGCCGCGTCGCGTCTCCACCAGTCCTTCGTCCACGAGCTGCTGGTATCCCTTCATGACCGTGATCGGATTGATCCGGTATTCGGCGGCCACCGTGCGCACCGACGGCAGCGGGTCGCCTTCCTTGAGCACGTCGTCAAGGATCATGGCGACCACGCGGTCGCGCAGCTGCCGGTAGATCGGCTGACCGTCGTTCCACTCGTGGCCCATCGGCTGTCCGATCGTCAGTGGGTGCCGCCACCCTCGAAGTTCGTTCGCTGCAGGGCGAAGTGCGCGCGCATCGGCACGTCGCCAGGCATCATGTAGGTCCAGTCTTCCGTGTGATGGTTCGCGTCGACGAAGGTGAACACCGCGTGGTGCATGTGGCCGCGTTCGTTGCCACCCGAGAGATCGAGGAAGTCGAACTCCACCGTCTTGCCGTCCGGCGACAGCGTACCGACCATGCGCGGCCGGTTGCCGGCGTCGCAGTAGTGGGTCAGCGTCATCCGGCCGGCGTCGAGATAGAACATCGTCAGCGGATGGTCCGGGAGCCCCGACACGGACATCTCGTGCACCAGCGCATTCCCACGCGACGTCACGCGCAGGGAGAACTGCACGAAGTTGCCGGTGGCCGCGGGGACCGCCGGGATCGTCGTCAGCTGGCCGACCCAGGAACCCGCCAACGTCTTGAGCTGCTCGAATCCTGCTACCGGCGCTGCGTCGGTTGAGGTCTCGTGACCGTGCGCGGATGACTGGGCAAAGGCCGGGCTGGCCACCGACAACGCGAGGATCAAGAACGCAAAGTGCCACGGTTTCATCTTTTCTTCTCCCTATTGGGTCACGCGTTCCAAATGCGATGTAGTGTTATATCTAGCTATAACACTAATACACTCGAACGCTCGAGGCAACACCTAACTCCTGGTCGCGAGAAAAAAACGATTGGGGTGGATTAGGAGGAGGGAAGGACCGGGCCCATGCACATGCATGGGCCCGGCACCGGGAAAATTAGAAGTCGATCTCCATGCTGATCCGCGCGTAGCGCGCCGGCTGCAGCGCCGTCGGGGCCAGCCACTGACCACCGGGCACGAACGTCTGGTTGTACGCCGTCACCACGTCCACGTTCATCAGGTTGTAAACGTCGACGCCGATCTGCGTTCGCATTCCGGCGAACCGGAGAATCTTCGCCACGCGGAAGTCCACGTTGTTGCGCCGATCGGCAAACATCGTGTACGGCGCGATCAGGTTCACCGTGGCCACAGCGGCGCCCGTGAGCGGCCGCCCGAGCGGTTGCGGCCCGGACGCGATCCACGCGTTGTCCGCCACGAAGTTCGCCTCCAGGTACTCGCCGGGCACACTGATCCACGTCGCGGCCAGCTGAACGTCCCAGCGCGGAATCGTATAGGTGGCGAGCCCGCGGACATCCGTTCGGTACGGTTCGGCGTAGCGGCAATAGGGGTTGGTCACCGACAGTGAACCACGCTGCGTCGTCACGAGCACGTTGGCTGTCACGGAGCTGTTCGCAACACCCGTGGGGCCGGTCCCCAGCTCCGGCAGCTTCGCGCGCACGGCGCAGCCGTCGGACAGCTTGCGCCCGGTGGACGCCCCGCCCTGCAACGTCAGCCCCATCTTCAGCCGCGCCGCGACGGCGTAATCGAAGCCCTGCCAGTTCTCCTTCTGCTCACCGAAGTTCCTGGAGGACTGCGCGAGCTCGTCGACGAGACCGACCTTCTCCGGCACGAGGTTGTACAGGCCGCCGATCGTGTAACCGCCGCCGCCAGGCAGGCGCGGATCGACGGGCGCGCGGATGCTGAACGGCGTGTAGTCCTGGAAGCTGGTGGCCCGGTTGTCCACGACGTACCAGTTGCCCCACGAGTTCCGATTGAAGCCGGCGGTCACGGAGACACGCGGCACGATTTCGTGCTGCACCGACGTGCCCATGCTCCAGTTGTGCGGCCGCCTGCCCCAGCCGCCGATGTAGTCCGGATCGAAGGTGCGGTTGAACACCTGCCGTCCGAGGTTCTGGTTGTCCATCCGCGCGCATTCGCCATTCGCCGCGGGGCTCATCAGATCGCAGTCCGGCACGTAGTTCCGGTTGCTGTCGGTCCACCCGCGCGTCGTCCTGACGACGGTGCGCACCAGCGGGTTCATGTCGAGATCGTTGTTGGTCGCCGTGATGGCTTCCATGTACTTCCCGACGTTGAACTTCACGGCCGTCTTCCCGTTCCCGAACAGGTCGTACGCAACGGCGATGCGCGGTGAGAGGTCCTTCCAGCCGTAGCCGGGCGTCGATCGACTCGGATAGAAGATCTCCTCAGGCGCGTACGGGTAGCCGGGACCGCCAACGCCCGAATCCGGATAGCTCGAGGTCAGCGAGTCGTAGCGCAGGCCGCCCTGGAGCGTCATCCGCCTGAACGTCCACTGGTCCTGCGCGTAGAAGTTGGTCGGAACGAGATTGCGAACGTACTTGATGTGGCCTCCCACGACCATGGTTTGCGTCAACTGGTTCGGCACGCCGTCCCGCATCCGGATCTGGGTGATCTGGTTCGGGTAGTCGTAGGTCTGCGACGGGTTGCCGAACCCGCCCTGGTAGCCGAACTTCATGTTGTGCGCGCCGGTGACATAGGTCAGCGACGCCCGCACGCTGGCCAGGTTCCCGATCAGCGAGTGTGCGAACCCGCCGTTCACGGGGGCCGAGGGTGCCCGCGAGAGAAGGTTCGGCACCTCGCCGCCCTGCTCCAGGACCTGAATCATTCCCGGAACGTTGGTGCCGTCGTTGCGTTTCGTGAAGCGGTAGCGCGCCTGATACATGCCCCAGCCGGCCTCCGCCAGCAGCCGGCCCGAGATCGGGGACGACCACGTGGCGCTTGGTTGACGGGAAGGGATGTAGTACGAGCGGGGCGTCGCTTCCGGCGTCGTCAGCTGGCCGTTGGTCTCGGCGCCGCCGCCCTCGCCGTAGTTGGAGTCGAGGTACTGCTCGGCCCAGAGCATGTTGAACTTGTTGCGAGGAGTGGCCTGCCACGTCAACCGCATCGTCGCCTGGCGCTCGACCCGGTTGGTGAATGCCGGCTTCGAATGGTCGAAATCGACGATCCACGCATTTGGGTTGCCGGCGTTCTTGTTCCACCACAACCCGGGCACGGTGCTCTTGCCGCCAGTCTGACGGAAGGCCGAGTAGAACCACAACTTGTTCCGCACCAGGCGGCCGCCGAACATCGGGTTGACGTCGTAGACGCTGATGAGCTCGGAAGGTGACCTGAGGCCCTTGGCCTTGAGCCGGTCGGTGTAGTTGCTGCCCTGCAGCGCGCCGTTCGAGCCGCTGAAATTGAATTGACCGCTGAAGTTGTTGGCGCCCTCGCGCGGGATGACGTTGAAGACCACGCCGCTCGTCTCCGCATCCGCGAGCCCGCCTGCAATGGTCAGCACCACCTCCTGCGAGGCGGCCACCTGCGGCATGTTTCCGCCGCCGCCGTTTCCGCCGGCCCACCCCATGTTGATGCCGTCCGCGTAGATGCGCGAATCGGCCGCGCGGCCACCATGGATGGAAGCGGCCGAGCCCTGCAGCGATCCTCCGATGCCGCCCGAATCGGTGTTCGAATTCCCGATGACGCCGACGCCGCCGGTCGCCGACATGCCTGGCACCAGGTTCTGCAGGCCGAGCGCGTTCCGCGAGGAGGGAATCGCCGAGATGATGTCCCTGGTGAGAATCTGCTGCGTCCGCGCGCTCTGCACGTCGACGATGGGCGTCTCACCGCTCACCGTGATCGTTTCCTCGAGCGCGCCGACCCTCAGCTCGGCGTTCACGGTGGCGACGAAGTTTCCCGACAGCTCGATCCCTTCGCGCCGGACGGTGCTGAAGCCGGGCAACTCGAACGACACGGCATACACACCCGGACGGAGATCGACGATGCGGTACTGGCCGGTCGCGTCGCTGACGACGGACCGCGCTTGTTCAATCAGGGCCGGGCTGGCAGCTTCCACCCGAACGCCCGGGAGGACCGCGCCGGAGTTGTCCTTGACAACACCGGTAATCGCGGCTTGTGCGAAGGCTGTCGATGGTACGAGCAGGGAGACCAGGACGAACAGGAGGGCCCACGGGGTTCGCTGGATCGGGTTCGGCATCGCTGTCCTCCTTACCGGGGTTGTGGGAGTGGACGAACGCCAGCGCGCGGGATTGGTGTCAGGGGAGAATACTTCACTTGCGGCTCAATTCGCGTGCGCTTTGTACCACACGAGGAAGTCGAGGATGTTTTCGTTCGCAGCGCGGCCGCGGGCGTAGAGGGTCGTCGTCGTGTCGAGCGGGCGAATGGTGACCGACTTCAGGTCGGGCGCGGAGACGTTGGCCAGCAGGAAGCCGCCGGGTATCAGCATTGCCTCGACGTTCGACATCGCCAGCGCCTGCTCGAACAGGTCGTAGTAGATGAACACGTTGGTCGCGATCACCAGGTCGAACCGCTCCCCGTCGAGGCGCTGGGTCACGATGTTGAGGTTCGACACGGACATCCGCCGGACCGCGGCCGGCCTCGCACGCACGCCTCGCACCTCGGCCAGGTCCGCGATCGCCTGGGGCGGACGCACCTCGGCAGGCGCGCCAATCCGATCGCCGAACGCCTGCCAGTAGGCGCGCACCTCGGGGAGCCACGGCGTGCTCCTCGGCAGCGGCACGTTCAGCGTGTAGCCGATGTTGCTCGCGGCCCGTGCCTGCGCCCGCGTCACGTGATCGATGATGCGAGGACTGATGTCGAGGAGCGCAATCTCCGGCCCTGCCGCAGGCGCAAGACCGAGCCGCACGAGCGAATCCAACACGGCGAACGGCTGCAGCGTCTGTGGCGGATAGAAGTCGAAGCCGACGTCTTTGTCCGCGAAGTCGAGCCCGGGGCCGACGATCGCCACGCGCTTGATCCCGCCGGCTTCGAGCACCCCGCGCGCCTTCATCGCCGTCAGCGCCTGCTCGATTGAAAAGTTCGGAATCAGCGACGCGTCGAGCGACAGCCCGCGCGTCCGGAACAGGCGGGACCGCCCGACGAATTCGGCCAGCGGGTCGCGGCTGCCCGTCGCCGCAAGCTCCTGATCGATCTGCTCCTGTTCGCTCGCGACGCGAATCATCGCGGCCAGCAGATACTGTCGCGCGGCCTCCCGCTCGGCGGCGGTGGCGAAGCGAAGTCCTCGCCGCTGCAGCAGGGATCGCGCGAACAGCCGGCGCTCGTCGTTGCCGGGCGTCGCCAGCGCCGTCAGGAGATCGTCGAGGCGGGCCTCGATCAGCTCGATGGTCCGGCGCACCACGACATCCCGATCGCCCGTCGTGCCCGCTTCGACCGCGCCGAGGATGGCGCGCGGTCGTGACGTGAACGTCGTGCCGAACAGCATCCAGTTGACGACGGTGTCTTCGTCGCCCTGGTCGAGCCGCGCGCGGATGTCGCGATCGTGACGTTCGATCCAGCGCGGCCACTCCGTGTCCAACTGCGCCGGCGTCAGCGTGACGAGCGCGGGGGGGAGCCTGCCTGCAAGCTCGGTGAGCATCGGGCGCGCTTCGCTGAGACGAACGAACCGCGCCGGTGCGACGCCGGCCGCCGCGGCGGGGACGCCAACGCGCACACGTCGCGCGTCGGGGATCCCCCCTGCGGTGATCAGCAGCAGGATGGCGACAATCCGCGTAGGGGTCTGCGAAATGCGCCGATCCTAGCAGTTTTCAGCTTTGTCACTGCGGCGAAGCCGTCCGCCGCTCACAGGTTCTTCCGCAGTGATCTGAAGCCCGCGCGCACGTCCTCTGCGAGGAGTTGCGGCTGCTCCCAGGCCGCGAAGTGGCCGCCTTTGTCGTGCGTCTTGTAGTACACGAGCTTTGGATACGCGCGCTCCGCCCAGCTTCGCGGCGCGGGATAGAGCTCGTCGGGAAAGACGCTCGCGGCCACCGGCATGGCGGCGCTGACGCCCTTGACGGCGAAGAACGACGTCCCCCAGTTCTCCCAGTAGAGGCGGCCGCCGGAAACCCCGGTATTCGTCAACCAGGTCATCGTGAGGTTGTCGAGGATGTCGTCGCGGGTGATGCCCTCGGGCTGTCCGTTGAAAACGCGCGAGATGAGCTCGTAACTGCGCGCGTCGTGATCGAGGAAATACGCCGCGAGGCCGACGGGTGAATCCGCGATGCCGTACAGCGTCTGCGGCCGCAGGCCCATCTGAAAGCCGTAGCCGATCCCCTTGGCGTAGACAAAGCTCAGTCGCTCATACGCGACCGTCTCCTCGGCGGAGAGACCTGCGGGCGCCGGCGCACCGGAAAACGCGGCCTTGTCGATGTCGACCGGAATCACGTTCGGCATGTTGGTGTGAATGCCGAGCAATTCCGGCGGTGCCTGCGCGCCCATCACCTCGGTGATGATCGCGCCCCAGTCGCCGCCCTGCGCCACGAATTTCGTGTAGCCGAGGCGCTTCATCAGCACGGTCCAGGCGCGCGCGATGTGCGGAACATCCCACCCGGTGACGGCCGGCTTGCCCGAATACCCGTAGCCGGGTATCGACGGAATCACGACATGGAACGCGTCCGCTGCGCTCGCGCCGTGCGCCGTGGGATTGGTGAGCGGGTCGATGATCTTCAGCTGCTCGGTGAAGGAGCCGGGCCAGCCGTGCGTGACGATGAGCGGCAGCGCGTTGGCGTGCTTCGAACGCACGTGAATGAAATGAATGTCCAGACCATCGATCGCGGTGATGAAGTGCGGGAGCGCGTTGAGTCTCGCCTCGCACGCGCGCCAGTTGTACTCGGTGGCCCAGTAGCGCGCGAGCGCCTGGATGGTGGCCAACTGGACGCCCTGCGATTGATCGTTGACTGTCTCCCGTTCGGGCCATCTCGTCGCGTTGATGCGCCGTCGCAATTCGGTGAGCTCCGCATCGGGAACATTCAACACCCGAAAGGGACGAATCGCCGTCGTGTCAGTGACCTGCTCGCTGAGTTCCTGTGTCGCACCGGCTGGAGTCATGCTGCTGCTCTCCTTCGCGCGTCAAAAACCGGACGCGCGACCCGGGCCGGGTACCTTTTTTCGTGCCAGCGGGTTTCGGTGGAAAGTGCGCCGTCAACGCGGACGCCGGGCGCCGCGCCGCACAGCGCGTTGTGATGCGAACACGGCGGCCCGTGAGTGCGCGGCGTCCTACTTCAGGAAGCTGACCAACTCGGCGTTGATGCGATCGGCGTGGGTCCAGAGCACGCCATGCGGCCCGCCAGGCAACTCGACGAACTTCACGTTCTTGATCATCTTGGCCTGCCGCCGGGACGAGGCGTCGGGCGGCAGGATGCGGTCCGCATCGCCGTGCAGGATCAGCGTCGGCACCTTGTTCTTCTTCAGGTCCTTGCGAAAATCCTCGATCCAGCAGTCGACGCACGCCACGGTCCCGATGGCGGACGCGCCCGCGGCAACATTCCAGTTGTCCTCGAGCACGCGCTCGCCCACGAGCTTTCCGCCGGTCACGTCGTAGTTGTAGAAGTTGCGGAGGAACTCCATCAGGAAGGCCGGACGATCCGCGCGCAGCGACGCCTTGATGCCCTCGAACACGCTCGCGTCCACGCCCTCCGGGTTGTCGGATGCCTTCACCAGGTACGGCCCGAGCGTGCCGATGAGGACCGCCTTGCGCACACGCTTGTCCCCGTACTTCGCGAGGTATCGCGTCACCTCGCCTGACCCCATCGAGAACCCGACCAGCGCAACCTTCTTCAGGTTGAGTTTCTTCAGCAGCTTGTCGAGATCCGCCGCGAAGGTGTCGTAGTTGTAGCCGACGCCCGTCTTGCTCGAACGTCCGAAGCCGCGGCGATCGTAGGTGATCACGCGGTGACCGGCCGCCAGCAGCGCGGCGGTCTGTTTTTCCCACGACGCTCCGCTCAGCGGCCATCCGTGGATGAGCACGACCGGCGACCCGGAACCGTGATCTTCGTAATAGAGCTCGATGGGGGTGGAGTTCTCCTTACCGACCGTGATGGTGCTCATGCTCCGGCTCCTTCAAGCGGCAGGTGTCCTGGAAAAGGCCGCGGCGTCAAGCTATGAAGCCTGCGCCGGATTGAAGCGAGCCGTCAAGTAACTTCGCGCCCCGCAGGTTCAACGTGCGCGATTCGATGCACACGCCTGCTCGAGCGCCGCGCGGTCGCCGATTTCGTGATCGGCGTGTTTCATCGTCGATCACACCCGAGACGTCGCGCGAGAATTCGCTGCCGTAATCCGAGGGTCGTGGGAGGCACGAGAGTTGTTGTCGCGCGTGCCCGTGACGAACCCCGGGGAACGTTGTCCGAAATGCAGCTCGCACCGCACCTTCGAGATGGGTCAATCAACCGAGACTCCTCCCGCCAGCATCGTGCGCTGCGAAGGGTGCGGCCATATCTGGATGCGGGCCTCGCCGGCGCCATCGCCGCCGGCGATCTCCCGCTGCGCGAAGTGTGGCAACCGGCACACTCGATTCGTCGGGCATTCAGCGGCGGGCGTGGGCTACTACAGGTGCGATGCCTGCCGGCATCTGACGATGGAACGGCCTGCCGACAACAGAAACCGGCCCGGGCGCGCGCCGTCGGCGCGGCCGCGCTGATCATCCACGCAGCTTTTTTCGCCGCTCGGATTTCTGCCGGCGATCGGTCCAGTCTGTTGCGACGTGATCGCGCGCGCGTTCGCCAGCCATCTTCGCCTTGATGGTTGCCGACAGCTCCTTCGCCTGCTGCATCACGTCATCGAGCTTGGACAGGATCGAGGTGAGTTCCTCGGATGTGAGTTCCGCCATGGCGGCCGCATGTCTGCGGGTGACTGCAAAAATACACCTAGTCCGAGCGACGCGTAAACCTCAGCGGCGTCGCCTCGTTGCGGGCGCACAATTTGCTCTATCCCCAATGCCCATGGATGATCGGCAGAACGATACCGTGCGCACACTGATCGAGCAGATCGATCGGCGGCTCCGCGATGCAGAGCGGCTGAGGAATCACGTGACGCAGCCGCCGCGCCCGATCTGGCCCGATCGCCGCCACGAGGGGCGAATCCCGCAGCCATCTGCGGACGAGCCGGAGCACGGCCACCACGAATAACCTGTCATTGCTGGCCCGAAAGCGCGCTCGAGGTCGGCGTGAGCTGCGTCCGGGATGCGGCCAACGAAGATGCTCTGCGGCAGCGGGAGGAGTAGTTCTCGACCCTCCCACTGTGTAGGAGGGGACTTCCTTCTTTGTGGGGCGAACCCTGTCGGGCTGCCCCACTCGTGAGACCTAGTCGACCGGACAGAGCGGGAGGAGGCCGGTCGCTGCCGTGATCGCGCCCTCGGTGCTGGCGGCGCTCCTGTCGGGGAACCACGATCGGATCACCGGCAGCGCCGCCATTGCGGCCGCTTCGCCCGCGTTGACGAGCTCTTTCCCGGCGTCGAATCCGTTCCATTCGATGCTCTTGAGATCCGGCGTGAGCACCAGGTCGCTGGCGTTCCGCCAGGCGGACTCGCTGTGCCGCTGCATGATCTGGAAGCATCGCCGCACGACCTGGAACACGTCTCCCGGCGGCCGGCAGAGCGGCGGCGCCGGCACGGCGACCGAGATCACGTGCGTCGCCCCGAGCTCGCGCGCGAGAACGGCGGGAATCTCGATGCTCATCGCCCCGTCGACCAGGAGCCGGCCGCCCACGTTCACGGGCTGAAACAGACCCGGATACGAGCAGCTGGCGCGAACGGGAAGAAACACGTCGCCGCTGTCGCGGAACGACACGGGCTCACCGGTGCAGAGATCGGTGGCGAGCACGCCGAGCGGGGTCGGCATGTCTTCGAAGCGTTCGGCCCTGAGGACTCCGGACAGGAACTGCTTCATCCGGTCGCTGCCCATGAATCCCATGCGGCAGATCCGCCAGCGGGCCACGTCGCGAAATCGCATGGAGCAGCCGACGCGCGCGATTTCCTCGGCGCCGGTGCCGCTGGCATATGCCGCCGCCACAATCGATCCGGCGCTCACACCCGTGATGCAGTGAAGGTCAATGCCGTGGCGTTCGAAGACTTTCAGGACGCCGGCGTGGGCGATGCCGCGGGCGAACCCGCCGCCGAGCGCGAGCCCGATGCGCGGCGCGCCGTGCGTCGACGGGCCACGACCTCGTATCAGAGACTGGACAACCGCAGACGAAGCTTCTCGTCTTTTCATAGGTACCCGGGGTCCCGCAGACGGACTCAGTACAAGGCGCTGTGGAGAAGCCCAGCAATTGGCACGCCAGAATCAGGGGCGACCGATCCGAGTGCTCGAACGATCGACCCGGCGAGCAGTCACCGCCCATTGGCTTCGGATTGACACACGGCCGTCTCGGTGGTGACCCAGAATCGACACACCGGCCGCTGGACGCCGATCGAAAAGTGTCATTGCGGCGGCGCACGCCTCGATCGCTCCCCGGTCGAGGCGAACTTTTGTCTGCTTTTCGGAGTGGCAGCCTGGCGTGGATCCGACGCGTGGCAGATGCGAAACTGAAACGAGTCCCATGTCCCAGATCGCGCTGTTCGATCCGATCGATCGAGTGCTCGCCGACGACGAACGCGGCCGCATCACGTACGTGACGGCGTTCATCGATCCGGCGACGGCCGAGGCGTGGTTCACAGCGCTGCGCGACGCCGTCGAGTGGCGCGCGGAGCGGCGGCAGATGTACGACCGCGAGGTCGACGTTCCGCGACTGGTAGGCCACTACCGCCTCGATTCACCGCCGGCAGCGGCGCCGCCCGTCATTGCCGACGCCGCCGCGCGCGTCACGGCCAGCCTGCAGGTGCCGTTCAACAGCGTCGGCCTCAACTTGTACCGCGACGGCCGCGACAGCGTCGCCCCGCACAACGATCATCTCTACGACCTGCGGAAGGGATTTCCGATTGCGCTGCTCTCGCTCGGCGCGACGCGGCGGATGACCATTCGCGCGAAGGCGGCGCCGCGCCGCGCGATGCACGTCGAGCTCGAAAGCGGCAGCCTCCTCGTCATGGAGTACGCGACGCAGGTGCACTACACCCACGCGGTGCCGAAAACGAAGGACCCGGTGGGTGAGCGCATCAGCCTCGCCTTTCGCGTGAAGCCCGATCGCGGCCCGGTCGAGGGTGGTGGCGACAGCGGCTTCTACGCGCCGCGCCCTGCCTCGCGGCCGTGACGCTCGTGCAGGTCGCTGCGCTGTTTCCGTTCATCGGAGCGCGGCGGCTCCACCTACTTCAGCGGTACATCTCCACCTGACGATCCCGCGGACATCTGACGGCCGTTGGCCAGCGTGACGATGCGGGCGTTGACCGTCGTCGGGCTGTCGCGCGCCATCCACCCGTCGATCGTCACCTCGTCGCCTACGTTCAGCGACCTGGCTCTCCAGCCCTGCTGCAGCAGCACCTGCGGGCTCGCCAGCTCGAACTTCCAGTTCGTCGTGACGTGCTTGTCGTCGACGATATCGAGGAACACGTGCGTGTGCGGGTTCGTCCACTCGATCTTCGTGACGACCCCCTTGAGCGTGACGGGACGGTGGCTGTCGAATCCAGCCGCGAACGAATGGTGGGCGGCAGCTGGCGCCGCCATGCGCGCCAGGATGACCAGTGAGAGCAGCACGATCTTCACGTCACTCACTCCTCGCCGGCAGGGGTAGCGCGCGGCCATACAGGACCCGTACCAGGGAGAACAGTCTGTACCAATCCGTGATTCGTTGACCGTCGCGCCTCGACGGACGATCGGCGTCCGCGCCCACGGACTTTTGTCTCCGCCAGGGGAGCCAGGATGGTCGGCGAATGTCGCCGGTGGCTCCCCTCGTACGGCTACTGTCTCGCGGACTGGCCGGTGAGCTCCCGCTGGACGCCCGAGCAATCGGCCGTCGCGTCGGAGGGCGTGTAGACCTGACGCAATTCGCACTCGCCGTCGCCCGCGATCTTCAGGAAATCCTTCGTCAACCGGATGGCCTCTTCCTTCGATGCGGCCTCGAGCAGCGCGAACCCGGCAACGACCTCCTTCGTTTCCGCGAAGGGACCATCGGTCACCATCACGTTGCCGCCGGACGAGCGGACGCGCGCGCCGAGCGCAGTCGGCAGGCAGCCTTCGGTTGCCAGCAGCCAGCCGGCCTTCATCCCCTCCTCGACGAGCCTCCCCATCTTCTCCATGTGCTCCGGGGTCGGCGGCACCCCGGTCTCGGCAGTCTTGTAAATCGACAGGAATCGCATCACATGCCTCCTCGCTGCTGTGCTCCGGGCCATCCGGCGGCTTCATTCCCTTGTCGATTGGCAATCCCGGAAATCGACACCGGGGATGAAAAATAAAGCAAGCCGGACGAAAACTGCAGAGACCCGGTAAACTCACTCGCTCATGGAATCTGCGGGCTGCTCTCGAGCATGAGTCTACGCCGGGCCGTCGTCGCGCTCCCAATCCTGTGCGTGGCCATGCTGTCGGCGGCGCCGGCCAGGGCAGGCGAGCCGCAAGGACCACTGCTCGCGGTCGACGACGGACCGCCATCGCCCGTGGCGCCCGCGGTCATCACCCGCGACGAGAAGGGCGGCGCGACGATACGCGCCGTGCGCATCGACACGCCGTTGCGGATCGACGGGCAACTGGACGAAGAGGTCTACCGCAGCGTCCCCGCCGCCGGCGGTTTCATCATGCAGGAGCCGCGCGAAGGCGACGAGGCGACCGAACGCACCGAGATGTGGGTGCTGTTCGACGGCGAGAACCTCTACATCTCGGCGCGGTGCTGGGACGATCATCCGGAGCGCTGGGTCGTGACCGAGCTGCGCCACGACAACAACAACATCATCGACAACGAAAACCTGTCGGTCGCGCTCGATACCTTCCACGACCGCCGCAACGGCTTCATGTTTCAGACCAACCCCCTCAGCGCGCTGCGCGAGCAGGCGTTCACGGACGAAGGCAACATCAACTCCAACTGGAACACGGTGTGGCAGGTGAAGAGCGGGCGGTTCGACGGAGGCTGGACGGTCGAAATGGCCATCCCCTTCAAGTCGCTGCGCTATCGAGGATCCGGTCCGCAGGTCTGGGGGATCAACTTTCGACGAATGATCAAGTGGAAGAACGAGACCTCCTTCCTGACGCAACTGCCGCGGGCGTACGGCCACAACGGCCTCTTCAAAGTGTCATCGGCAGGGACGCTCGTCGGCCTGGAAACGCCCGCGCAGTCGATGAACCTGGAGCTGAAACCGTACGCGGTCTCCTCGCTGACGACGGACCGCGCCGCGGCCGCGCCGTTCTCCAACCGCTTTTCGCCCAACGCCGGTTTCGATTTCAAGTACGGGTTGACGCGCAGCCTCATCGCCGACGCGACCGTCAACACCGACTTCGCGCAGGTCGAGGAGGACCTGCAGCAGGTCAACCTCACGCGTTTCACCCTGCAGTTTCCCGAGAAGCGGGACTTCTTTCTCGAGGGGCAGGGCATGTTCAACTTCGGCGGCACGCGCGGCAACGGCAACGACGTCCCCATCCTGTTTTTCAGCCGGCGCGTCGGCTTGAGCCAGGGGCAATCCGTCCCCGTCGTCGCCGGCGGCCGCCTCACCGGGACCGTCGGCAAGTTCGGCATCGGCGCGCTGAACATTCAGACCGACGACAAGCTCTCGGCGGGGGCGGCCGCGACGAATTTCTCTGTGCTGCGCGTGAAGCGGGACGTCCTGCGGCGCAGCAGTATCGGCGTCATCGCCACACGCCGGACGCCGGCTGCCAGTCAGGCGGCATCCAATGCCGTGCTCGGCGCGGATGCGAACATGGCGTTCTTCAGGAACCTGTCGATCAACGGCTACTACGCCCGCACCGACACGTCAGCGGCCCAGGGGGACCAATCGAGCTATCGCGGACGGTTCGACTACGCCGGCGACCGCTACGGGTTGCAGGCCGAGCACCTGCTGGTTGGCGACAAGTTCAATCCCGAGATCGGCTTTCTGCGCCGCAGCGATTTCCGTCGCAGCTCCGTTGGCGCGCGGTTCAGCCCGCGGCCGAAGTCCAGCCGCCTCATTCGCAGGCTGGATTGGGAAGCCGGCTACGACTACATCACCGACAGCCGGCGCACGCGGATCGAAAACCGCCAGGCCTCCGGGACGTTTCAGATTGATTTCGAGAACAGCGATCAGTGGACCCTCGATTTCACGCACGACTTCGAATATCTGCCGCGCAGTTTCCAGATTGCGCCCGGCGTCGTCCTGCCCATCGGCGGCTATGACTACGACACCGCCCGAATGACCTACGAGCTCGGACAGCAGCGGCGGGTCTCGGGCCAGCTGTCGGTGGCCGCCGGCACGTTCTACGACGGGCACAAGAAGGAAGCGAACTTCACGAGCGGCCGCATTGCGCTCTCCGCGCGTGTGAGCGTCGAGCCGGGCGTGACGATGAACTGGATCGATCTGCCGCAGGGCAGCTTCGAGAACCGGCTGATGACCGCCAGGGGGATCTTCACGCCTTCGCCGCGCATGCTCGTCAGCAGCCTGGTGCAGTACAACGCGAGCGACCGCACGGTGAGCTCCAGCGTGCGCCTGCGCTGGGAGTACATCCCCGGCAGCGAGCTGTTCGTGGTCTACAGCGACGGCCGGAACACCGCCGACGTGCCGCTGCGCGGGCTCGTCAACCGCTCGGCGGCAATCAAGCTGACGCGGCTCCTTCGTTTCTAGCACCAGGCGGCCGGCGCGCGCTGCACGCGGGAATCAGGGCCTCCATACGATTCATCCGTCCCTGCCGATGAGCTGCGCTACCATGTCGCGCGTGAAGGCCTTGCTCCCCGCGTTGACCCTGGCGGTCGCGATCGGCGCACCGCAGATGGCCGCGGCCCAATCCGTGTCCGCCGTCCCGCAGCTCGTGGTGCGTCAGCTGGGCGAGGGCGAGCGGCCCGTCGTCGACGGCCGCGTGGACGAGGCGTCCTGGGCGAACACCGAGGCCTTCAGCGCATTCGTGCAGCAGGAGCCGCACGATGGCGAGCCCGCCACCGAGCGAACCGAGATCCGGTTCCTGCTCGATAACCTGACCCTGTACATCGGCGTCATCTGCTTCGATGCCGAACCAGCGAACATCGTGGTCAGCCAGAGCCGCCGTGACGCCGATCTCGACGACACCGACTCGATCCAGATCCTCCTCGATACGTTCAACGACGGACAGAACGCGTTCGTCTTCGGGACCAATCCGTTCGGCATCGAATACGACGGCCAGGTGATGGCCGAAGGGCAGGCCGGGCAGGGCAATCGCGGCGGCTTCAACCTGGACTGGGACGCGGACTGGGCCGTCCGCACCGCGATGAGCGACCGCGGCTGGGAGGCGGAGTTCGCCATTCCGCTCAAGACCTTGCGCTACAGCCCGGGGCAGGCACGGACCTGGGGCATCAACGCGGTGCGCAACATCCGCCGCAAGAACGAGCAGGTGTTCCTCGCGGCCGTACCGCGCGGCTACAACCTGTACCGCGTGTCCGTCGCCGGCAAGCTGCGTGGCCTGAGCCTGCCGTCGCGGCGGGACCTGAAATTCGTCCCGTATGCATCGGGCACGGTGACCGACGACGCCACGCTGCGGACCGATACCGTTCGTCGATCGGGCGACGTCGGTCTCGACGTCAAGTGGGGCGTGCGCGCCGATCTGACGCTCGATGCGACCGTTAACACCGATTTCGCGCAGGTCGAGGCCGACGAGCAGCAGGTCAACCTGACGCGGTTCCCGCTGTTCTTTCCCGAGAAGCGGCCGTTCTTCCTGGAGAACGCGCAGGTCTTCCAGCTTGGACAGCCGCGGTCGGTGGATCTCTTCTTCTCCCGCCGCATCGGCCTGTCGCCCGACGGACAGCCGATCGACATCGTCGGGGGCGGGCGGCTGAGCGGGAAACTCGGCGGCTACAACGTCGGGCTGCTGAACATGCAGACGGACGCGGCGGTCGACCCGCAACTGGGAGAGACGGTTGCGCCCGCCAGCAATTTCACCGTGCTGCGCCTGCAGCGCGAAGTGGGGCGCTCGAACTTCGGCGCGATGTTCGTCGGCCGCCAGGGTGTCGGCTCCCGCGCGCCGGCACACGACTACAACCGCGGATACGGGCTCGATCTCGGCTGGCAAACGTCGACCAACGGCCGCCTGACGGCGTTCATGGCGCGGACCGACTCGCCGCAGTCGAAGGGCGGCTCCGACTACGCGGGCGCATTGTCGTACCAGTACACCAATGACGTGTGGACCAGCGGCGGCGGCTTCACCCAGGTTGGCGACCGGTTCAACCCCGAGGTCGGGTTCCTTCAGCGGCGCGGCTATCGCCGCGTCGAGCTGCGCTCGAACATGCGCTACCAGCCGAAGCAGTGGCCGTGGATCCGGCGCATCAGTCCGCACGTCAACTACAACGGCTACGTGGATCTCCAGAATCGGCTGGAGAGCTCCCAGGGGCACTGGCACTTCTTCGACATCCAGACGCTGTCGGGCGCCCGCTTCGGCTACGTGATCGTCACCGGGCAGGACCGGCCGCGGCTGCCGTTCACCATCTACCAGGACGTCACCGGCCGCCGTGTCGTCGTGCCCGCGGGCGAGTACGCGTGGATGTGGGGCGAATTCGAGGGCAACACGAATCAGAGCGCGCCGATCTCCGCGGCGCTGGTGCACAGGATCGGCAACTACTACGACGGTGACTACCAGAACTGGCGGTTGACGCTCGCCCTGCGCGCGGGCGCGAGGCTTTTGTCGGAGCTCGGCTGGACTCGCGACGACGTCAGGCTGCCTGGCGGCCGCTTCATGAACGATCTGGTGCCGATGAAGGTGAGCTATGCCTTCACGAGCCTGGCCAGTGTGCAGGGGCTCATCCAGTACAACAAGCAGGCGTCGACCATCTCGTCCAATATCCGGCTGGCATTGCTCAATCGCAGCGGCACCGGGTTCTTCCTCGTTTACAACGATCGCCGCGACACATCACCGTTCACACCCGACGAAGTGCTCGGCCGTTCTTTCATCGTCAAGTACACACGCCTCTTCGACTACTAGCACGGCTCACCTTTCTGTGGCGCGAGCCCTGTCGGGTTCGCGAGGCGAGCGCGCCGTGATTCGAGCGTATCCACCGGATGCGTTCGCCCGACACTCGGCGTCGGTACCGACTACTCGACACCGGCGGATCCGCTCCGCACGTGCACGAGACCCGAGATCGCGTCTGGCATCCGTGTTGAACCCCGCACGCCGGTCTCCCCTCATCGGCCCTCGGAACCAGTAAGGAGAACTCGATGAGAATGTTTCATGCCAACGTGATGACGCTCGCCCTGACGGCGACCGTGCTGGGAGGACTCGTCACGGCGTCCGACGCGGACGCTCAGCCGCAGGCGATACCCTTTGCCTTCATCGGCACCGCGGACGAATGCGGCGGCCCTGCGGGAAGTCATATCGTGACCGCCGCCTGGTTGGGCGGAATGGGGTTGCCGGACAACGGCGGACAGAACACAACGGCGGCCGATCCCGCCACCAAGAACGATCCGCATCGTGGCCTGTTGTTGTCGAAGAACGGGCCGACGGCGGACTGTTCATCCGCGGGCGCGGTCATTGTCGGGTTCGGCCGTGGCACGACGCTGACCGAGCTCGGGTTCGATTACCGCAACGGCACGCACTGCGGAGCGGGCGCGCCGAGGTTCAACATCACGTCGACCCAGGGGTTCACGTACTTCGCCGGGTGTGCCGCGGGCATTCCGTCGCCGGCGCCGCAGGACCCGCTCGAATGGACGCGCGTGCGCTTCGTCGCGGCGGCGCAGGTGTTCCCCGCATCGGCGGCGGCGCCTCCGTTTGTCTTCGGTCCCGGCGGCACGCAGATCAGCCGGCTGTCGATCGTCTACGACGAGGGGACGGACACGCCGGGTGTCGAAGACCCGCGCGGGGTGGGTCTCTCGGTCCTCGACAACATCGACGTCAACGGGCGCCTGATTCGCAGCGGCGCCGGCATCGCCGACGGCATCAATCGCCGCGACGAGGATCGTGACGACGATAACGACAACGACGACCAGGACGACTAGCGCGGATTTCACGTGGTCCGTGGCGCGAATCCCGTCGTCCCTCCACTACGCTCGGGTTCGGCGGCGAGGCTGACCGGGCTCGGCCTGGAGGAGGCGGCTCTCGGGAGTCACTGAAATGGGGAGCGCGCGCGCCGGCTGATTACTGCGACTCGATGTGCAGGTCGCTGTCGCGCGGCGCGCCCGCGGTCACGGTGCGCGCCGGGGCCGTGACGCGGATCGTCGTGCCCAGGCGCGGCCCGGTGATGATGTGGATGTCGCCGTCCACCAGGCGCGCCCGCTCCTCCATGCTGACCAGCCCGAGGCCGTGGCCCTGCCGGCGTGCGGCGTCGAGATCGAAGCCGCGCCCGTTGTCGCTCACCGTCATCTCGACGTCGTCTCCGGCCCTGGTGAGCGAGATCGCGAACCACCGTGCGTCGCCGTGCACCAGTCCGTTCCGCAGCGACTCCTGGCCGATGCGGAACAGGCAGACCGCGACATCGGGGTGCAGGTGCCGGAAATCGCCCTCGGCCCTGAAGGCCACCTCGACGCCGTGCCGCTTCGCGAATTCGGTGCAGTGCGTCTTGAGCGCCGGCGCGAGGCCGAGGACGCGCAGCGTCGCCGGGTGCAGTTCGTGCGCGAGCCGCCGGACGCCGTCGAGCGTGCTGCGCGTATCGTGCGAGAGGTCGGCGAACGCGCGCTGCGCGGCGACGTCCTCGAGCCGGCCCGAGGAGGTCTTGAGGTGATCGACGGTCACCGAAACCGCCGCCAGCTGCTGGCAGACGTCGTCGTGCAGGTCCTGCGCGATGCTCGCACGGACCGCCTCCTGCGCGTGAATGAGCTGTCCGGCGAGCTGCCGGATGCGGTCGTAGCTCGTTCGTAGCGACGCTTCGCGCGCGCCGATCGTCCGCTCCGCGCGCAGCCGCCGCGACCGCTGCGTCACGAGCCCGGCGATGAGCAGGAGCTGTGCTGCGACCACGACGAACGTGCCGACGATGTACGGCCGGTACTCGTCCCACGCGGTCGGCATCCTGAAGAGCATGCGTGATTCCGGAGGAAGCCGCGACGGGTCGATGCCCCAGCGCGTCACCTGGCGCCAGTCGAACATCGGCGTCGTCGAAATCGCGGTAATCGGAATGTTCTCCGGCGGCGTGCCGTCGAGAATCCGGCGCGCAATCTGTCCGACCCTGGCCCCGCCGGCTTGAGGCGTGCGGACCATCCCGCCCACCACACCGCTCCCGAGGTAGAGGTCAGTCGCGGCGTAGACCGGAACCGGAGAGGCCCCGGCGATGAGACGCGCAATTTCGTCCGGATACACGATATGCACGTTTTCGTCCGGGACGTATCGCGTGTACAGGATCACATTCCCCGGCGGAACGGCTTTGACGGCCGCGAGGAGCGCGGGCAGCGTCGGCTCATCGAGGTAGGTGAGCTCCGCCCGGGCCGAGAATCGACTCAACGCCGACCGTATTCGCTCGTCGTATCCCGCGACCGATCGTGCTCGCGTCACCACGAACACCCGTTTCGCCGAAGGGTGCAGGCGCAGCGCGAGCTCCAGTGTCTCGCCGATCGGGGTATCGTTCAGCACGCCTGTGATGCCGGACGCCGTGCGATCCACGACCGCTTGCGGCACCGTCACGGCGATGAACACGATTGGCGCGTCGGGAAACAATTCCTCGCGGTATCGGAGCGCGAACTGCAGCGCCGCGGACGCGTCGGCGATGACGATGTCGATGTGGCGGTCCTCGAACTTCCGGCGGATGTAGTCGCGCAACGCGGTCGCGGCGGTTTCCGCCGGGAACTCCTCCGACTCGAGATATTCCGCGAAATAGTTGACACGTACATCGGCTTGCGCCAGGCCGTCTCGAATCGCCGCGTCGCGCGATTCAGTTCCGGGAAAATCTTCGGCATTCTGATGAATGGTCAGTACCGTGCGAGGAGCGGGCGTCTGCGACGAAGCCGGCGCCCCCAGCATCGCGGGTGCAACGACCGTCACGACCAACACGGCGAAGCCTCGCGATGCCGGGAGTCGCATCTCAGAAGGACAGGTTCGCGGACAGCTGAATCTGTCGCGACGATCCCGCCTCGCCCGTGGGGAGGCGGGTGCGCGAGATCTTGCCGAACGTCGGGCTTCCGACCACGTTGCCGGGCGGTCCGAAGTTGGCGTGGTTGAAGAGGTCGAAGGCATCCGCGCGCAGGCGCAGGCCGTAGCTGTTCCCCACGGTCAGCGTCTTCGAGATCGACAGGTCCGTGTTGACGAAGCCGGGGCCGATCACCACGTTGCGGCCCAGGTTGCCGAAACGATTGACGGCGGCGAACGCCGACGGATCGAACCACTGGTTCACCGACCCGATGACTCGAACGGGGCCGACCAGGTCGGGGCGCACGCTGTTCGGCACGCCGTTGAGGGTGCTGCTGCTGGTGACGATGTTGACCGGGTTTCCGCTCTGGGCCTGGACGATCGTGGCGAGCTGCCAGCGGCGCGCGAGCGCATGCCCGTCGAACGGTAGCTCGTAGGTCGCGCTGAGAACGAACCGATGCCGGGCGTCGAAGTCGGACAAGCCGGACTCGCCGGCAATGTCGTAGCCGTTCTGCACGGCGAACCCCATCGAGCTCAGGGAATTGGTGTCGAGCGATTTCGACCAGGTGTACGACGCGTCGAACACGAGCCCGCGGGACAGCCGCTTGGTCGCCGATGCCCAGAGCGCCCTGTAGCTGGAAAAGCCGGTGCTCTCCGCCTGCGTAATGTTGCCGAGCGGGGCGCCCGGGCGAATCGGGCTCGACGCACTGACCGAGGGGAACGGCACGACACCGTTCACAGGCTGGTTGACGTTGCGCGAAATCCGCAGGTTCGACCCGCGCGAGCCGAAGTAGCCCACCATGACGGCCAGATCCCGGGCGAGTTGACCCTGCACGTTGACGTTCCACGAGCGCAACGAGGCGTTGCGCAAACGGGGATCGACCGTCACCGGCGCGAGACGAACCGGCTGCGTCGTGCCGACCGCGGCGCGCACGGGAATCGAACCGGCCGCCGACAGAGGGGTGGCAAACGGCGGGTTGCCCGGCGTGTCACGCACCGCTGCCGTCGCCGGCTCGTCCGCGGCCACCCCATACGCGGCGCGGATCGCGGTGAGACCGTTCACCCCTGGTGACCACGCCACGCCGAGCCGGGGCTCGAAATTCCGGTTGTTCTGCTGGTAGATCCTGCTGACGTCAGCGCCCACGCGGAGGAGCGACGCCGTGAACGCGTCGAAGACGACGAACTGGTTGTCGCGCTCCGTCGGCGTGACGTGCCATTCGTAGCGGAGTCCGGCGTCCAGCGTGACGTTCGAGGCGAGCCTGACGTTGTCCTGCGCAAAGAACGATACGGCATCCTGGGTGATATGACTCCGCCGTTCCCCGAGCGTGATGGCAAAGGCATTCGCCGTTCCCGCCAGGAACGCGGCCATGCTCGGGAAGTTGAACTGACCGCTGCCCTCGGCGAAGTTGTTGTTGAGGAATCGCCGGTACTCGCCGCCAAGACGCAGCGAGTGGCGGCCGACCGCGCGGGTGACCGTGTCGTTGAACACGTAGAGCGTGTCCTTCCGGCCCTGCGGCAGGATGGCGGGTCCGCCGAAGTTGAGCGAGCCGGCGACGATCATCTGGGGTAATCCGATGGGACGGTCGACCCCGTTGCCGATGCCGAAGTCCACGGGATTGAGCGGGGCCGCCGGGAACGTGCTGCCGTCCTGGGCGGTCTCGCCGAAGCGCGCTTCGTTCAGCAGCCCGGTGCCGAAGCTGTGCGTCTCGCCCGCCGTGACCGTGCTCTTCCAGATGTCGCGCTTCGCGCCGAACCCGGGGATGCTCATTCCCTGCGATGTGGGTTCGGCCACGTGAATCTGCTGCCGGCCCATGAACAGCTGGAAGCGGTCGCGGCTGCCGGCGTTGTGCCGCACATCGGCCGTCCAGGTGTTTTCTTCGACAGAGGCCGCGGCGGCGCCGACGAAGCGCGGCGTGCCGTCGGCATCGAAGTAGTTCGCGCGGGGGACCAGCGGCAGCAGGCGGGCGATTGCGGGATCGGCGGCCGCCGCGCGTTGGTCGTCGCCGGGAACGACGCTGTTCATGTCGAGTCCCTGCCGCTGCCGCAGGCCCTCGTATGTGGCGAAGAAGAAGGTGCGGCCGCGGAGGATGGGGCCGCCAAGCGCGCCGCCGAACTGGTTCCGGTCGAAGGGATGCGGATGCCTGGACGTGAACTCGAAGAAGTTTCTCGCGTCGAGCGCGTCGTTGCGGAAGAACTCGTACGCCTCGCCGTGAAACGAATCGGTGCCGGAGCGGGTGATCAGGTTGACGATCGCGCCCGAGACATGTCCGTACTCGGCGCTGAACGTCGAGTTGTCGATCTTGAACTCCTCGATGCTGCCGACGGGCGGAGGAAAGCCGATCGAGCCGAACGTCAGGTTGTTGGTCGTCACGCCGTTGACGACGAAGGCGACGGCCTCCTCGCGGTTGCCGCCCGTGTTGAAGGCGAGCGCGCCCGTGCCGCGGATCGGCGTCGTCGAAAATCCGCTCTGCGAGGGCGCCACGGCGCCCGGGACGAGCGCTCCGAGATCGACGAAGTGGCGGCCGTTGAGCGGCGATCCGTGGATGGTCTGCGACGACACCACAGTGCCGACCGTGCTCGTCGCCCGGTCGAGCAGCGGCAGCTCCGCGCTGACGATGACAGCTTCACTTCGAGCGCCGATGCCCAGGCGGAAGTCGCGCACCAGCGTCCGGCCGACGTCGACGGTCAGTTCTTCGATGACTTCGGGCCTGAAGCCGTCGGCCGCGGCGGTGACCTCGTATGATCCCGCGGGGATGGCGGGCACGTAGTAGCGGCCCTCGGCATCAGTGGAGACGGTCGTCTCGAAATTGACGGCCCGGTTCAGGATCCTGATCGATGCGGTGGGCAGAGCCGCGCCGGAGGCATCGCACACCTGCCCCTGCAACGCGGCAACGGGTTGCGCGTTGACGGCTGACGTCATGCTGAGGAGGAACATGACTTGCGCCGGGAGGACACCGCACAGACGTACCAGACGCGGGAAAACGGACCGAGACCCCCCTAAGACCACGGGCAGACCCCCGAAACCGCGAGTATGGTACGCGGCTCCGGGCGGATCAACCCTTTAGCACCCGCGCTTGCACAACGTCTGGAGAGGCGAACGGACGGATGCCTCGTCAGCCCCGTAATGCGCGATCCGCGTCGCGCCCGAGGCGTGCGAGAAGTGGCAGCAGCGCCTCGATATCCGCCAGCGACGTCCGGAAGTTCACGATGCACGCGCGGAGCGCAAACCGGCCGTTGACCGTGGCTGTCGAGAGAAATGCGTCGCCGCTGCGCTCGACGCGCGTCAACACCTCCTGATTGAGCCGCTGCAGGTAGGCCTCCGTCTCGGCCGTAGGCGCCGTCGACCGCAGGTCACGCGGCACGTACCGGAACGTCGTGATGCTCAGGTGCTGCGTCATCGCCTCGAACTCCGAATGCTCCTGCACCAGCGCGTGCAGCCGGCGGGCGAGGCGCATGTCGTCGCCGATCATCTCGAGATAGCCCGACGACCCGACGTGCCGCAGCGCGAGCCACACCTTCAGCGCCCGGAACCCGCGCGAGTTCTGCGGGCCGTACTCGAAGTAGTTCGTCACCTCGTGGTCGAAGTGGTAGTAGCTCGGATGATACGAGAAGGCGCGCAGGAGATCGTCGGGGCGCCGTACCAGCGCACAGCCCGCCTCGACCGGCGCGTAAAGCCACTTGTGCGGATCGACGGCGACGGAATCCGCATCGCTCAGCGCGCGCAGACCCTCCGGCGCTCCCGGCACTCGCGCGGCGAACGCGCCGTAGGCGCCGTCGACGTGAAACCAGATATCGTGGCGGCGGCAGACGGCGGCGATCTCCTGCAGCGGATCGACGACGCCGGTGCCGACCGATCCGGCGGTGCCGACGACCAGGAACGGCACGCCGCCATTGTTGCGATCGGTGACGATCTGCTGCTCGAGGGCAGCCACGTCCATCCGCTGCCCGGCGTCGATGGGAATCCATCGAATCGCATCGGTTCCCAGCCCGAACAGGTCGGCCGCCTTCTGAATCCACGTGTGCGTTTCCATCGAGCCGTAGACGTGCAACGGCCGCGCGCCCCGCAGGCCGCTCGTGCGTGCCTCCGGCGCCTTCGCCGCGCGTGCGGCAAGGAAACAGACGAAGTTCGCCATGTTGCCGCCGCTGACGAGCAGCCCGCCGCAGCCGGCCGGAAATGCAATCAGCTCGGCGATCCAGCGCACGGTCTGCGCCTCGATCTCGGTGGCCATCGGCGAGAGACGCCACGCGCCGACGTTCTGGTTGATCGCCGAGGCGAGCAGATCGCCGAGCGCGCCGATCGGCGCCGGGCTCGACGTGATGTAGCCGAAGAAGCGCGGGTGGCCGTTGAAGAGCGAATGATCGAAGAGCAGCTGCGCCGCTTCGTCCAGCAGCGGCTGCGCCTCGACGCCCGTCTCGGGCAGCCCGCGGTCCGCGCGCAGCGCCTCGCGCACGTCGGCGGGTGTCTCGTCGTGCGTCACGCGGCCGCTCGCCAGCGTGTCGAGCCAGCCGGCGATCTGGTCCACGAGGCGGTGACCCGCCGTGCGGAAATCCGCGGCGGTCATGTCGAGCGGCGCGGTGCGCCCCCTGAGCGTCTCGATGTCCATGGTCGGCATCATCGCAGTCCTTCGAAAAGATCGGTTTCGCGCGCGCGCCCGCCGTTGACGAGGCTGAAGGCGCGATAGAACTCCTGCACGCCCCACAACGCCCGGTGGTGCTCCGGCGCCAGCGCGGCGAGGTTCTTGTAGACGCTCATCTGCGTGCGGTGACACTGCACGGCTCGCCACACGGCCGGCCACGATTCGCTGGTGTCGATCCGGGTCGTCACCACCCATTCCGGCGCCGGCACCGCGCGCCGCTCGACGCCGTCCACCGTGCTCGTCAGCTTCTTGAACGCCGCCTCATACGCCGCCCACGGTTTTGCGCTCCAGGCGATGTAGTACAGCTTCGAGACCCCGGCGTCGCGATCGGCCGCACGGTAGGCCGCCGCGGTGGTCAGCTGCGAGATGGCCACGTGATCGGGATGGCCATACGCACCGTCGGGACCGAACGTGATGACGACGTGCGGCCGGACGCGGCGGAGATGCTGTGCGATCGCTTCCTGCGCGGCCGTCGGATCGACGGCATCGAGCCCGCCGTCCGGGTAGCCGAGAATCGCGACGTCGCGCAGGCCGAGCTCTTGCGCCGCGGCGTGGAGCTCGGCCTCTCGCGTGCGGCCGACAACCTCGTCGGCCGGACGCTCGCCGCCGTCGCCGAAGCGGCCCCGTTCGCCGCGCGTCGCGGTGACGAGATAGGTTTCGACGCCCTCCGCCGCGTACCGGGCCAGCGTCCCGCCCGTCCCCAGCGATTCGTCGTCGGGGTGGGCGAGGACGCACATCAGCCTGAGGGTCTTCACCGGATGATGACGGTTTCGAGATATTCCGCCGGCACCACGAGGCCGGCCGCGCCTCCGCGGTCGGCGCGTTTGAGCAGCGCGATCACGTCGGACTCGAACGCCGCCTGCCCATCGGTGTCGAGCGCCGCGAACGCCTTGTGCACGGGCCCGTAGAAGCGCCGGAAGATGTCGACCCAGTGCGCCGGCGATTCGTAGCGGAAGGCGAAGTAGCGAACCGTGTGCTCGATCGACACTGCATCCGCAAACAGATCCTGGAGGTGATCCCGGGTGCCCCAGAGCAGCGGCGAACGCACCCCCGCCGGCGGCGGGACGTACTTCGCGACGATGCGAAGGAGGTCGCCGAGGAAGCCTTCCGGTGTCCAGGACGCGAGGCCGATGCGGCCGCCCAGCCTGCAGGCGCGCCGCAGCTCGCTGGCGGACTGCGCGTGGTCGGGCGCGAACATGACGCCGAGGGTCGAGAGGACGACGTCGAAACTTCCCGGGGGATAGGGGAGCGCTTCCGCGTCGGCGACCTCGAACGTGACGTCGAGTCCTTCAGCGGCCGCGCGTGCCCGTCCGCGCTCGAGCAGCGCCGGCACGTAGTCGGTCGACGTCACCCGCGCAAAGCGGCGCGCTGCCGCGAGCGTGGCGTTGCCGTTGCCGGCCGCGACGTCGAGCACGCGCTCGCCCGCGCGAAGGTCGATCGCTTCGCAGAGGTTCTCGCCGACGATCTGCAGCGTCGTGCCGATGACGGCAAAATCGCCCGAGGCCCACATGGCCTGCTGCCTGGTCTTGATCGAGGGCGCCGGGACCGGCGAAGTCGGGGTGTTCGCGATGGTGGTCATGTCGTTCTCCTTGCGCCGGCTACGGCCGCACGGCCCGCCGCAGGCGGGCGAGATGGTGATAACTGTGCCGGACCGCGTGGTCCTCGAGCACGAACTGGCACGTGAGCGGGGCATCGCTGTAGAGCGACACCGGTGCGGCCTGGGCGAGTTGCTCGTCGCTCAGCGCGCGAATCGCCGCTGCGGCGTCCGCGCTGTTGGTGCGCAGGAGGTCCAGCGCCACCTGCTTCGTCACGGTGCCGTTCTCCGCCGCGTGCCGGGCATTCATGGCGTCGATGTCGGCCATCGTGACACCGGTCACCGGCCTGCCGTCCCCGACGGTCCGTGCGAGCTGGATCTCGATGGGGTAGACGCTGGCGACGTGATGCACGATGACGCCGACGCTGCGGCCGTCATGCGGTGTTCTGGCCTGCCATTCCACGTCGGTGAGCGTGCTGGCGAAGGCGGCAAGGGCACGGGCCCCCTGCTCGAGGCGATCGGCCAGGGCGAGTGCGCTCTGGCTGGTGACACGCGCCGGCGTGTCGGGTTGAAGTGTTGTGTGTGTCATGCCGCCAATCTACCGGGCGCCGCGCGGACGCGCGTCCCCGGATCCGGTCATTTTGCGGCGAACCACGAAAATGGCCCGATCGGGCCATGCCAGGATCGTTCAGGCGAACGTCGCGGGCGAACGGAGAGGCGGATCTTAAGCCGAACGTAGAGGCGGACCTTCAGGTCCGCCTGAAACTACAACAGCCCAAGCCGTGCGGCGCAGGCGACGGCGGCCGACCGCGACGGCACGTCCAGCTTCGACAGGGTGTTGGCGACGTGCCGGTGCACCGTGTGCTCGCTGATGCAGAGACGCTCGGCAATCGCCTGGTTGCTGAGGCCGCTCGAGATGAGGCGGAGCACTTCGAGTTCGCGCGGCGTCAGCACGGTCGTCTCGACGGGCGCGACATTCCTGGAACGTTGCGGAGACGCCAGTCGATCGCGCAGCGCCTGCGCCGACGACATCTCGAAGCGGGCGTCGAGCCGCGTCAGCGCGGCGAGCGCGCGATCGGCTTCGACGACGGCCGAATCGATCCGACCGAGCCTGTCCATCACGGACGCCAGCTCGAGCCGGGCGCGCGCCGCTTCGAACGGTGCGCCGCTCGTGTCGAACAGATCGACCGCGTCCTCGAGCGCAGGGCGCCCGGCCTCGAGGTCGCCCGCGGCGACGGCGACAAGCCCCGCGGCGAGGCGGGCCGATGCCAGCAGCGGCGCGGTCTGCGCGTCGGTGGCGATGCCGCGCAGCTCTTCGAGCGCCGCGCGGGCGCGCTGGAGATCGTCGTGCTGGCCGAGCGCGGCGTGGGCGCCGATCAACAGTTCCAGCGCGGCGGCGCGTTCGGTGCGATTCCTCGACGGCAGCCGCCGCAGGTGCCGCTCGGAGAGCTCCGCGGCGCCCCGCGGATCACCGCGGTCGAGCGCGAGGGCGGCGCGTCCGAGCGACGCGATGGGATGTCCGCCGCTGCGCTCGAACAGCGACGCGGCCTCGTCCATCATTCCCTGGCGGCGCCGCAGCTCACCGAGACGCGCGAGGCCGTCGGTCGTCATCCCCGGACGGCAGATCGCCAGCTCGTCGCACGCGCTGGTCAATTCGCGCTCGGCCTCTTCCCACGAGCCGC
>Ga0134127_10000413_pt1 | contig 41919 bp, 35 predicted proteins | sample KB31753_FD_96459 | JGI IMG/M metagenome (GOLD analysis project Ga0134127, IMG submission 96459) | Terrestrial soil microbial communities with excess Nitrogen fertilizer from Kellogg Biological Station, Michigan, USA - KB3-175-3 | ecosystem: Environmental > Terrestrial > Soil > Unclassified ...
CTCGCCACCATCGACGGCCGCATCGTCACGCTCGTCGACGACGTGCGCACGACAGGCGCGACGCTGGACGAGTGCGCGAAGGTGCTGTTGCGCGGCGGCGCGCGGGAAGTCCGCGCGCTGACGATCGCGATCGCCTAAGATCCTTGCGCCGATGAGCGGCGCCACCGATCTCCAGACCACCTGTTACAACTGCGGAACACCACTGACCGGGCCGTTCTGTTCGGCGTGCGGACAGAAGGCCCGATCGCTCGACCCGACGGTCCACGATTTCGTCCACGACTTCACGCACGAGATGTTCCACGTGGACGGCCGGATCTTCCGCTCGGTGTGGAAGCTGATCACGGCGCCCGGCTTTCTGACCCGCGAGCTGTTCCAGGGCCGCCGCGCGGCCTGGGTCTCGCCGATCCGTCTCTACCTGATTTTCAGCCTGCTGTATTTCGCGGCCTCGTCGCTCGCCACGTCGCGCCCCGTAGTCATCGAGCCGGACGACGATCCGGAAGCGAGCGCGCTGCTGCAGCGGCTCGGCTTCAACAGCCCCGAGGCCCTGCGCGAGTGGGTGGGCGAATCGATGGCCCACTGGGGACCGCGCGCGATGTTCGTGCTCGTGCCCGTCTTCGCGTGGCTCGTCGGCCTCGCCGGTCGGCGCCGTGGACATCACTACCCGCAGCAGTTGTATTTCGCGCTGCACGTGCACGCCGCCTGGTTCGCGGTGGCGGCGCTCGTCCTGGTGGCGCGACGGCTCATCCCGCCGTCTCCGGGGGAATACCTCGACGAGCTGCTCCTGTTGTACGGGTTCGTCTACGTGGTCGTGGCCTTCAGGCGCGCATACGGTCCCACGCGCCGGCAGGCGGTTCTGCGCATGGTGGCGGTCCTGTTCGCGTATTCTCTCGTCGTCGGCCTGGTTGCCGCCGGACTCGGGGTGGCGCTCATCTTCGGTCACGGCAACCTGACCTGGCTGTTTGGAGGATTGTCATGAGGACACCTCGACGCCCCCTGATCTCGGCGCCGATCGCCGTCGTGACCGGCTTCGTGGTGTCGGCCGCGGTGGGACTCGCGTCGCCGCCCGCCCAGGACGCGCCCGGAAATACGGCCGCCCGCCCCGGAGCGGCGACCTGGATAACGGCGTGGGGTACGTCGCAGCAGGCGTTGGCGGACGTGGCGATCACCAAGGCGACGGTGCGGATGATCGCCAGGGTGACGATCCCGGGCGAGAACATCCGCATCCGCCTCGATAACACGTTCGGCACCGCCGCGGTCCGCATCGGCCGCGCGTACGTCGGCTATCGCGTGCAGGGCGCCGCCCTCGCTGCGGGATCCAACCGGCCTGTGACGTTCAGCGGGACACCAGAGGCGACGATTCCGGCCGGCGGCACCACGTGGAGCGATCCGGTCCGGCTGCCGGTGCTGGCGCAGCAGGATCTGGCGGTGAGCCTGTACGTGCCCGGCGAAAGCGTGCGGCCCAGCCAGCACGGCGGCGCGGTCGTCACGTCATACCGGAGCGCCGACGGCACGGGCGACGTGGCGTCCGACGAGAGCCGCACGTCGTTTACGGCCACGACGACATCGATGTGGTGGCTGAAAGCGATTGACGTGGAATCCATCTCCCCCACGGGCGCGATCGTCGCGTTCGGCGATTCGATTACCGACGGGACGTGCAGCACCCTCGACGCGCACGACCGGTGGGAAGACGTGTTGTCGATGCGCCTCGGGCTGGAATCTACGGGCGGATCGCGTGGCGGCGGTCGGACCGCGCGGCTGAAGGCCGTCGTCAACGAGGGCATCGGAGGCAACACGCTTACCCGCGAAGGGTTGATGCCCCCAGCCGACAGCACGCCGGGCCTCGAACGCGTCGACCGCGACGTGCTCTCCCACCATGGCGTGACCGATGTGGTGTTGTTCATGGGCACCAACGACATCCGGCGCGGAGCGACGGCTGGCCAGGTCATCGGCGCCATGACGACGATCGTCCAGAAGGTCAAGGCGAGAGGTCTTCGTGTCGTCGGCGTCTCGATCATTCCCCGTCACAACGTGCCGCCGGCGGGAACGAACACCGGCTGGAATGCGGAGAAGACGCGGATCAGGAACGAGGTCAATCAGTGGATTCGGACGAAGGCGCCGTTCGACGGGGTGATCGATTTCGATCGGATCGTGCGCGACCGGGCACACCCGGACCTGTTGCGGCCCGAGTTCAATTGCGGAGACGGGATTCACCCGAGCCCGGCGGGCTACTACGCCATGGGCACGTCTGTCGCGTTACGCCTGTTCGAGCACGATGCTCGATGACCTGATCGATTCTCCGGCGCTGCTCGCAGGCGCGATTGCGGTCGTCTCGCTGCTCAATTACGGCGTCAACCTGTGGATTCTCCGCGCTCACCGCCGTCAGCCATTCGTCGAGTACTGGCGACCGCCGGCGGACCCCGGCAAGGCCCGGTCGGATGCCGCGCAGCTCGCGGTGTCGTTGAGCCTGTCAGCCGTGGCCATCGTGTTGACGCTGCTGCTGGCTCGCTTCGGCCGCGAGCTCGTCGGAGGCGGTGTGTTCGTCATGCAGGTCATCACCCTCGGCTCGAACGTGAGCGATCTGCTCGCGGTGCGAAGTCTCGGACGGAGTGACGCGGCTGAAGGGCATCTTCGCTACTCTACCGGCTACCGGTACAGGGCGGGAGCGGCGCGGATGGCCGGCGCATCGATCGTCGCCGGCATCGTCGCGGTCCTGTTCGACAGCAGGCCTTTCCTGATGGGAGCCGTCTTTCTGCTCGCCACGGCCGTCGGATGGTACAGGCGCGCACGCCAGGCGGCCGTCGCGGCACGCCCGGTCTAAAGGCTCGCCCCTACGGCCGTCCAGACGTCGGCGGCGACGGCATCGGGCGTCCGGCTCGCGTCGAGCCTGATCCAGCCGGCCTGAGAGGCCTGGCGCAGGTAGCTCTCGCGAACGCGCGAGAGCAGCGACAGGTCGCGCTCGTACTTGTCGCGATCGACGGTCTTGCGCCGCGCCGACACGTCCGGCGCGATGTCGAGCAGGAACGTGATATCCGGCTGCGGAAGATATTTCTGGATGTCGGTGAGCCACGCCGCATCGAGCCCCTGCGCGTCGCCGTAGGCGATGCTCGACGCCAGGTAACGGTCGCAGACCACGATCGTCCCCGCGTCCTTCGCGCGCACGATGTCGCCCTTCCACTCGTACCGGTTCGCGACGTAGAGCAGCTGCATCACGTCGGCGGTGTAATGGCGCTCGCCGCGCAGCGCCCGGCCGATTTCCGCGCCAATGACCGTCTCGTAATCGGGAAACGACACGAGGCGCACCGACCGTCCGCCGCCGGTCAGCCGCTCGCGCAGCAGTTCGGCCTGCGTCTGCTTGCCGCTCTGATCGAGACCTTCGAATGCTATGAGGAGGCCGGAATCAGCTTTCAAGGGCGAGGACATCCTCGAGGGTCTGCCGCCGGCGAATGATCGTCCACTGACCTTCGTCCACGAGCACCTCGGCGGGGAGCAGGTGACGGTTGTAGTTCGAGCCCATCACCGAGCCGTATGCGCCGGCGTCGAGAATCGCCACCAGGTCGTCGACCTGCAGCGGCGGCAGAACCCGGTCGCGCGCAAAGACGTCGCTGCTCTCGCAGATTGGCCCAACGACGTCCCAGGCCTGCTGAGCACCCGGCCGCGGGACGACGGGCAGAATCCGGTGAAAGGACCCGTACAGCGCCGGCCGAATCAGCTCTCCCATTCCCGCGTCGAGCACCGCGAACCTGCGTCCGTCCGGAAAACACTTCGTATCGACGATGCGCGCGACGAGAGCGCCGGAATAGCCGACGACCGCGCGCCCCGGCTCGAGGACGACGGGCAGGCCGATGCGGGTCAATTCGGGAATGACGGCCCCCGCATAGTCCACCGGGTCGATGATCGGCCGCCCTTCGTAGGCGATGCCGAGCCCGCCGCCCAGGTCGACGTGCTCGAGCGCGACCCCGTCGTCGCGCAGCTCCAGCGCCAGCGACACGAGCGCGGCCGCCGCGCGGCGCAGCGGCTCGAGCGTCGTAATCTGCGAGCCGATGTGGATGTGGACGCCGGCGAACTGCAGTCCCGGGACGTCGCGGCGCGCGGCGTAGATGGCGCGCGCGTCCTGGAGCGGCACGCCGAATTTGTTGGTCTTCAGCCCGGTCGAGATGTTCGGGTGGCTCTTCGCGTCGATGTCGGGGTTGACGCGCAGCGCGACGCGCGCGATGCGCCCCTGCGCGCGCGCGATTGTTGCGATGCGATCGAGCTCCCCCGCCGACTCCGCGTTGATCGTGCCGACGCCCTGCGCGACGGCGTACTCGAGCTCGTCGCGCGTCTTGCCGACGCCCGTGAACACGATGTCGCGCGCGGAGAAGCCCGCGCGCTCGGCGACCCTGATCTCGCCGCCGGAGTTCGCGTCGGCGCGGCTCCCCAGCTGGCGGAGCAGCCGCACGAGCGCGAGCGTCGAGTTCGCCTTGAGCGCGTAATGGATCGCGTGCGGGTACGACGCGAACGCCTGATCGATCGCGCGATACGACTCGCGGATCGCGCGTGCGCTGTAGATGTAGGTCGGCGTGCCCGCGTGCTCGACGATCGACTCGATGCTGACGCCGTCGCAGGCGAGCGCGTCACCTGCCGGCTGGAACGGTTGGTACACGAGCGAATCGCATGTTATCATGCGCGCATTCCAGCCATCGAAGCCACGCACGTCACGGATGGGTGCTGACGCCGCGACCCCTGCGCCGCAGGAGATCGATCCCCTCATCGAACGTTGTCTCAAGGGTGACCAGTCGGCATGGGACGCGATCGTGCGCCTCTACTGGCGCAAGGTCTTCAACATCGCCTACAAGTTCGTCGGCCGCCACGACGAGGCCGAGGATCTCACCCAGGACGTGTTCCTCAAGCTGTTCCGCTCGCTGCGCACCTTCGATCGCCGCGCCAACTTCTCCACGTGGCTGATCAGCGTCAGCCGGAATCTCTGCATCGACCATTACCGCAGCATGCGCCGCGAGCACGACGTGGTCGCGCACGACGTGGATGCCTCGGCGGTCGCCACGGCCTCGTCGACCGACAGCCCCCTCGTGGCCCTCGAGCGCCGTGACCGCGTGTCGCTGCTGCGCGCCGCGCTCGACCGGCTGACGCCGTCGCTGCGCACGGCGGTGATGCTGCGCGACATCCAGGAACTGAGTTACCAGGAGATTGCCGAGCGCCTCGGCGTCCCGGAGGGGACCGTCAAGTCGCGCATCAATCGCGGCCGCACGGAACTCGCGCGGCAGATTGCCCGTCTTCGTCAGCATCAGGAATCGTCAGTCAAGAGCGGAGTGTCAGGATGAATCTCACCACCGACCACACGCAGGGCGTCGCCATCGTCCGCGTGCAGGAGAGCCGGTTGATGTACCCGCTGCTGTCCGAGTTCTCCGGCGCCGTGACGGGCCTGATCGGCGGCGGAGAGAAGAACCTGCTCGTCGACCTCTCCACCGTCACTTACGTGGACAGCGCGACCATCGGCTGCCTGATGGACCTCTATCGCCAGGCGACCGCCGCGGGGGGGAACCTCAAGCTGACCGGCGTGCAGAAGCGCGTCGAGACCATGCTGACGATGACCGGCGCGCAGAACTTCCTCGAGATTCACGCCGACGAGCCGTCGGCGATCAGGAGCTTCGGAGCCTAGCCATGCGAACGATCAAGACGACGTCCGGCGCACCGGTTCCGCTCGACGGCGACCTGCTGGCCATCATGGAGGCGCTCTACCAGGAGGTCACGGCCAGGCGCGAGCTCAAACGATCGTTCGAGGACATGACCGGCGAGATCACGCACCTGATCGATCAGATGGACGAGTCGGAGCGCCGCGCCTACCTCCTCGAGAGCCTGTTCCTCAACACGGTGCGCTACGAGAACGACAAGCTCGAAGCCTACATGCGGAAAATCTCGAAATGATGCCGGGTCCGCACGCTCGTTCTTCGCTGTAGAGCACGCGGAACCCGGCCTACGTACGTGGGGCGGGTCCCGCCGAGCGCCGGCGCCACGCGAAGGCGGACCCGCCGCGCCACTCAGAAATCGAGCTTCACCACCAGCTGCAGCAGCCGCGCGCCGGTCGTCGTGTCGTTGATGCGCCCGAATGTCGTGCTGTTGATGTCGTCGTCGGCAACGTAGAAGTTGACGGTGTCGAAGACGTTGAACAGGTCCGCCCGGATCTGCAGCCCCACCGACCTCCAGACCTTCACCCGCTTCGAGGCCGACAGGTCGACGACGAACTGCGGCGGGCCGTCGAAGGCGAGAATCGGCAGCGTGCCGACTTCGCCTGCCATCGGGTTGAAGAACACCTGTCCCGGGAAGCCGGGCGTGTTCGCCAGGTTGTCGGCGCCGACGGCACGGCCGGTGTTGGGGTCGATCACCTTCGGATCGATCCAGTAGACGTTGCCGTCGGCCTTGTGCACGCCGACCAGCTTCTTCAGCTCCTTCATGCTCAGGCTCGTCCTCGCCGTCTGCGCGAACGAGCGCGCGGTCCGGTTGAAGGTGCCGCGCTGCGCGAGGATCGAAATCGGCGCGCCGCTCTGCCAGTGAACGATCGTGCTCCCCTGCCAGCCGCCGGCCAGCAGGTCCCACACGCCCCCACGGTCCAGCCACCGCTTCCCCTGCCCGAATGGGAGCTCGGCGATCAGGTTGCCGTTCATCACGTGGGTGACGTGAAATTCCGATCGCCCCTCGTTCAGTTCGGGGCGCGCGTTGTCGAGGAACGGCTCGAAGCGGACCTCCGACGTCCCGGGCGAATTGCTGCGCGTGCCGGCGAACGTGTAGTTGATCTGCCCGATCATCCCCGCCCGCAGGCGGCGGCGCAGGTCGAACTGCATCGAGTTGTAATTGCTGAAGCCGCCGTTGCGGATCAGGTCGGCGACGTAGATGCCCGGATTCGGCAGGAACGCGCGGCGGGCCTGCGCGCCAACGACGGGTCCCGCGCCGGTGATGAACAGGTCCGCCAGCGCCGCCACCTGGCCGGTCTGAATGAGGTTCCGCACGGTGGCGTTGGTCAGGAACCCGCCGCCGAACGTCGGTATCACCGTGAGCGGCTGGCTGCCGGGAATCGCGGGATTGAAGGCGGGGTCGAACGCGCCGCCGCGCTGCAGCGCGAGGAATCCGTTGGTGCGCGCGCGCAGGAAATCGTCCTGGAACGGTCCCCGCGGGTTCATCTGGTTCAAGTCGACACCGCGCCAGAGTCCGCGGCCGAACATCCCGACGTAGCGCGCCTCGCCGGCGAAGTCCCAGGGCAGCTCGTGCGACACGCCGAGGCTCAACTGATGCACCTGCGGCTGCTTGATGTCGGGATCGATCGCGAACGCCGCCGACCGCGGCGAGGCGTCGAGCTGGTCGGCGTACGTACGCTCGCCGCTGAAGGCCGGTGTCGGCACCACGGGCACGCCGGCAGCGACCGTCGTGTACAGGTTGCTGAGGAGCAGGCCGGTCTGCAGGCCGGGGTTGCTGAACGCGACGTTGTCCGCCACCGCGATCGTCTCTTCGTTGACGAACGTCAGCGAATAGCCGCCGCGGATGGCCATCCGTCCGCTCTTCGAAGGATCCCAGTCGAAGCCGACCGCCGGCCCGAGATTATTCAGATCGCTCTTGTAGAAGCCGCCGCTCACGAACCCCACGCGTCCGTTCGGATCGAGCAGCGCGTCGCTCACGCTGCGGCCGCCGCGGATCGGCAGCAGTGCCAGGTTGTCGCGCTCGCGCAGCGGACTGTAATACTCCCACTTCAGGCCGGCGCGAATCGCCACGTTCGGTTTCCAGCGCCAGCTGTCCTGCAGGTACATCGAGCTGTTGTCGAGACGGTAGTTCCGGTCGTTGGGAATCCCGGGAACGTACCCCGACGTCCGGTTGCGGACCTCGAAGAACTGGCTCACCGACGTGATGGTGCCGGAGAGCATCGACAGCAGCGCGTTGGCCGACGCCAGGTCGGCCGCGCTGATGCCGGGCAGCTGCGCCGCCGTCAGCTGCACGGCGGCCGGCGCCGCGGCGCTGAAGCCGAACGCCACGGACGGGAAGCGTCCCCCGAAATCGAACGAGTTGATCCGGATCCGCTGCAGGCTGCCGCCGAACTGCAGCTCGTGGTTCCCGCGCTGCCACGACCCGGTATCGGTGTACTGGAAGGTCCACTGGCGGCGGCCCTGCGGCTGGAACGACGACACCGGGTCGCTGAGCAGCGGGATCGAGAAGAGCGCGCTGCCGAAATCTTCGGTGCTGTTGAACGCCACCGGCGCGAGGTTGCCTCCCGCCCGCACCTCGTTGGTCAGGTTCGTCAGCGTCCACCGCCACGCGCCGACGTAGCGCTGAACCGTGGACCTCGTGAAGACGACCGGGTGGTCGTGGACCTTGTCGATGTCGCTCCTGTCATCGAGCTCGCGGAACCACGCGTAGTTCGCCTCGAACTTGTGGCGCGGCGACGCCTCGAAGTCGATGCGCGTGCCCCACTGGTTCCGCCGGTTGTCGTTGGTCTGCAGGAACGCGTAGCCGGCGGTGTTGAGCAGCCGGTTCGCCGTGGAGTTGCCCACGTCGAAGTTGTTGACGTTCGACGCCGGCGAAATGCGCGAGAGGATGTCGCGGGCCACCACCGGGTCGGGGCGCAGTCCCGACAGCTGCAGGACGTTCGCGGACCGGATCTGGCCGTCGGCGCCAACGTAGCGAAAGACCCCCTGTAACAGGTCGTCGTGCGCGGGAATGACGTCGAACTGCGTCAACTGGTTCTGCTGCCGCTGGCCTTCGAAGTAGCCAAAGAAGAACAGGCGGTCGCGGACGATGGGTCCGCCGAGCGTCGCGCCGAACTGATCGCGGCGCGTATCGGGCTTCTCGAGCCCGTTGCGCTTGTTGAAATACGAATTGGCGCCGCGCGAGGTGTTGCGGTCGAAGCCGTACGCGTTGCCTCGAAAGCGATTGGTCCCCGACGGCGTCACGAGGCGGACCGCGGTGGCGCCGCCCGCGGCGTCGGCGCCCGGCAGCGCCGTCGTGATGGAGAACTCGCCGACGGTGTCCGAGGTCGGACGGTTGGGCACGAAGTCGAGCGCGTTGGTCCGGATGAAGTTGTCCTGGATGTTGATGCCGTCCTGCGTGATCTGCGTCCAGGTCGGCCGCCCTCCGTTGATGCCCGTCGTCGTCCGGTTCAGGATGCCGGGCACGCCGGCCTGGAGCCGAATCAGCTCGATCGGGTTGCGGCCGTCGAGCGGCAGGTCCTTGATCTGGCGCTCTACGACCGTCTGCGTCACTTCCGGCGTGGTGGTCTGCACCACCGAGTCGCCGCCGTTCACCGTGACCGTCTCCGAGACCTGCCCCACCTCGAGCCGGGCGGTGAGCGACCGTTCGACGCCGACATGGATCTCGACCTGCGGGAACGCCGCGGTCCGGAACCCGCTGAGCGTCATCGTCACGGTATAGAGACCAGGCTGGACCTGCGGGAAGACGAACGCGCCCGTGTCGGACGAGGTCGTCGTTTGCGTCTGTCCCCGCTCCTCGGTACTCAGCGTGACCGTGACGCCCGGAAGCACGGCGCCGGTGTTGTCGAACACGGTGCCCGCGAGCCGTCCGAACGAGACCTGCGCAAAGGCGGCCGCGGACCAGAACAACACGGCCGCAACGGCGACGAGTGACGTGCTGAGAGCGCCCATAGCGGGAAGTCTACGCCAGCTGTCGTGCCGGGTCCGTATGCGCCGGCCGCCACATGCGCGCGCGGAACCCGGCCTACGTACGTGGGGCGGGTTCCGCCGAGCGCTGGTGCCATGCGAAGGCGGACCCGCCTGGCGGACCCGCCTGAGAGATTATTTGCGGCCCGTGTTGCTCGTATCCGCGGCGGGCAGGCCTCCAGGGAGCGTCTCCACTCCGTACTGGTTGTTCTCCTGACAGATGTATTCGAGCAGCTCGTCGCCCGGCGTCCACGTCGCCATGAACCGCACCGTGAACGGCTTGCTGTACGCGCCCGGGTCGTCGATAGTGACGACGTTCTCCATGTGCCCCAGGTCCTTGCGCGTCCAGCGCTCGATCGTGTGCAGCTGCTTGGTGTGCGGGTGGCCGCGGCGGTCGAACCACCACTTGTCGTTGAAGCCGACGGTGTCGATGACGAGCGTGTCGCCCTCCCACCTGCCGATCGAGTGTCCCAGCCACGTCGAGTCGAGCTCGTCCGGCGGCGGATGCTTGCGCCCGTCCATGAAGATCTGGCGGTAGGTGTGGATATTCCCCTCGTGCAGGATGTAGAGGTGCGTCGCGTCCTTGTCGGTGTAGTTCTGCACGAAGCGGTACGGGAACGGCGTGGTGCGCGGCACGCCCATCGGCAGGCACTGGTTGTGCGGCTCGAGCGTCACGTCGCGCTTCGACATCAGCTCTTTCGCCCACGGCAGCATGAGGCTGTCGATCTCGCCCGGCTTCAGCCCGCCGTCCTTCTCGAGATCGTTGATGGGACCGCCGCCGACCCAGACCCCGTTCAGGTCCGGATGCCCGTTCGGCAGCCGCGGCACCGGGCCTGTCGGAACCGCGGAGCGTTTCTTCGTATTGACGGTACCGACGTCCTTGCCGGCCGCGCCCGTTTGCGCGTGGACGACGAGCGGGAGCCCGAACGCGACGAGCGCGCAGATGACGAGCAGCTTTCGCACGGTCGCTTCCCTTCTAGTTGTTGTCGTTCGCGCCCGAGAAGACCTTGGTCCCGTCGGCGAGGACGACGGTGCGCGCGTGCGCGCCCGTAACGCCCGACCGCGCCAGATCGCCTTCGACGGTGACGGTGTCGCCGACCTTGACCGACTTGCCCGTCCACCCCTGCCGCGTCAGCGCGCTTCGCGCCGCCAGCTCGAAGTTCCACGTCGTCACCTGGCCGGCCGCGTCCTTCACGTCGACGTAGATGCGCGAGTGCGGGTTGGTCCATTCGAGCTTCGACACCGTTCCCTTGATGGTCACCGGCTTGTTGACGTCGTATTCGCCGGCCACCGAATGATGAGCGAGTGCCGGGATCGCCATGCACACCAGCGCCGCCGGAATGAGCGCGAACGACTTTCTCATCGCATCCTCCGAGAACTTTCTATTTCTTCCGGAACGGTGCGGGCGTTGCGAACCTCGCGGCGTCAATCGCCGCGTTGGCCTGGATCTGGTTGAGCGTGAGCGTATTCTGCCCGTCCGTCCACGTGATGACGATCTTGTGCGGCATCTTCACGCCGGCGACGTCGCGATAGTCGGAGAAGTCGACCTGCGTCGGCACGGTGCCGACCGGCGTCCGGTTCCAGCGCACGTTGCGCACCAGCAGCCCGGCTTCATCGAAGTAGAAGTTCACGGGCTGGCCGCCGCTCCGGCCCTGCAGCACCTGCACGGGCTTGTCGTCGATCGTCGCGCTTCCCACCTGCCAGCCGGTGAACGCATCCTTGATCGTCGCGGGGATCGAGATGAGCGCCTCGATCCGCGCGCCTTCGAGGTTGCCGGCGGTCAGCTCCATCAGCGGCAGCGGACGCCATCCTTCGGCGACCCACGCCTTGCGGCCGTCGTAGGTCTTGACGTTGTCGCCGTCCGGCGCGTGGACGATCTGCATGCGTTGGTTCGGCGCCTTCGCGTTGATCTCGATCGGCACGTCCGCGCCGCCGGTGTTGAACCCGCCATACATGCCGCGCGCGGTGAAGCTGGTGAGGGCGGCAACCCGCTGCGCGCCGCCGAGCGCCTGCATGTACTTCGCGAACACCTGGTCCGGCATCGTGCTGCGATCGCGGACGAGCGCCATCGCGTTCGGGTCGTCCACCAGGTCGGCATACTGCGCGGCCAGGCTCGGCACGTCGTCAGGCGTCGGGCTGGTGCGGTGGCACGTGAAGCAGGTGACGCGCGGCCGCCCGCCGAAGTTCGCCTCGTTGATGCCGTTCATCATCGCGATCATCTGGCGCGCGCGCGTGATGAGCGGCGTCGTGATGGCGAAGGCGGCGCGGTCGGTGTGGATCTCCTGCGAGTGGCAGCTCGAGCAGTCGTAGCCGAGCGATGACGAGAACATCCCCATCGCGTCCATGAACTGATCGACCGGGATGCCCTTCAGGACCTGGACGTTCTTGAAGACCTGATCGGACAGCGGCGGCGTCGCGGCCGGCGCCGCCGGTCCCTGCGCGGCCACGGCGGCGGCTCCAAGCCACACGAGGGTCAGGACGATGCAGCTCGCGGCGCGTAGACTCGCGCCTGCGGTCCGCTTACTGACTGCCGACTGCCCGCTGCCCACTGCCGACCACCTACTGTTTCACCGGCTGCGCCGCGTCGGGGCCGCCGGGACCGAAGAGCGGCTTCATGTCGCTCTTCTTCATGATCGATTGCAGCGAGCCGCGGCTCTCGACCACCTTGCCGCCGAACCCCTCGAAGATCACCCGGTCGCCGGCCTTGAGGTCGTCGGGACCCCACCCCTGGCGCCGGATGGTGTTCGGGCTCGTCAGCTCCATGTTCCAGTTGGTCACCTTGCCGTCGGGACCGGTCACGTCGACGTACACGCGCATGTGCGGGTTGGTCCACGACACCTGCGTCACCACGCCTTCGAGCTTCACCTTCTTGTTCGCGTCGTACTCCGTGTCGAAACCGTGGTGCGCGAGTGCCGGGGCCGCGACGCCGATGATGGAGAGCGCCGCGACCAGGATGCCGAACTTCCTCATTGCCAAGACCTCCAGATGATGGTGTCTATTTCTTGCCGTCCGTGCCGGTGCCGATCCTGATCTGCGCGGCCTGCCCGTACTCGTTGTCCTCCAGGCAGATGAATTCCATCAGGTCGGCCTTGCCGTCGCGGTCGGGCCGCAGCAGGCGCCCGACGAAATGGAGCTTGACCGGCCTGGTCAGGGCGCCGGGATCCTCGAGCGTGAAGTCGTTCTCGATGCGGCCCCAGCTCGTGCGCGTCCAGCGCTCGACGGTGTGGAGCTGCTCGGTGTGCGGTGTCCCGCGGCTGTCGAACCAGAACTTGTCGTTGTAGCCGACCGTGTCGATCACCAGCGTGTCGCCTTCCCAGCGCCCGATCGAGTGGCCCCACCAGTTGTTGACCCAGTTGCGCGGGTGCGGGCGGCCGTCCATGTACACCACGCGATGCGCGCCGGCGTCGCCCGTCTCGTGCAGCACGTAGATGTGCGAGAGCCCGGTAGACTGATATTCATAGACGAACTTCCACGGATACGGGTTCACACGCGGCACGCTCATCGGCAGGCAGGCCGTGTACGGCTCGTCCTTCGAGAGCCGCTTGTCGCGCAATTCCTTCGCCCACGGCTGGAGCGGCAGCTCGCCCGGCTTCAGGCCGCCGTCACGCTCGATGTCGCCGTTCGACCCGCCGCCCACCCACGGGCCCGTCAGGTCGACGTGGCCGTCGGCCATCCGCGGAATCGGATGGCTGTTGATCTCGGCCTCCGGGACCGTCGGGCTGCCGGGGTTGATGTAGCGGATGCCGCCGTTGTCGGTGAGGACGCCCGCCTGGTTCGTCGTCTCCCGCCCGTCGCCGCGGCCTGGATTGTCGTTGCCACGCCCGCCGCGCCCGCCGCGGCCCTGCGCCTGCAGCATCACCGTCAGTGCCGCCAGCGTTACCGAGATGACAAGAAGCTTTCTCACGTGAGTCCTCCGACTGCTCCTGGAAGCCGTACTTGTGCCGGACGCATGATGCGCGGCTCGCCGGTTGAAAGACCTCCAGCCGCAGCCCGACGGTCCGCCTTGACGCTAAGGATACGAGACGCGACAGCGCCAGATCCACCTGGTGGAACGGCGGCGCAGGACCGTCAGCCAGCTCCCCGGGCGCGCGTTTGAGGATACCCGAAATGCGCCAGTTGGAGGCAACGGGCGGGGCGCGCCGCGTGGCCGAATTCCCACGGGAAACGCCTCATCAGCCGAAAAAAAAGGGCCGCGATTGCGTCGCGGCCCTCAAGTCCCAAGGAGTTGTCGTCGCGGTCAGTACAAGATTGCGTGTCGCCTAGTTGACGGCGCTCGCGTCGGTGAGCGCGGCGGCCGCCGTCGGAATGTGAACGGGCGCGTCGACCGGCATTTCGACGAGCGTCCACGCGTCGGTCTCCTGCAGCACCATCGCGGCAAACTCCGTGTGCAGCGCGTGGCCGCCGCGGTGCGCGACCAGGTGCCCGATCAGCGGATGGCCGACGAGCGCCATGTCGCCGATCACGTCGAGGATCTTGTGCCGCACGAACTCGTCGTCGAAGCGCAGCGAGTTGTTGAGCACGCCGGTGTCGCCGATGACGATGGCGTTCTCGAGCGAGCCGCCCAGCGCCAGATTGCGCTGCCGCATCCACTCCACTTCCTTCAGGAAGCAGAAGGTGCGCGCCGGTGCGATTTCGTCGACGAACGCGTCTTCACCGAGGCGAATCGTGCGCGACTGGTGGCGCAGCATCGGGTGGTCGAACGCGATGCTGTACGTCACCTTGAAATGATCGGAGGGGTAGACGGCGATGCGCTTGTCGCCGCGCGTCAGCGACAGCGGCCGCAGGATTTTCATGTAGCGGCGCGCCGCGGGCAGCCGCTTGATGCCGGCTTCGTGGATCAGGTAGATGAACGGCGCCGCGCTGCCGTCCATGATCGGCACTTCCGGCGAGTTCAGCTCGACGACGACGTTGTCGACGCCGAGGCTGACGAGCGCCGCCAGCAGGTGCTCGACGGTGTCGACGTTCACCGCGTCGCGCGTCAGGCCGGTGGCGTGGTCGATGCCGCCGACGTGACCGACGTAGGCCGGCACCTCGAGGCCGCCGAGATCGGAACGGCGGAACCGGATACCGAAGTCAGAGGGAGCGGGCTTGAGGGAGAGCGTGACCTTCTTGCCCGAATGGAGACCAATCCCCGCGCAGGAGATAGGTCGACGAAGTGTCCGTTGTGCGTTCATCAGCGCCTGAGAACCGTCCGCGGGGGGTGCTCCTCCCCTAGCAAGCAGGGTACCCGTGTGCGCGGTGTCTGGGGACGCCTCCTAAAATCTTCCCTTACCTGGATTTATCTGGGGACCGGTCCGGCGGGATCGTCGGGTGATCGTCGTTTTGTAGCGACCTCACCACATCAGGCCCCGCTCGAATTGTGGCGAGTTTACCACAGGCCATTCCGTGAAAAACTGCAAACCTGAGTCGCATCGCTTGCGAGTCGGAGTCGCCCGCGGCCCGTAGCCGAGTCGGAGTCGCCGGCGGCCCGTATCCGAATCGGAGTCGCCTACGCCGCGTAGCCGAGTCGGAGTCGCATACACCGCGTAGCTGTCTCCGAGTCGCCTTGGCCGGGCGGGCGTGCCCCTAAGCGGCGCCGAGGAGCGGCTGCAGGAATTTGCCGGTGACCGACTTCGGGTTGGCCGCGACCTCTTCGGGCGTGCCGCTCGCGATGACGCGTCCCCCGGCCTCGCCGCCTTCCGGTCCCAGGTCGATCAGGTAATCCGCGCAGCGGATGACGTCGAGGTTGTGCTCGATGACCACCACGGTGTTCCCCTGATCGACGAGCTTGTTCAGCACGTCGAGGAGCTTGCGCGTGTCCTCGAAGTGCAGTCCCGTCGTCGGCTCGTCCAGGATGTAGAGGGTGCGACCTGTGCTGCGCCGCGAGAGCTCGCGTGACAGCTTGACGCGCTGCGCCTCCCCGCCGCTGAGTGTGGTCGCCGACTGCCCGAGTTCGATATAGCCGAGACCGACGTCCTGCAGCGTCCGCAGCTTGTTGGCAATCGGGGGGAAATTCTCGAGCAGCGGCTGCGCCTGATCGACGGTGAGGTCGAGCACCTCCGCGATGGACTTGCCCCGGTACTGGATGTCGAGCGTCTCGCGGTTGTAGCGGCGCCCCTTGCACTGCTCGCACGTCACGTAGACGTCGGGCAGGAAATGCATCTCGATGGCGATGACGCCGTCGCCCTGGCAGGCCTCGCAGCGGCCGCCCTTCACGTTGAACGAGAAGCGTCCCGGCTTGAAGCCGCGCGCCTTCGCCTCCGGCATCATCGCGAACAGCTCGCGGATGAACGTGAACATGCCCGTGTACGTCGCCGGGTTGCTGCGCGGCGTGCGGCCGATCGGCGACTGGTCGATCTCGATCACCTTGTCGATCAGGTCGATGCCGTCGATGCGGTCGTGCGGACCGGCGTCGGTCGTCGCCTTGTACAGCGTGTGCGCGAGCGATCGGTAGAGGATGTCGTTGACGAGCGTCGACTTCCCCGAGCCGCTGACGCCCGTCACCGCCGTCAATGTGCCGAGCGGGATGGTCACGTCGACGTTCTTCAAGTTGTTCGCGCGCGCGCCGCGGATGACGATCTCGCCCTTGAGCGACGGCCGCCGCGCCTTCGGCGTCGGGATCGACCGCTCGCCGCGCAGGTAGGCGCCGGTCAGCGAGCCGTTGCCGTTCTTCAGCAACTCCTCCGGCAACCCCTGGAAGATCACCTCGCCACCGTGCTCACCTGCGCCTGGCCCGAGATCGACGACCCAGTCCGCCATACGGATCGTCTCCTCGTCGTGCTCGACGACGACGACGGTGTTGCCGAGGTCGCGCAGCCGCGCGAGCGTCGAGAGCAGCTTCCGGTTGTCGCGCTGGTGCAGCCCGATCGACGGCTCGTCGAGCACGTAGAGTACCCCGGTCAGGTTGGCGCCAATCTGCGTCGCGAGGCGGATGCGCTGCCCTTCGCCGCCCGACAGCGTCGCCGCGCTGCGGTTCAACGTCAGGTAGCCGACGCCGACGTCGTGCAGGAACTTGACGCGCTCGCGGATCTCCCGCAGCACGCGGGTCGCGATGAGCGCCTCGCGCTCGGTCAGCTCGAACTGCTCGAAGACCTGCAGCGCCTCGCTGATCGGCAGGTTCACGTACTCGGCGATGCCGCGCCCCTTCACGCGCACCGCCAGGCTCTCCGGCTTGAGGCGCTCCCCCTTGCACGCCGGGCACTCGCGCAGCGTGCGGAACGGCTCGAGATCCTCCTGCACGGCCCACGAGCCTTCGTCGTAGCGGCGGCGCAGGTTGGGGATGACGCCTTCGAACCCGCGGCCGAACGGATCCGTCTCCTCGCTGCCTCGCCGCCGGCTCTTCGGCAGCTCGAACTCCACCTCCCCCTCGTCATCTTCGTCGTCGACGTCGTCCACGCGGCGCAGCGGCTTGGCGAGCTTCACGCCGCCCTTGACGCCCCCGGCCGGCGGACCGAACAACACCAGCTCGCGATGCTTCTTCGGAAGCTTTCCGAACGGCGCGTCGGGATCGATGCCGAAGGTCTGGGCGAGCTTCGTGATTGCCTCCTTCACCAGCTTGCGGTCGCCGCGCGCCCACGGCGCAATCGCGCCGCCGAGCAGCGATTTCGCGTCGTCCGGCACGACGAGCCGCGGGTCGAAGTCGTAGGTCGCGCCCAGCCCCTGGCAATCGACGCAGGCGCCGTGCGGAGAGTTGAACGAGAACGCGCGCGGCGTCATCTCGGGCATCGAGATGCCGCAGGCGACGCAGGCCAGCCGCCGCGAAAAGAGCTGATCCCCGCCTTCGTAGGTGTTGATGACGACGATGTCGTCGGCGAGCACGAGCGCCGTCTCGAGCGACTCCGACAACCGGCGCTCGATGCCCGACTTGACGATCAGCCGATCGACGACGATGTCGATGTTGTGGTTGCGGCGGCGATCGAGCTTGATCTCCTCGTCGAGCGATCGGAACTGGCCGTCGATGCGCGCCTTCGTGAAGCCGCGCTGCCGCAGCGCCTGCAGCTCCTTCTTGAACTCCCCCTTGCGGCCGCGCACGACCGGCGCCAGCACGTTGATGCGCGCGTCGTTCGGGTAGAGCATCACCAGGTCGAGAATGCGCTCGAGCGACTGCGACGCGATCTCGCGGCCGCAGTTGTAGCAGTGCGGCGTGCCGATGTTGGCGAACAGCAGCCGCAGGTAGTCGTAGATCTCGGTGACGGTGCCGACGGTCGAGCGCGGGTTGGAGCCGGTGGTTTTCTGCTCGATGGAGATCGCCGGCGAGAGGCCTTCGATCAGGTCGACGTCGGGCTTCTCCATCTGCTCGAGGAACTGGCGGGCGTACGCCGACAGCGACTCGACGTACCGCCGCTGCCCTTCGGCATAGATGGTGTCGAACGCCAGCGACGACTTGCCCGAGCCGGACAGGCCGGTGATGACCACGAGCTGGTCCCGCGGCAGATCGACGTCGATATTCTTGAGGTTGTGAACGCGGGCGCCACGCACCGCGATCCAGTCGTGCCCCATAGCCCCTATGTCTGGAATTTCCCGGATTTCTGAATTGATTATTTTAACCGATAGGGGGTGGGCCGGCTAAAGCCGGCCCCTACGTACGTCTTTCGTAGGGGCCGCCCTCAGGCGGCCCGCCGCAGGCGGGAGTGTCGATATCCGTAGGTCGCGTACAGCACAGCTCCGATGATCAGCCAGACGACGAAGCGTTCCCATGCCTGGCGCGGGAGGCCGATCATGACGAACAGGCAGGCGGCCGCGCCGAGCGGCGCGATCACCCAGGGGAACGGCACCCTGAACGGCCGCGGCCGGTCGGGCTCCTTGACGCGCAGCACGAGCACCCCGAGGCAGACCAGCGCGAACGCGAAGAGCGTTCCAATATTCGTCAGGTCGTAGGTCTCCGCCGCGTCGCCGATGAGCGCCGCAAGCGCGACGACGATGCCGGTGATGAGGGTCGTGGTGTAAGGGACGCGCGTTCGCTTGTCGACGCGCGCCGCCCATTGCGGCAGCAGGCCGTCGCGCGCCATCGCGAAGAAGATGCGCGGCTGGCCGTACTGGAACACGAGCAGCACCGCGGACATGGACACCGCGGCGCCGAGCGCGACGACCCAGCCCGCCCCGGCATAGCCGGCCAGCTGCAGCGCGCGGGCGAGCGGATCCGCGACGGCGAGCTGCTGATACGGCACCATGCCGGTCAGCACCGCCCCCACGATCACGTAGATGACGGTGCAGATCGCCAGGCCGCCCAGGATGCCAAGCGGCAGGTTGCGCTGCGGGTCGCGCGTTTCCTCCGCCGCCGTGGAGATGGCGTCGAACCCGATGTAGGCGAAGAAGACGATCGCCGCGCCCTGGTGGATGCCGGTGAAGCCGTTCGGCGCGAACGGCTCGTAGTTCTCCGGGTGAATGTTGCGCAGGCCGACCGCGATGAAGAGGCCGAGCGCGAGCAGCTTGATCACCACCATGACGTTGTTCGCGGTGGAGCTCTCGCGCGCGCCGCGCAGCAGCAGCCACGTGATCAGCATCACGATGCCGAACGCCGGCACGTTGATCAGGAGCGGCACGCCGGCGATGCGCGGTGCGGTGTCGAGCAGGCCGTGAATGCCCGCGTCCGAGCTGAGGAGCGCCGTGCGATAGCCCGTCGTCAGGAAGGCCGGCAGCTGGACGCCCGCGCCGCGCATCAGCGTCGTGAAATAGTCGCCCCAGGAGATGGCGACCGCGACGTTGCCGACCGCGTACTCGAGGATCAGGTCCCAGCCGATGATCCACGCGACCAGCTCGCCGAGCGTCGCGTAGGAATAGGCGTAGGCGCTTCCCGCCTGCGGGATCATCGCGGCCAGCTCCGCGTAGCAGAGCGCGGCGAGCGCGCACGCGGCGCCGAGCAGCACGAACGAGAACACGAGCGCGGGGCCGGCGCCGTAGCGAACGACCTCGCCGCCCGGCCCCGTCTGGCCCGCGGCGGCGGTGCCGATGGCGCCGAAGATGCCGGCGCCAATCACGGCGCCGATGGCGAGCATGATCAGGTCGCCCGCGCCGAGAACGCGTTTCAACGACTGCGCGCCCTCCGGCCCCGGCTGCAGGTCGGCAATCGGCTTGCGCGCGAACAGGTGTGACATGCGGAGGAATTCAACCACGAAGGTCGCGAAGTTCACGAAGGAAAAACATAATCTTCGCGCCCTTCGCGTCTTCGCGGTTATTCGAAGCGGTAGGCGGTTTCGTTCGAGGCGACGACCAGCTCGCCGCTGGGACCGAAGGCGACGCCGACGAGCGTCGCGCCGGCGACGACCGGTGTGAACGAGCCGTCGGCCTCGAGCCGGTGGAGACCGCTCGAACCGGCGAGCGCGTCGATCACGTACAGCGCGCGGTCGGGACCGAAGGCCAACCCCTGCGGCCGCCCGAGCGACGAGGCGATCGTCGTGACCGTCCCTCGCCGGTCGATCTTGTAGATGGGATCGTAGGTGCCGAGCGTCGGCGCGGTGACGTGGAGGTCGCCCTCCGGGCTCATCGCGAGATGAAACGCGGCGACGCTCGCGGGAAGGGTCGCGAACGCGGTGGCGCGGCCGTCGCGCACGCGGAAGATCGTCCCCGATCGGTCGCCGACCAGCATCCAGCCGTCCGGGTCGAACGCGATGCCGCACGCGACGCCGAGGTCCGTCGCGACCTGTTCCGGTGTGCCATCCGGCGCCACGCGGTAGACCGCGCCCTCGAACCGGCTCGAAACGTAGAGCTTCGCATCGGGTCCGATGGCCATCGACGTCGCGTTGACGATGCCCGAGGCGAACGGCTCGCGCGTCCCCTCCGGCGTGACGCGGAAGATGGAGATGGGCGACTCCTGCCCGCGCGACCCGCTGTAGGTCACGAACAGGTTGCCCGACCGATCGAACACCGGGTTGTCCACCTGGTGAAGGCCGGTGGCCCATACCGACCCGATCGTGACCTGGCCGATCGTCCTGTCGCCGAGCAGCACAGGGACGCGGCCGCCTTCCATCTCGTCGGGAATCGTGATGACGAGCCGGCGGCTCGACGCGAACGCGATGCGGGCGGGCGTATCGCGCAGCATGACTTCAGCCGTATCGCCGACGGAAAAGTCGGAGCCGGTGATGGTGACGCGGCCGCGGCCGACCGCGCGATCGGGCAACACGGAGCTCACTGTCGCGGGCACTGCGAGAGTATTGACGAATTTACGAAATTACGAAATTACGAATTGCAAAATGCAGGTTCGTCCATTCGTACATTCGTAAATTCGTCAACGGTCGGTTAGGAGTCGTCGAGCTCCATGTTCCAGTAGAGGTAATCGCGCCAGCTCTCGGGAGCATTGCGGAGTCCGACCGTGATGCGGATCGCCGGCGCCGAATCGGGCCGTCGCGGGTGCCGCTGCAGCCGCATCCCCGCCTCGGCCGGGGTCCGGCCGCCCTTTTTCCGGTTGCACATCACGCAGCACGTGACGATGTTCTCCCAGTCCTTGCGGCCCCCATGCGCCACCGGCACGACATGATCGAACGTCAGCTCGGAGGTCGGGAACGGATCGTTACAGTATTGGCAGGTGTGGTTGTCCCGCGCGTAGATGTTCGCGCGTGAGAAGGGGACGTAATCGAACCGGCGTTTTATCCTGACGAAGCGGAGGAGGCGGATGACGGAGGGCAGCTTGAAACTGACCGAAACCGTCCTTATCTCGCGCTCGTGATGCGCGATCACCTCCACTTTTCCCTGGCACCAGAGCGTAATCGCCTTCTGCCAGTGAACGACCTTGAGAGGTTCGTACGATGCGTTCAGAAGGAGCGCCTGCTCCATACTCGTGAACAATGATGCCGGACGGCGGACGAGGTGTCAAGAATCGGCGGTGCCCAAAAACCAAGTAACGAAAGGGGTTAGGCGGTTACAATACGAGTGGTTGAAGGGAACTCTGGACCTCGCTCGGGGCCGGCTGCGACCCGCGGCCCTCGTGCTGATCGCCCTCTCCGCGGCCGCCTGTGCCTCCACCGGCGGCCCTCCTCGGCCGCGTCCCTTCCCCGGCGCTCCGCCTCCACCGTCGGCCGCACCTCCGGTTCCCGTCGGGCCGCCCGTGGTCGTGCCGCCCGCGCCGGCCGCGCCGACTGCCATCGTCTCCACGGCGATGATGCTCAGGGGTATTCCGTACCGGAATGGTGGCAGCGACCCGTCGGGGTTCGACTGCAGCGGGTTCGTCCAGTGGGTGTTCGCGCAGAACGGCGTCCGCCTGCCGCGCGAGGTGCGCGAGCAGTACGACGCGGGCCGCAGGATCGATCTGCGTGAGGTGATTCCCGGGGACCTGGTGTTCTTCGAGACCGTGAGCCGCGGCGCGTCGCACGTCGGCGTCGCCATCGGCGGCGATCAGTTCGTCCACGCGCCGAGCTCGCAGGGCGTCGTGCGTGTCGAGCGCTTCACCGCGAATTACTGGTCGATGCGCTTCGTCGGCGCCCGGAGGATTACCACAGAGAACACAGAGGCGGGGGCCACAAAGATCACAAAGAACACGAAGTTCTAGAGCACAAGGAAGAAAAAATCGTTTTCCTCTTTGTGCTCTTAATCTTGGTGCTCTTTGTGTTCTTCGTGGCTCGCGTTCTTCGTGCGCTTCGTGGCGATCACGCCGCGCAGAACTTCCCCTTGCGAACGAGCGCGCGCGACGTCGTCGGCATGAACTGCCGCACGACGATGTCGTCCTCGGTGAAGCGCGTCGCCACGCGCGGCGTCTTCACCGGATCCACGCGGCACCCTTCCATCTCCGCCGGCGGCGCGGGCTGCGGGTTGACGACTTCCGTGAAGCGCTGCGGATACGACGGGAACGAGCGGAACGTCGTGCCGACGATCCCGCCGAACTTCTCCGTCAGCTCCTCGAAGGAATACTGCAGGAACTCGTAGGTCGCCGGGTCGGGCTTCGAGTCGAGATATTGCCGGACCATGTCGACGACGTCCTCGAAGAACCGGTCGCCGTGGCAATTGGCCGCGAAGGTGCCGTCGGCGCGTTCCATCCGGCGGATGCCCGGGCGCTCGGGATCGATGTGATAGAGCTCGTGGATGATCGTATCGAGCTTCGCGATCCAGTTCGGGCCGCCCGCGTAGTGCACCTGCTTGCGCGAGCGTGACAGCTGCTGATCGCAGAAGCGCGGCAGCGCGAACGAGACCATGTAGTCGATCGACTGCGTCCCGATCGTCACCTGCGGCGACCTGGTGACGAACCACTCCGAGCGGCGCGTCAGCTTTCCGGTCTTCCGGTCACGCCAGAAGTAATAGCCGGGCTCGCTCGGCGGCAGGCTGATGCAGTGGCACGTGGCGTACGCGCCCTCCGCGTGCGTCCGGCCGCCGCGCGCGAAGACCAGCACCTTGCTCATGTCGATGAACGAAAGGGTGGGGACCCTCGACACGACATCTTCCATGAGCAGCGAAATCCGCTCGGTGTAGTTGATCAAATCCGTTTCAACTGTTTGAGTTACGGAGAACGAGCCGCGCTTAATGTACGGACTCGCCATGAAAAGCGCAAGCGGATGCGTAACGATGACGAACCCGCTGTTGCCGTTCGTACGGTGATCTCGGCACCGGAGGCGCCGGACTGCACTCGACCATTACGGGCTATTGCTGGGGTGGCTCCGTTGGCTGAGCAGGCTCAACAGGTTCGGGCTGCGGCGTGGGCAGAGCCGGGTCGGGCTCGGCGACGGGTTCGGCGGCATCGGTCGGTGGGGGCGCGGCCGCTTCGCCGGTGGTGCCGTCGCTCGGCTGCGGCTCGGTGTTGACGACCGGGACGGCCGCCGGCGGCACGTAGCCGCCCATGCGCGACAGGATGATGCGCTGGCGGCGCAGCAGCCGTGCGTTCGGATGCGCGGGGCTATAGACGCGCGGGTTGATGATCGCGCCGGCGAGCAGCGCCGCCTGGTCCGCGCTCAGCGCGGCGGCCGACGAGCCGAAATAGCTGCGTGCCGCGGCTTCGGCGCCCCAGATGCCGTCGCCCCATTCGATCACGTTCAGGTAGATCTCGAGGATGCGTGCCTTTGACAGCTCTGCTTCGAGACGACGCGCGATGATCAGCTCGCGCAGCTTGCGGACGGGGTCGCGCGAGGGCGACAGGTAGAGGTTCTTCGCCAGCTGCTGGGTGATGGTGCTGCCGCCGCGAATTGCCTGCCCCTTGATGTCGTTCTGGATCGAAATCTTCAGCTGCTCCATGTCGATCCCCTCGTGCTGCCAGAAGGCATCGTCTTCGGCGACGAGCACGGCGCGCTTCAGGTTCTGCGAGATGCGCGAGTAGGGGACCCACACCTGGTAATGACGGATCTGCTTGCCCTCCTGTGCGGCTTCGCGCTCGCGCAGCTCCCGGAAGGCGGTCGTCTTCGGATTGGTGGACGCCAGGACGCGGACGTCGGGCAGCGTCAGGTAGATGTACGCGAAGAAGGCGAAGACGAGCGCGGCGAGCGCGCCCAGACCGCGGAGAACGGCATGGCCGGCTTTCACGGCTACCCTGCCACCACGATCTTGATCCGCTTGCCGACCACGGGCTGCGAATTCGGCTCCGCGCCGTTCATGATCGCCAGCGTCGCCGGCTTGACGACGCCACCCGAGCGCTCGGCGATCGACTGCCAGGAGTCGCCCTGGCGGACGACGTAGATGTCGACGCGATTGGGACGGACGGCCTCGGCTTCGGCGGCCGAGAGCGGCCTGAACGAGCGGATGCTCGAGAGGATCGACGAATCGAGCGGCTCGAACACGTTCGGCGCGCTGAAGCCGGCGACGAGATAGACGTTGCCGTTGTGGACGATGTGCGCCGCGCGCATCGTCACGTTGCCGAGGCCTTGGAGCGAGCCCTGGTAGAGCCCGATGAAGGCGTCGAGCCCGTTGATCTGCTGGCGGCTGCCGCTGGCGATGCGGAAGCCGGCGTTCTGCATCGACGCGCGCGCGATGTTCTCGGCGCCGTTGCCGCGCGGCATCTCCACCTGCTCGAGCAGCATGTAGACATCGGCGCCCGGCGCCTTCGCGACGACCTGCTCGGGGCTGTTCTCGATGTCCCACCCGCTCGGGAAGTCGATGCGGAAGCGGAGCGGCGGATGGAGGAACGCGGCGCCGCGGACGATGCCCTGGTCCGGGTTGTCGCCGTAGATGATACCGTCCACGGCGCGGAACAGCGCCTCCTGGTTGCGCTCGAGATCGGTGCGGCCGGCGGACAGCTCCTGCACGGACGCCTGGATGTCCTTCACGCGCGTGAGCGGATCGGGGTGCGTTTCGAGCCAGTTCGGCACACCCTTGCTTTGTCCCGACGCTTCATCGAGGCGGCCGAGCGTCGTCAGCATCTCGGGCACGGCGGCCGGATCCCAGTTGCCGCGCGCCGCGTAGCGAGCGCCCAGCTGATCGGCCTGCAGCTCGTCGCCGCGGCCGTACTTCAGGAAGAGCACGCCCAGGCCCTGTTCCGCCAGGCCGCCGAACTGCTGCGCGCCGGGGACGAAGATGCTGAGCGCCACCAGGCCTACGGTGCCGCCGACCGCTCGCGTGTACTGCTGCGCCGCGTGCCGCGCGGTGACGTGCCCGGTTTCATGCCCGAGCACCCCGGCCAACTGCGCTTCGTCGTTGAGAAACGGGAGGATGCCGCGCGTGATGTAGATCGGCCCGCCCGGCAGCGCGAAGGCGTTGACGGCGGGCGTATCCGCAACCGAGTAGTGCCAGGGCAGGTTTGGACGCTCGGAGAGCTTCGCGAGCTTCATCCCGACGCCGTTGACGTAATCCTGGACATTGGCGTCGCTGTAGACGCCCATCTCCTTCTTGACCTGCGCGTCGGCTTCCTGCCCCGCCGAAATCTCCTGCGCCTCGCTCATCAGGTTGATCTGACGCTTGCCGGTCGCAGGATTGGTCGCGCACGCGGCGAGACAGAGGGCAACGACAAGGAGTGGCAATCTCATAGACGTAGAGGCGGACCTTCAGGTCCGCCTACACCCGAACCGGCAATACTCCCAGCGCATCCAGCTGCCCCCGGATCGTCTCCACGATCGGCTTCGAGGCGGGCCGCAGCGGCGGACGCGGCAGACCGCCGTTGAATCCAAGCAGATCCAATGCCGCCTTCAGCCCCGTGATCCCGAAGCCGCCGCCGATCGACCGCGCGAGCGGCGTCAGCTTGCGCTGCAGCGCGCGCGCCTCGGCGATCCGGTTCTCCTTGACGAGCTTGACCATCTCCACGCACTCATCCGGCAGCAGCGCCGCCAGCGCCAGCACCGCGCCGTCGCAGCCCGCGCAGAGCGACTGGAACAGCGTCGTCGCCGAGCCGGCGAGCACGGTGAAGTCGTCGGGCGTCCGGTTCACGCACTCGGTGATGTAGAGCAGGTCGTTCCCCGATTCCTTCATGCCGACGATGTTCGGGTGGGCCGACAGCTGCTCGACCGCATCGGCGCCGAGCGTCACGCCGGTGTACATCGTGACGTTGTAGAGCAGGACCGGGATGCGCGACGCGTCGGCCACCTCCGCGTAGTGGCGCATGAAAATCTCGCTCGTCATCTGCGACGTGAAGAACGACGGCGTCCGCACGAGCGCGGCATCGGCGCCGAGGTCCGCGGCGCGCTGCGTCGCGGCGATGGTGGCCTTCGTCGACTCGCGTCCGGTGCCGACGATGAGCGGCCGATCCTTCGGCACGCCCGCGCGGACGATCTCGATGACGCGGTCGGCTTCCTCCTCTTCGAGCTGCGGCGCCTCGCCGTTGGAGCCGAGCACGACGAGCCCGGTGAGCGGCGTCGTCATCCAGCGCCTGACGTTGCTGGCGAGCGCCTTCTCGTCGAGCGCATCTTCGCTGGTGAACGGGGTCGCGATGGGGGTGAAGACGCCGGCGAACCTCTTGGAGCTCATGGCTCCAATTGTACAGGGCTGCGCCCGCTTCCCTGAACAAGGAGGTTCACCGCGAGCACGACGAGGAAGATAGCCGCGGCGGGCGCGAGCATCCACGGCGCGTCGGCGACCAGCGCCACGTTGGATGCGTCGTGCAGCATCGTGCCCCACGTCGGCACGGTGTCGGGAAAGCCGAGACCGACGTACGAGAGCGTCGCTTCCGCGAGGATGAACGACGGCAGCAGCAGCGTCGCCTGCGTCGACAGGTATCCGCGCGTGGCCGGCAGCAGGTGCACCCCCAGCAGGCGCAGCGGCCCCGCGCCCAGTGCCCGGCCGGCGGTCACGTATTCGCGCTCGCGCTCCGACGCGACGATGCCGCGCACGCCGCGCGCCACGATCGGCCATCCGACCAGCGCAAAGATGCCGACGAGGAGCGCGAACACGCGCCCGGGCGGCAGCACGAGCGGCATCACCGCCCGCAGGGCGAGCACCACGTAAATGGCGGGAAGGACCAGCACGAAATCCGAGAAGCGCGACAGCGCCTCGTCGATGGTGCCGCCGGCGAAACCGGCCACGCCGCCGATGGCGGCGCCGAACAGCATCGCGGCGAGCGTGGCCAGGACGGCGAGGCCGAGCGAGGCGCGTGAGCCGTAGAGCAGCCGGGAGAAGATGTCGCGCCCGTACGAATCCGCGCCGAGCAGCAGCAGCGGCGCCTGTTCGTCGGCGCTCGAGAGCAGGCGGCCGTCGAACCACGCGAGGGCGACCGGGCGGTCGCGCATCTCCTCGAAGCGGCGTTCGAGGCGGCTCACGATGCGCATCGGGTAGAAATACGCGCCGCCACCGGCTCCGGCGACGTGCACGCGCGTCGGCGGCGCGAAGAGATAGCCGTCGAACTGACGGTCGGGTGAATTCGGCGCGAGCCATGGCGCGGCGGCGGCGACCAGGACGATCGCCATGAGGAGCACGCGGCCCGCGGTCTTCACGCGGTCTGGCCCTCGCGCACGCGCGGGTCGGCGGCAAACAGCAGCAGGTCTGACACCACGCTGCCGAAGGCCAGGAAGACGCCGCCCATCGCGGCGCAACCCGCCACGAGATAGACGTCCCGCGCGCGCAGCGCCTCGTACATCAGTCGGCCGAGCCCCGGCCACGCGGTGACGTACTCGACGACGAACGATCCCGAGAGCAGCGCGCCGATCGCCAGGCCGTAAATCGCGCACATCGACCGCAGCGACGCGCGCCACGCGTGATCGATCAGCAGCTGCCGCCCCCTGACGCCGCGCGCCAGCGCGGCGACGACGAACGGCTGGTGAATGGTCTCGGTCATCGCCTGCGCCTGCAGCCGCTCGAAGGTGGCCGCCAGCGGCAGCGCCAGCGCCAGCGCCGGCAGCGGCAGGTGCCGCGCCACGTCGAGCATCCACGCCAACCACCCCGCATCGACCGCGTCAACCGACGTCATGCCTCCCGTGGGCAGCCATCCCGTGCGCGACGCGATGAAGAGCAGCAGGAGCGAGGTGAGGAGCGGGGGGATCGAGAGGCAGACGAGCGAGGCCGTGCGAATGGCGCCGGCGAGCGCGCCCCGGCGGCTGCCGGTGATGATGCCGAGCGGGATGCCGGCGAGCGTCGCGATGGCGAGCGCGGCCAGCGCGAGCACGGCGGTGTTCCCGGCGGCGCGGCGGATGAGGCCGCCGACCGGACGGCTGTAGAGAAACGACTCGCCGAAGTCGAAGCGCGCGGCGCGAAGCGCCCATCCACCGAGCTGCGCGGCGGGGCTGCGATCGAGGTCGAACCGCGCGCGCGTGCGCGCGACCTCCTCCGGCCGGGCGCGCAGGCCGAGCTCCGACGTCATGTCGCCCGGCGCCAGACGCGTGAGCAGGAGCGCCGAGGACGAGACTGCGACGACCAGCAGCAGCGCGAACGCCAGGCGTCGAACGAAGAAGCGCCCCACGCCTGTTACCGCGTGCCGGACTGCCGGACGCTGAGCATGTCCGCGTTCCAGAGCGCGACGGGCCGCAGCACCGACGGCTTCACGCCCTGCACGCGCGCGTTGTAGGCGTAGTACATGCGCGGGGTGGCGAAGTAGATCACCGGCAGATTCTCGGCGAAGATGCGCTGCACGTCGTTGAAAATCGCCTTGCGGCGCCCCTGGTCGAGCGTCGCCATCTGCTCCTTCATCAGCGCGTCGATGCGCGCCTCCCACGGCTCGGGGCTGGTGTCGCCGAAGTGCCAGAAGTGCGCGTCGCCGTTGCTCAGCCACATGTCGAGCTGCGAGGCGGGATCGACGTCGGTACTGCCGAACCGCGTATACATCGCCTCGTAGTCCGACTTCACCATCCGCTGGTTCATCGTCGCGTTCTCGAGCGGCGCCGCCTCGAGGGCGATGCCGACCTGCGCCAGCTGCGTGCGCAGCTCCGCGAGCCCGCGCTCGAACCACCCGATGCCGCGCTGCGTGATCACGGTGAAGCGCGCCTCGTGCCCTTGCGCGTCCTCGACGACGCCGTCGCCGTTGCGGTCCTCGAGGCCGAGGCCTTTCAGCAGCGCCTTGGCCTTGTTCACGTCGTGGAAGTAGCGCGGCACGTCGGGCCAGAACCACAGCGTGTTGCCCGGCGTGATCGGCCCCCAGATGGGGACGGCCGCGCCGAGGAAGACGTTCTCGGCGAACTTCTCGCGATCGACCGCGTAGGAAATCGCCTGGCGGAACTCGGGCCGGCGCACGAACGCGAAGCGCGGATCGCCCTTCCACGCCTCGGGCTTCAGGTTGAACCAGAAGGAGTCCGCCTGCGGCGAGAGGCCGACCTCGGCGACCTTCAGCGTCCCCTTGTCCTCGGCGCGCCTGGCGGGCACGTAGTCGTCGGGCCGCAGCTCGCTTTGCGTCAGGTCGAGATCGCCCGACTGCAGGCGCAGCAGCTCCGCGTCCTGGTCCGGGATGATTTCGTAGACGATGCGATCGAGGTACGGAAGCGATGTGCCGTCGGCCGCCTTGCGCCAGTAGCGCGGGTTGCGATCGAAGATCAGCCGCTGGTTCGGCACGTACTCGCGCAGGACGAACGGGCCCATGCCGACGATGTCGGACGGCGGCGTGTCGGTCCCCCACGCCCTGGCGAACGTGCCGGCCTTCAGCGCGCCTTCGAGCTTGTGCTTCGGCACGATCCACAGGCTGTCGAGCAGCCGCAGCCCCGGCCCCGACGGTTCGGGAAAGGTGATGACGACGGTCGCCGCGTCGCGCGCCGAGGCGGCGATCGGCTTCCCTTCGACCTTCAGCGTGTCGGCGATGAAGCTCTCGCTCTTCGCGTCGAAAATCGCCTGCACCGAGAACAGCACGTCCTCGGACGTGAACGGGACGCCGTCGGACCACGTAACACCGGGGCGCAGGTGGAACGTGTAGGTCAGGCCGTCGGCCGAGACGTCCCACTTCTCCGCGAGCCACGGCTCGACTTCGAAGGTCTGGTAGTTGACGCGCACCAGCCGCCCCTGCGTGAGCATGCTGAGGACCTGGGAGAACTGCTCCTGGCCAATCAGGCGGTTGAAGGTGCGCGGGCCCGCGCGGCCCGACGTGACAATCTGGCCGCCGCGGCTCGGGACGTCGGAGACGGTGATGGCGGGCGCGGCGTCATCCGGAGTTGTGGTCGATCGCCAGAAAACAAATCCCGCCGCGAGGATGCCCGCGGTGATCAGGACGCCGAAAAGTCGAACGTTCATAAGGTAGTTAAATTCTGCACGCCCGGCCAAGAAATTGGCCGTGCAAACGGCCCGCGGGATGGATACCCAAACCCCCGAAAAACCACGTGCAAAGCACGTCCGTTGCACACGCGTCCGTCGTTACCGCCCCTTGCGAGCCGGCTCAAGCATTGGTGCGGGACAACGGGCTGGCTCTGCCCAGGGTATCGGCGTATCCGCACACATGGCACACTCTGCCCATTTAACTCATTTGCCGTCAACACCTTAAATTGCACGCACACCTCTGCACAGCTTGCTGGCACCGCTCCTGCCACTGTTGAGGGGCACGGAGGGCAAAAAGGTGTCCATGGACAGCGCAGCGACCCCGACAACCCCAGTGAACACCCTCGAACCCAGACTCGGTAGAAGCGTCTCGATCGATCAGGCGGCGGTACTGCTCAACGTATCCCGCCGGACCATCTACAACCGGATCCGCGAGGGCCGGCTGCAGACGATTCGGACCATCGGCGGCTCACAACGAGTGCTCGTCGAATCGCTTCACGATCTCGGCTTCCGCCCGCAGGCGTTTCCCGCCTCGGCCGCGCAGGCCTCCTTCGACCAGCGTCCTTTGACGCGCTGATCGATCCACCGCCGGGTCGCTCGCCCGGCTTTACGAACCGCCCGCACCGGGCACCGGAACACCGGGCCCGATAGAGGTACGACCCATGGCGACGCACGGCCCGTCGCGCCGAAACACGCTGGCGCAGGCGGAGAACACCGCAGCATCCGGAAATGAATGGATGCTGCGAGCGGCGCGGCTGGCCCTGACGGGTGCCGCGGTTCTTTTCACGGCGGTCTCCGGGGCGGATGCGCAGGGCAAGCGGGCGCATCTCTCAGACGATCTCCAGCGCCATCTGGATGCGGGCGACGCGACGCCGACGACGGTCATCGTCAGCGGCACGTCGGACCGGGTCGCGGCCATCGCGGCGCGCCACGGGCTGAAGGTCCGGCGCGCGCTGACGAGCGGCGCGGTCCTGGAGGTACCGGCAGGGCGGCTCGACGAGCTCGCCTCCGACGCCGACATCCCGCACCTCTCCGGCGATCACGTCATGCGCGGGCAGATGGCGGTCACCGACGTGGCCACCGGCGCCGATCAGGCGTGGACGGGCGGCTTCGGTCCCGGCCGGCACGGCGTCACCGGCAAGGGCGTCGGCGTCGCGCTGCTCGACTCGGGCGTGACGGTCGTGCCCCAGCTGCGCGGCCAGGTGAGCGCGCGGGTGGACATGATCGACCCGCAGGGCACGGGCAGGGACGAGTACGGTCACGGCACCCACCTCGCGGGGATTATCGCGGGCGCCGGCGAGATGGCGGGCAACGGCCGCGGCCTCGCGCCGGACGCGCACGTCGTCAGCGTCAAGGTGCTGGGCGCCGACGGCTCCGGCCACGTCAGCGACCTCATCGAGGGAATCGACTGGGTCGTCGCCAACCGCCAGCGCTACCACATCGACGTCATCAACCTTTCGCTGGGCGCGCCGATCGAGCAGTCGTGGCGCGACGACCCGGTGTGCCAGGCCATCGAGCGCGCGTGGCGCGCCAACATCGTCACCGTCGCGGCCGCGGGGAACTTCGGCAAGACGGCGGACGGGCGCGAGATTCTCGGCGGCGTGACGTCTCCGGGCAACTGCCCCTACGCGATCACCGCTGGCGCGGTGAACACCAAGGGGACGCCGTTCCGCAGCGACGACGTGATGGCGAGCTACAGCTCGCGCGGGCCGACGATGATCGACCGGCTGGTGAAGCCGGACCTGGTCGCGCCCGGCAACCGGATCCGGGGCCTGCTGGCGCCGAACGCGGCGATCGCGCAGGCGCACCCGGAGTTGGTGGTCGGCAGCGGCGCGGAGGCGCGGCTGGAGCTGTCGGGGACGAGCATGTCGTCGGCGGTGGTGGCGGGCGCGGCGGCGCTGCTGCTGGAACAGCGGAACGGGAAGACGAGCCCGGAGTCGATTCGGGCGCTGCTGCAGCTCGGCGCGGAGCGGATGCCCGGCGTGGGCGCGGTGCGCGAGGGCGCAGGGAGCCTCAACGTGCTCGCGTCGCTGACGCTTGGCGAAGGAACGGCGAATTTCTCGACGTCAATCAGCGGCGAATCGATTAGCCCCGGCCGCATCGCATTCGCAGCCAGCCCCGTGGCGAACCGCCAGTGGAGCGCGCAGGGCCAGCGTCAATGGACGGCGTCGAGTCTTTCGTCTCACACCCTAGTTTGGGGCGACACGCTCATCTGGGGCGACACGCTCGTCTGGGCGGACACGCTCGTCTGGGCGGACACGCTCGTCTGGGCCGACACGCTCGTCTGGGCCGACACGCTGGTCTGGGCCGACACCCTAGTGTGGGCAGACACGCTGGTCTGGGGCGAAACTCTCGTTTGGGGCGAATAACCGCAATTCTGGAGCAGAGGCAATGCAGCGACTGATCATCTGGGGCGAATAGCGAGGGCCGATTAGCGGTTCGTGAACCCTCAGCGAATCGGGGGTCCGAACAGCACGTGTGGCACGTTGTTCTAGATTGGAGCACAGAATGCAGCGACTGATCATTTGGGGCGAGTAGCTGGGCATCGACAACGGTTTCGGCGATCAATCACGATTTGGTCGGTAAATGCAGCCTACTAATCGTTTGGGGCGAATACACCGATAAGGCGACCTGAGCTCTCCAGTCTCCAGATGTCGCGAAATATCAACACAAACAGATGGCGGCACTCCACTTACTTGGGAGTCGTCATCGCTTGCGGTCTAGCGATCATCGCAAAATCGCTTGCGGCCACCATCCAGTCTCCTCCAGGGTTTGAATGGTTCACCCTGGCGGTCCTTACCTTGTTGACGGGATCTTTCACCGTCAAAGTTCCGTCTCTCTCAGCAAGATTTTCTGTATCTGAGACTTTCGTTTTCGCGTCAGCACTGATGTTCGGGCCATCGGCGGGAACGCTTACGGTTGTTCTCGACGCCCTGGTCATATCTTTCTGGCTTAACAAGTCCACACAGTCGCTTCGACGAATTCTGTTTAACGTGGCGGCGCCATCGATCGCGTTCTGGACCGCCGCAACGACCTTTTTTGCCTTAGCGCATGTAGCGCCCGGCGGCGTCCACGAGCACGAACTACGAGAACTCGTCCTGCCGCTATTTGTTTTCGCCCTGCTGTATTTTCTGACGAACACGTGGCTCGTGGCCCAGGCTGTGGCCGGAGAAAAGGACCTTTCGGCGGCGTCCATCTGGGTGAGTCATTTCGCAGGTTTTGGAATCAACTATTTCGTCGGCAGTTCCGTTGCGATATTGCTCGTGAGCTACGCAGCTCGCATTGACCTAACTGTTCTCAGCATCATTGTTCCACTGCTCCTGATTTCGTACGCCACTTTTCGGACGTCGATGGGTCGCCTGGAAGACGCGAATCGACATGTGTCGCAGCTCAACGACATGTACCTTTCGACAATCGAGGCTCTGGCGATGGCCGTCGATGCGAAAGACCAGATTACGCATGGTCATATTCGGCGCGTTCAGAGCTACGCGGTGCAACTCGCGAGACGAGTGGGCGTCAACGAAGAAAAACAACTCAAGGCGATCGAAGCTGCCGCATTGCTGCATGACATGGGCAAGCTCGCAATCCCAGAACACATTCTCAACAAGCCTGGAAAACTAACTCCTGCAGAATTCGACAAGATGAAGCGGCACGCTGATCTCGGTGCTGACTTGCTTTCATCGGTCAGGTTTCCGTATCCCGTTGTTCCCATCGTTAGGCATCACCACGAAAACTGGGATGGTTCGGGCTATCCAGCAGGCATCGCAGGTACCGACATTCCGATCGGCGCTCGCATTTTGTCCGTCGTCGATTGCTTTGACGCGCTCACGTCCGACCGCCCATATCGGCCGCGCCTGACCGTCACAGAAGCGTTCGAGATCCTCAAAGAGCGGCGCGGTACGATCTATGACCCGCTGATTGTTGATGCGTTCACCGAGGCGTATTTCGACATTGCGCCGGCAGCAGCCGAAGCCGTTGAGAGCGTGTCGCCAACTGTGGTGATTGCCGCCGACACGCTCGATACGGATCACTTCGCGTCTTTGCGACACATCAGGGCTAACGCTGCGGAAAATGCGCTGTTGATTGCGCACCGCGAGAAAGTTCTGCGCTCCCCGTCGATAGAGGAAGCGATTCAGTCGGCCGCACAATGTTTGCGTCAAGTGACGCCTGCCCTCGTCTGCGCACTCTACACGTACGATGTCGCAACAGATGCGCTGGTGTGCAAACACGCGGTCGGTGACTCGAGTCGTCTACTCTCGGGTCTCTCGATTCCGATGGGTGAACGAGTCACAGGGTGGTCCGCTGCGAACCGACGACCATCTCAGAATGCGGACGCTTCCCTCGACTTGGCGAACCTTTCTGAGTTTTTTGAGCCGCCGTTGCGAAGTGTTCTGTGCACACCCTTGATCCAGAATGATCATCTGCTGGGGGTTTTGACAGCCTATTCCATCAAAACATGCGCATTCAGCGACGTTCACAGCTACGCCTTCGAGCAGATCGGCGACGCATTAATTGATCGACTTCAGGCTGATTCTGTTGTAGATACAAACCGCCGCCGACTAGTATTTCGTCCGCGCAATCGATGATGTTGCCGCATGCGGCAACATCCTCTCGGGGGATGAGCCGCATGACCTATCAGGACGCGCTCGCACTGGTGCGCAAAGGGCAGTTCCGCGAGTTCATCGATAAATCGACGCGATCCGGCAACCCAGCCGAGCTCGACCCAAACCTCAGAGTCCTGTTGGCGTACGCCATAGAACTAACCGGCGACAAATCGGCTGCATCGCCAATTTCGAAAATCGACGCCGAAAAGCTAGCTCCGAGCATCAGATCGCAACTCGAAACAACCCTCGGCATCGCTAGCGGGTATGCCGGCGATCACCAGTCATCTTGGCGACATTTGCAAGCGGGCGTTCGCTTTGCACGTGAAGCCAACGCTCCGGAGCGCTTGGCTTGGGCCTATCTGCATTTCCTCCGGCTCGCGATCGACACTCAACCGCTCGATGCACTACTTGCGATGTTGCGTGAAGTCCGCACGGCGGTCACACGTGCCGGCGCTTCTGCTTCAACTGCTTACTTGCACATCTGCGTATCGACGCTCGAGGGACAGCGCGGCCACCTCGACGAGGCTACACGCCATTGCGACATCGCTTCCTCTCTACTTGAGTCCGAACCGAATGCTTGGCTTCTTGGCAATGCATCAGTAAATCGAAGCTGCATCGCATGTTTGCGCTGCAACTTTAGAGAAGCTTTCGAGCACGTCCATGACGTGATTGCGCTGACAAGAATCAACGGCAGCGTGCGACATCGTTTCGCAGCCGAGATAATGTCCGGCTACCTCCAATTCTTGATGGGCGACTTGCAAGTCGCTGAACGGGCTCTGACCGGTATTCTTTCGAAGACCGCGAACGCGGATGCTGCCGACGCTCTCGCTCGCGTCTACTTGGCAAATGGAGATTTGGAAAGGTGCGCGAGGGCGTTAGAGCTTGGGGGATTCGTACTGGACGATTCTGCAGAGCCCGATGCCGGGTACGGCAAGAGGTGGGCATCACTGACGAAGGCAAAGTGGCTGTTGAAGCGCCGCGAATACACGGCGGCGTTGAGGTGGCTTGAATCCGTCGAAGCTCAGACCAGCACACGTAAGGATCAATCTTTCAACGCCGCAATTCATCTGCTGGCCGCGCAGGCTCTCGACCGCCTCGACAGGCGTGATGAATGCGCACGTCGGATTGAGCAGGCAGACTCGTGGGGTATCAGGCAAAGCACAGACATTCAAGGGCAGTTCCACCATTCCGTTGGTCTAATCGTCAGAAACGAAATGCCGCGGCTTGCCGTTCAATTGCAAGAACGGGCCAAGCGAATTTGGACAAGTCAGGGGATCGTGTCCGTCCGCTCGGAAATAGACGACGGCACTACGGTGGGTACCGATCGCGATGCCGCGCGTCGCGCTTACCGGGAGCCTACGAAATCTCTCATCAATTGCATCGCCTCGGCATTCGACCTTGCGTATAGCCCCAAACTTCTCGGCGCTGAATTGCTGACGGTTCTTGGGTTGTCCGGCTGCCGTTCGAACGCGTCGGTCACCGAAAAACTCGACGTGCCTCGCGACGTTGCAAACGGAACCGAGACGCGCATGGCACTCCGCCTTGGCTACGCTCCGGGGTCCAGAAAATCTGTGGTGTTGTCGTGTGATGTTTCAGCCTCACCATTGGACGCGATAGTTCTGACCGACGTACTCCGCATCGGGCGCGCGGCGGTAGAACTTGAAAAGGCGCGACAGGAGGAACGCAGCCGCGCCGCGCTGTGGCCGTCCGAGCCGATCGAAGAGCAGGCCGGCGCGCTCTTCCTCGCCGAGGACATGCAGACGCTCCTCTCCACCGCCCGCCGCGTGGCCGCGGCGAACATCCCCGTCCTCATCACCGGCGAGACCGGCACCGGCAAGGAAGTCCTCGCGCGCCTCATTCACGGCTATTCGCCCCGCGCGGCCAGGACCTTCCTACCCTTCAACTGCAGCGCCACGCCGCGCGAGATGCTCGACGCGCAGCTGTTCGGCCACCGCAAGGGCGCCTTCACCGGCGCCTCCGAGAACTTCGCCGGCGTCATCCGCGCCGCCGCCGGCGGCACCCTCTTCCTCGACGAAATCGGCGAGAGCACGCTCGACGTCCAGCCGAAGCTGCTGCGCTTCCTCGAGTCCGGCGAGGTCCATCCGATCGGCGAAACGCATCCGCACCACGTCGACGTCCGCGTCCTCGCCGCCACCAACGCCGACGTCGATGCCCTCGTCGCGCAGGGGCGCTTCCGCGAGGACCTCTTCTACCGCCTCAACATCGTGCGCCTCCACCTCCCGCCCCTGCGCGAGCGCCGCGTCGAAATCCCCGCCTTCGCGAATCACTACCTGCAGAAGTTCGCCAGGGAGATGGGCCGCGGCGACCTCAGTCTCTCCGAGGAGACGATGGAGTACCTGATCCTCTACCGCTGGCCCGGCAACGTCCGCCAGATCGCCAACGAGATGCGCCGCCTCGCGGCGCTCGCCGAGCCCGGCGCCGTGCTGATGCCCGAGCACCTCTCCGCCGACATCGCCGCCTCGCGCCGCACCGTGCCCGCCACCGAGCGTCCGCTCGGCCCGAGCGAAATCGTCGTCCGCATCGACCAGCCACTTGGTGCCGCCGTCCAGCACCTCGAGCGCGCCATGCTCAGCTCCGCGATCGCCAGGACCAGCGGCGTCGACGAAGCGGCGAAGCTGCTGGGGCTGTCGCGCAAGGGCCTCTACCTCAAACGCCTGCGCTACGGCATGGAAATCGATCGCCCGAAGAGCGGCAGCGAAGTCGCCTGAGCGGACGAGCGAACCCGCCGAGGTCTGCGGGCCTCATCCTCGATGCGAACGTGACGTTGCGCCGAGAGCTCGCGCGTGCCGGGCGAGCTCGCAAATGCGCGACGCACGAGTTGATCCACATTACATCGCCCGACGTGAACGGGGCGCCGCCAAGCCATCATCAGGACTGAAATACGGCCGCGAGCAGATGAACAGCGGATGAATTCAGTCCCCGAATAGATCTCTTTCGCTCATCGAACGGGAGTTACGCGTCGCGTGAATCGGCAGACGCCGCGCGGAACCGCATGCGCCTTGATCCACGTCAATGCGCCGAGCTGCGGGACACACTACACTTGGAGACGCTGCACGTCTCGATTCACACAATCTTGAACCAAACGGGATGGACCCGCGTCAAACATGTACATGCCTGTACCGACGCCCCGCATACGCAGGTGGCATTCTCCGGTTGCCCGAACCCGGAATGCGTCTTCATAACGCGCCCTGAAAAATCGACTCCTTGCTCAGCTGCCCGAGGGTGAACGGGCGATTCTCCTTTCTGACGCGGAATACGTCGTCGTGCCCGCGGGGCACACGCTTGCCGCTCCAGGAGAACCCGTGTCGATTGCGTTCTTCCCCGACACGGGGGCGTTCTGCTGGATCAGCGACATGCGGACCGGCCACCAGGTCGCGGTCGCGCTCGTCGGCACCGAGGGTCTGGTCGGCGTCAGCAGCGTGATCGCCATTCCGCGGCATCCGCATCGCATCATCGCGCTCTTCGAGTCGGCGGGGTACCGCCTGCCCGTGGAGACGCTGCGCCGTGTCTTCGACGAGCACAACACGCTGCGGACGCAGGTGCTCGGACACATCGGCCGTCAGCTCGTCGAAATCTCGAGCCTCGTGGCGTGCACCCGCCTCCACTCCCATCGCCAGCGTCTCGCGCGGTGGCTGCTGATGATGGCGGAGAAGAGCGGCGAGTCCTCGCTCAAGATCACGCACGACATGCTGGCCCAGGTGGTCGGCGGACCGCGTCACGCGGTCACGGTCGGGCTCAACAAGCTGCGCGCCGAGGGCGCGGTCGCGCACCTCCGGGGACGCATCGACATCCTCGATCGCGCGCGCCTGCTGGCTCATGCGTGCGAGTGCATGCAGCGGCGAACAGGCTGAATGGTGATCCGATGCACGGGAATCGGCCGCTCCGTACACAAATGTACTGACGGCTTTGCCCTTACCCGGGTAGTGTAGCCGCCTCCAACCCCATCCATGTCCATGGTTACACGAGCCATCTCCAGACACACGGTCCTCATCGTCGACGACGAACCGGGTGTGCTCGACGTGTGGTCTCGAATCCTGCTGGACGAAGGCTACAGGGTCGCGCGGGCGTGCGACGCGTTCGACGCGGTCGGCATGCTGGCGAGCAACCGCCCGACGGTCGCCATCTGCGACCTGCACCTGCCGGGGCCGAGCGGCGTCTGGCTGGCGAAGATGATTCGCCAGCACTGCCCCAAGACGGCGGTCGTGCTGGCGAACGGCGATCCGGCGGCGGCCCACGACGAGCCGATGCACGACGCCGTGGTGGCCTGCGTCGCCAAGCCTGTCTGCCGCGACCAGCTGCTGGCCGCGGTCAGGATCGGCATCGGGTGGGCGTCCGAGCGGACGCCCACCGTCAACTGAGAATCTAGACGGGACTCTTCGGCTGTCGCGGCGCGCGCTGCCGCCGCTCCTGCCCGCGCGCGCGTGCCTGCGCCTCGAGCTGCTTCGCCTTCTCCTGCTGCTCGACGGTGAGCACCGAGAAGATGTCGGCGTGCAGCCGCGCTTCCTCGACGGCCGCATCGGCCTGCACGGCGGCGAGCGTCGCCGCGGCCTGCCGCACCGCCGCCTCGTTCACCGGCACCTGGTTGATGGCCGCACGCTGCGCCTGCATCGCCTGCTGCATCCGCTGCATCGTTCCATTCGACTGCTCGCGGTGACGCTGCATGATGTCGCGCACCTGCTGCTTCTGCGCGTCGCTCAGGTCGAGCTGACCGAGCGCGAAGCCCGCGGCGAACCCGCGCCCGCCCGGGCCGCCGGGGCCGAACGGCGCAGCGCCGCCTCCGGGGCCGCGTCCCGGCTGCCCCTGCGCGAAGAGCGCCACGGCGCCGGCCGACATGAGGGTGACGAGTCCCGCCGTCACGACAATCTTTCGAACACGATCCATGGGTATAGCCTCCAAAGAGTCAGACGTGGCATGTCGAATCGAAGTTGGCCGCGCGCCGGTGACAATTCCGTGTCCGCCTCCGTGGGCGTCTGCCGTCAACCGCCTGGCGCCGTCATTCATACCGCAGCGCGTCGATCGGGTTCAGCCGCGCGGCCTTGCGCGCCGGGTAGAAGCCGAAGAACACGCCGATGGCCGCGGCGACGCCGAACGACATCGCCACCGCCGACGGCGTCACCATCGCGGACCACTGCATCACGCGCTGGACGCCGTAGGAAATCCCGAAGCCGAGCGCGATGCCGATGGCGCCTCCCGCGAGGCTGAGCACGATCGACTCGACGAGGAACTGCAGCAGCACGTCCACGTCGCGCGCGCCGACCGCGAGCCGCAGGCCGATCTCGCGCGTCCGCTCGGTCACCGACACCAGCATGATGTTCATGATGCCGATGCCGCCGACGATGAGCGAGACCGCCGCGATCCCCGCCAGCAGGTACGTCATCGTCGACGTGGTCGAGGTCAGCACGCTGGCCATCTCCTCGAGCGTGCGCACCAGGAAGTCGTCGTCGGCGCCCGGCTGCAGCTTGTGCCGGGTGCGCAGGAGCGCCGCAATCTGCTGGGTCAGCCCGTCGAGCGGCACGCCGTTCTCCGCCGACACCGTGATGTTGGTCACGTGCTGCACGCCCATCAGCTTCTTCTGGACGGTCGTGAAGGGGACGATGACCGTGTCGTCCTGGTCCTGGCCCATCGCCGCCTGTCCCTTGCTCGCGAGCACGCCAATCACCTGGAACGGCTGGTTCTTGATGCGAACGATTTCTCCCGTGGGATCGGCGCCGGCGCCGAACAGCTGATCGCGGACGACGGAGCCGAGCACCGCGACCTTGCGGGCCGCGGTCACGTCCTCGTCGCTGAAGAAGGTGCCGAACTGCGCGGGCCAAGAGCGGATCGCCGCCAGCTCGGCGCTGGCGCCCTGGATTTGCGTGTTCCAGTTGCCCGCCGCCGCGACGACCTGCGTGCGGGTGTTGAGCCCGGGCGAGATGTAGCGGACGCCCGGCACCTCGCGCCGAATCGCGTCCGCGTCCTCCGCCGTCAGCGTCGTCACGGCCCCCTGGCCCTGGCGGACGGGACCGAAGCCGCCGGAGCCCGCGGTCACCATGACGATATTGGAGCCCGCGCTCTGGATCTGGTTCTGGATCGACGCGCTCGCCCCCGTGCCGATCGCCACCATGACGATGACGGCCGCCACGCCGATGATCATGCCGAGCGCGGTGAGCGCGGTGCGCATGGCATTGCGGCGGAGCGCCTTGACCGCGACAACGAACGTCATCAGAAACGACATGGCAGCTCCCCTACGCGATGCGGCGGCGCTCGATGGCGCTGTCGTCGCGCACCAGTCCGTCGCGGAACGTAATCACGCGCGTGCCGTACTCGGCGATGTCGGCCTCGTGCGTCACGAGGACGATGGTGATGCCGCGCTCGATGTTGAGGCGCTGGAAGATGCCCATCACCTCGACGCTCGTCTTCGTGTCGAGATTGCCGGTCGGCTCGTCGGCGAGCAGCAGCGTCGGGTTGTTCACCAACGCCCGCGCGATGGCGACGCGCTGCTGCTGGCCGCCGGAGAGCTGGTTCGGATGGTGGCCGAGCCGGTCGCCGAGACCCACGGCCTTCAGCGCCTCGGTGGCGCGCTGCCGCCGATCGGCAGCGGCGGTCTTGCCCGCGTAGAGCAGCGGCAGCTCGACGTTCTCGACCGCGGACGTGCGCGACAGCAGGTTGAAGCCCTGGAACACGAAGCCGATTTGCGTGTTGCGCACGTGCGCGAGGTCGCGCGCCGAGAGCGTCGACACGTCGTTCCCGTTGAGGAAGTAGCGTCCGGCGGTCGGCCGATCGAGGCAGCCGAGCAGGTGCATGAACGTCGACTTGCCGGAGCCCGACGGGCCGGTGAGCGCGACGAACTCGCCGGGCGCGACGTCGAGCGAGACGCCGCGCAGCGCCTGCACCTGCATCTCGCCGAGGTCGTAGGTCTTCGTCAGGTCGCGAACGGAGATGATCGGGTTCATCGTCCCGCTCCGCGCGCGCCGCCGGCGGCGCCGGCGCCCGCGCCGCGATTCGCACCGCCGCCACGGCGGCCGAACGGGATCAGCGGCGACGTGGTGCTGGGCTGCGCCGCCGCACCCGGCTGCGACATGCCGGTCACGACCTGGTCGCCTTCCTTCACGTCGCCGTCGACGATCGCGGTCATCGCGCCGTCGCTGACGCCCGTGTGCACGCGCACGGGAACGAATTCA
>Ga0134127_10000414_pt1 | contig 41856 bp, 31 predicted proteins | sample KB31753_FD_96459 | JGI IMG/M metagenome (GOLD analysis project Ga0134127, IMG submission 96459) | Terrestrial soil microbial communities with excess Nitrogen fertilizer from Kellogg Biological Station, Michigan, USA - KB3-175-3 | ecosystem: Environmental > Terrestrial > Soil > Unclassified ...
GGCAACTGGGACGGCCACAAAACCCTCAAGGACCAATACAGCATCCACGCGCCGATTCTCGATCAGCCGTGCGCCGCGTTATTGAGGGACCTCCAGGCGCGCGGCCTGTTGGGACACACGCTCGTGGTATGGGTGACCGAGTTCGGCCGCATGCCGACGTTTCAGAAGGGTGCCAGCGGGAGGGATCATAATCCCAACGGTTTCACCGTTTGGCTCTCTGGCGCGGGCGTCAAGCGCGGCTTCAGCCACGGCGCCACCGACGAGTTTGGCTACAAAGCCGTTGAGAACGTCGTGACGATCTACGACCTCCACGCTACGATCCTACACCTGCTCGGGCTGGACCACGAACGGCTCAGCTTCTATCACAACGGCGCCGAACGCCGGTTGACCGACGTGCACGGTGAAGTGATTCGCGAGATTCTGGCGTGAGGAAAGCGTGGCTATGGCCAATGGCCAATGACGAATGACGAACCAAGTCCGCTCAGTCGCTATTGCTTTGGAGCGACCTTCGAACCTGGAGCGCGGGTGACCGAGTCCTTCGCCTCATCAAGGGGCATTATCTTCCCATCTTTTGAGAAATAAGTCAGAGGACCGCCTTTAGGACCGGCTCGTTGTACTCTCTCGTCGATAACCCAGGTCGGGACAGGAAGCTGAGCGGGGAACAAAGCCGGAAGGCGATGCGTCAATGGGACAATTCGTTTTGCTGACCCAACGACAATCGTCGCGATTGCGGGTCTGGCCGGTGCGCGACCATTTTCTGAGTCAAGGAAGAGCCGCAGTTCGAAACGCATCGGAAACGTGGCAAATCCGGTGTTAGTCCAGTGGGTTACTGAAAAGACCGCATTGGTAACTGTATCTGTTTGACTGGCGTTGCGGTTGACCGACAGGTCCAGATGTTGGCAGTCCAAGCGTTCTAGAAATGCAGGATTTGCTTTTGCCCACTTCCAGAAGGCAACATCTCTGATGTTTGTATCGTCTGGCAGCACCAACAAGAAAATAGAATTCGAGTCTAATTCCTCGCCGCTCGTTCTCGACTGGAAATAGTGTTGGGATCCATACGCCAACCAAACTGGGGTGATTGCGCCTACCATGGTTGGAGTAGGTGTAGTTGCAAGTGTGAGGGCGGCCCTGTTTACGAGCTGCGTCCTCGGAGGCACAAATCCCCACGTCTGGGAGTCGGCGCTGTTCGTAATGACCGTGTCATCCTTGCGCTTCTCCAAAAGGTGCGTGTGAGTGCCATCTGTTGCAAATTCCCAGAATTCAATGGCCTTGGTGCCAAAACCAATGGTCCTAATCACTACCTTGGAATCGTCGACGAGGACGCGAAACGTCGTGTGGTTTGAGAGTTTGCGGTTCCCAATGGAATTATAGTTAATGTCCAAGTCGCCTTCTACCATAAATCGCGCCGAGGCCATATTGGCCGCGCGTGTAGGAGGCGCTGCGCCATGGGAGAAAAGCAGCGGCGCCATCAGCGCTGGAATCCATCCCCACTTCAGGAAAGTGCCCGCCTGCGCGCGTCGAGGGCAAGCGGGCCGTGACCACGCGATTGAGGATGGAGCGCGAGGCTCTCGGGGCTTCGCTTCAGGTTTTGATACGCAGCTCAACATCATGTGGAGCTCGGTGCAGCCCAACGCCCACTCGCTCGAAATCGCCAGTCACGGTTGCGCCGCTCGTCTGCACGGCGAAGTAGCCGCGCAGATCCTTGCTTGTGGTCAGACCTGTAATCGTTGCAGTGCCGCGATGCGCTGCTCCAGTGGCGGGTGGGAGGAGAACAGGCGCGTGAGCAGGTTTCGGCCGGAACGATTGCTGATCTTCATCGCGCTGAGCGAGGCGGCGCGATCGTCGACGGGACCACCGCCTTCCGAGATTTGCTTCAAGCGCCAGAGCGCGCCCACCATGGCGTCCTTGCCTTCCAGTTGCGCTGCCATGGCGTCGGCGCGGAACTCGCGCCGGCGTGAATAGGCCATGACAATCATGCTCGCGAGGATGCCCAGGAGGATTTGCGAGATGTAATAGCCCAGGAAGTACCCAAGGCCCAGGCCGCCCCGGTCTTCGCCGCGGCGCAGCGCCATGTCGAGCACGTAACCGATGACACGCGAGAAAAAGACCACGAACGTGTTGAGCACGCCCTGGAGCAGCGCCATGGTTACCATGTCACCGTTGGCGATGTGCGCGATTTCGTGGGCCAGCACGCCCTCGACCTGACGGTGGTCCATTTGGTGGAGCAAACCGGAGGAGACGGCCACGAGCGCCTTGTTGCGCCGCATGCCCGTGGCGAACGCATTTGCCTCGGGGCTGTCGTAGACTCCGATGTCCGGCATGCCGATCCCGGCGCGCTCGGCCAGATCGTGGATCTTGTTGTAAAGCCACTGCTCGGTATGGCCGGTGGGCTCATGGATGACATTGATTCCGTAGGCGTGGATGGCGATCCACTTCGAAATGGCCAGTGAGATGAAGGAACCGGTGAAGCCGATCAGGACCGAGAAACCGAGCAGCACGTGCCAATTGATGCCACTCTTCGTCAACCACTGATCGAGTCCGAGGACGCTAGCCAGAACCGCGATGACCCCAAGAACGGCTACGTTCGTCGCGACGAAGAGGAAAATACGCTTCATACTGTTACATTGTCTTCGGCTCGCGCACGCGAACCTTGAATTGCAATTATCACATCGGCCGGGCGTGTCAACTGGTCGTGCCTCGGGTGCGCGACCTTTTTAGGCCGCTTCAGCATCCAAATGCCGCGGGTGGAACAGGCATCTGCCGGCACTCGAAACGACGAAGCGGCGTAAAGGCCGCCCGCCGAGCCGTTTCCAATCAGACGCATGCGTTGACGGGGCGCCAATTTGGCACTGCCACCAGACTACGGCACGCGCTCAAGCATCGTAGCGCAGATTTCCAATCTGCCGTATCGCCGAATTCCATTCGGCAGACGTCGCCAAGGCCATGCGCCCCGAACTGTCTACGGCCGGCGGATTGAAAATCCGCGATACAGCAGAGTCCAACTCTGCGCTACGGTCGCGGCCGCTTTCGGCAGTTGCCAACTGCCCGCCTGCAACGCACACTCGACGCCCGTCACTCCTTATGAAATTACAAAACCTGTTCCTTGTTTCCACTCTGGCTACGTTGCTTGGATCCGCCTCCGCCCCGGCGGCGGATTGGATCGTCCTTTTCGACGGTAAACCGACTGACAAGTTGCGCGGCTACAAGATGAAGGAATTCCCGTCCCAGCAATGGGTGATCGAAGATGGCGCTCTCAAAACTGTGCCGGGCAAGTCGGTCGATTTGATCAGCGTCGACCAGTTCGAGGACTTCGAGCTGGAGTTCGAGTGGAAGGTCGCGCCGGGCGGGAACAGCGGCGTGATGTATCGCGTGGCGGAAACGGGGTCTGCGCCTTACCAGACCGGGCCCGAATACCAGGTCCTGGACGACAGCAAGCATCCTGACGGGCGCAATCCCAAGACCTCCGCCGGTTCCCTCTACGCGCTCATCGCGCCACCCGAAGACAAAAAGCTCAAGCCAGTCGGCGAGTTCAACCAATCCCGCATTGTTTTCAAGAAGGGCAAAGTCGAACACTGGCTCAATGGCGCGAAGACCGTCGAATACGAATGGGGCAGCGAGGAAGTCAAAGGCCTTATCGCCAAGAGCAAATTCGCCCCGATGAAGGAGTTCATGACTCGCAAGGAGGGCCACGTCGACTTCCAGCACCACGGGCAGGAGGCCTGGTTCCGCAACATGCGGATTCGCAGGCTGTGAAGGCAAGCAAGGCGCAAACATCAACCATAAGCCGTGAAGGCGTGAATGAAAACGAATCGAACTATGCTGGCTGGGTGGGTCGCATGGGTGACGGCGGTGGCGCCAGTCGGGTCCGGCCTGGCTGCCGACACAGCTTCAAAAGCGTCGGACGGCTGGCAGTCGCTGTTCGACGGCAAAAGCCTGGCCGGGTGGCGCAGTTACAAGAAGACGAACGCGCCGCAGCAAGGCTGGATCGCCGAGGACGGTATTCTGAAGAAGCTCGCGAAAGTCCGTGGAGGCGACCTTGTCACCGAACGCAAGTTTGGCGACTTCGATCTCCGCTGGGAGTGGCGCATCGCCAAGGACGGGAACAACGGCCTGAAGTATTTAGTGACCGAAGAACGGCCCGGCGCCCCCGGCCACGAGTACCAGATGCTCGACGATGAAGGCCATCCCGATGGCAAGAAGGGCCCCATACGCCAGACCGCTTCGTTCTACGACGTTTTGCCTCCAACCAAGGAGCGCCACCTCAAGCCGCCCGGCGAATGGAATTCCTCGCGCGTGCTGGTGCAAGGCAACCATGTCGAACATTGGCTCAACGAGGACAAAGTGCTGGAATACGAATTGGGCAGCGACGCGCTGAAGGCCGCCGTCGCCAAAAGCAAATTCAAGGAAGCGAAGGGTTTCGGGGAGCGCATCCAGGGCCGCATCCTCCTGACCGACCACGGAGACGAATGTTGGTTCCGGAACATCCGCATCCGCGAACTACCGGAAAAATAACGGAGGAGGGAATTCAGGCGAACCTGAATTCCCTCCGTGCTTTCGCCGGGTCCTTCAGGCAGCGACTCCTTTCTTGTGGACTTCCCGCCCTTGTTCAGAGATTCGAGTGGGAGCCTAATTGAGTGCTCTTGGACCCATGCCCAGTCGGCGGCGTCCCGGAGAAGCATTGGAAATTGGCCGGGGTCACGCGAGCGCACGAATGCCGCTTCCCCCTTGGCAGCGGCGGTATCGCGTGCCCCGGGTATGGGTCTACCAAATCATCTTCGTTTAGTACGCGCAGAGGCGATGTTCGAGTAAGGCGAATTGGCGGAGGACGAATAGGCGCGGACGCGGTAGTAGTAAGTTGTCAACGAGTTCAGTCCGCTGTCGGTGAAGGTGGTGATATTCGGACCCACTGTTGCAATTTGGAACCATCCCGAACTGGCGCTCAGCGAGCGTTCAATCGCAAATCCGCTTTCCGTGGTTGAGCTCTGGGCCCACGTCAGTCTGATTCGGCCGCCAGAAAGCACGCCGGCGGCAAGGTTTGACGGCGCGGGCAGTGGCGCCACGGGAGTCTTGGCGAAGGCCACGGCCGAGTAGGCTGAGGCGCCGCCCGCGTTGTAAGCCTGGACGCGGTAGTAGTAGGTCGTGCCGCCGTTCCGGCCGCTGTCCGCGAAACCGGTCACATTGGCTCCGACTGTGGCAATGACGGCAAAGTTGACGCTGTCGGTGGAGCGCTCAATCCGGAAACCCTCTTCATTCGACGAGAGGTCGCTCCACGAGAGATTGATTTGGCTGCTGGAGACCGCGCTTGCGGTGAGAGTTGCCGGAGCGCTCGGCGGGCTTGGGGACGGCGGGGCCGAAGGGGTTGTGGCGAAGGCCACATTGCCGTAGCCGGAATAGCCGGCGCCGTTGGACGTGCGGACGCGAAAATAGTAAGTGGTGTTCGCGGCCAAACCACCGCTGCTGAAGTTGACTGTGTTGGCGGAGAGCGTCGCGATTTCAGTCCAGGTGCTTCCGTTGAGCGAGCGTTCCACGTGATAGGCGGATTCATTCGATGCGTTGTCGAACCAGGCGAGGTTGATTTGGTTAAAAGCGATGGCGCTCGCAGCCAATCCGCTCGGCGCCGCTGGCGTGGAGACCGTCGCAGTGCGAAGTGCGGCGATGGTGGCCGCAGTATTGTTCATGGAACGGACGTTGTCGGCGGCGTTGGCGGGATCGAGCTCGTACGAGACCCCGATCGGATAGCCGTTGAAGGAAAGGTTTGGATTCGAGAAATAGGGAATCCGCGTTCCGCCCGAACACGAGTAAGACATGATTGTCCTGAAGCCCGTGCCATCGGTCGCGCACCGGCGCCAGCCATAGGAGAAAGGATACGCGCCTTGGAAGCCGGCGTTGGCGAGATCGTGCTGGTTGCCCTGGTTATGTCCGACCTCGTGCGGCAGCGTCAGCGAGGAGAGGCAACTGGAGTAAACGACACTGAATGCGTAGGACGCGAATGACGTGCTGACCGTCTGCATCACGTAAGCGATGCCGCAATAGTTCGCATCCTCGTCCACGAGGCAGACCAGGTCGGCTCCGTACTGGTTGCGCAGCGCGTGCACTTCGTCCAGTTTTCCGTCGCTCGTGCTCCGCAGGGCGGACAGCGCGGCGCCCATGTCGCCCGTCTCCACGTAGTTGACGAGCCCGAGATAAACCAGGTTGAGGCGGGCATTCACTTGACTGTTCTGATAGGCCGCGTTGGCGTCCGCGATGGCCTGGAGGATCTTCGATTCGATGCCGTTCTGACCGTACCGGGTCACGCAGGCGGCCGTGTAAACCACCATGATGTCCTGAACGAACGGTTCGGCAGCAATGACGGCCTCGCCCGCAGCAGGCACGCCGGGGTCGGGGTCCAGGTTTGCGTCGAATGGGTTGTCAAATGCCGGGTTCACACCCGGCGCGCGCTGCGGAATTTTGACTTCGTCCGCCTGGAAGAGGAGGTAGCCGCCGTCGGCATCCGGCGCCAGTTCATACAGTTCGTTTCCATTGTCGAGGGCCCGATCCACGACGCCGGAAATCACACCGCCACGGGACGCAAACGTGACCCGGCTCAGCGGTTCATTTGCGATGTGGCCTAGCCAGGCGAAGTCGCCGTTGCCGTAGTCCACGATGCGGTCGCGCTGCACACGGAAAACGCGACCGGGGAATAGATTGAGGTGAAATTCGTCGCGTTCGAGCAGTTTGGCTACGACGCGAACCCGCCGAGCCTTGTGTTCGAGGGCGTGGGAGGGCAGGGGACGGCCGGAGGGTGTGGTCACCGGCTGGAAGAGTTCGAGTTCGTCATGATTCGCCCGGACTGCGGTTTGAAAAAGGGCCAGCGCCACAGCGATACAGACGGCCTTCGCTGGTTTTGAAAAGGTACAACACCGATACATAACTTCTCTGTCGTTAAAGCTTCGAAATTCGCAATCTGGTTCAGTAAACCAAATCGCCGAACCGAGATTCACCAAGGCTCGCAACTTCCATGCCATGGCGCGCGCTCCTTGGTGCAACGCGAGTTGCAAAACTTCCAACTGAGATGAGGCCTACTGGTGGCCAGATTTTTGCCGCGGGTCTCCGGAAGATGTAAAACAAACATCCAGTCAATGCTTTGGAATCGGCGATGCGCGCCGGCGCTACCGATGTCCGACTGGTTGCCAAAAGTCATTTCCGATTGGTGGCGCACGACCTGCCGGTGTGCGAGGCTGCGCGGCAACGCAGCCCCACCAATCGGAAATGACTTTTGGCAAACTCCATCCGTCGGGGTTCATTATCCGAGTGACGTGCTGGCAGGCGTGGCGGTCGGATCGGTAGCCGCCATCGGCATCCGGCTCGCTTTCTTGCTTTCCCACCTCCTCACCACCTGCCTACTTCCACCCTATGGCCCATCATCGCTCCGGCTTGAGGTCGAACTTGAGTTCACTATCGCTGCCGGCGCGAACGTCGCGCATTTTCATGTTCTCGAGCTCGTAGCGGCCATCCACCTTGCGAAAGGAGCCGAGCTTGAATTCCTTCAGCAACTTTCCAGCCGCGTCGTAGGCTTCCGCGAGCAGGATGCCTTCGTGCTCGACGTCGATCCAGGAGAGGACGCGGGCGTAGCCGCCGGGGGCGGGCTTGGGCGTGACGCTTTCGAGCACCCAACAGGAGCGGCTGCGGCGCATCTCGTGTTTGAGCACGCGCTGTTGCGGCCAATGGAGAAACTCCAATCCCAAGTCGCAGAGCCAGAAGTCAGACCCGGCGAACGGACGGGTGAGTTCATTGCCGGAGAGAGTTTGAGCGCATGTCAACTTGGAGCCCTGGGGAGGCGCCCAGTTGGTACTGAACCCGGCAAGGTTGGTTTCAAGGGAGAGTCGATACGTATTAGAGCCGGACCCATGTTCGATTTCGAGATGTTCGCTGACCCGGCGATCTCCGGCCATGGCCCAGTATGAGACCCGCCAGTGGTTTGAAGATACCGGCTGGATCACGGATACGATTGGGAGCGTGGTGATCTTGTCATCGCGCGTGACGAGGATGAGGTTTCCCAAGAACTCGGATGGCTCAGGCGGCGTGGCAGAACGGAGTCGAGCGGCGAGTTCGGCGCCTTGCTTCTCCGGTTCGAGGATGGGTGTGCGGTTCGGGGAGGCGCCGGATTCAGCGGCCGAGGCGTGCGGACCCAGAACGGAAAGAACCACCAGGCAGAGTGAAACGGCGATGCGACAGATTAGGGGGAAGCGTGGGTTCAAGTGCACAACCGAAGTCTGGACAGGCTCTATTTCGGCTTCAGGGCGTACTCAAGAAGCTGTGAGATGTGTCCGACGAAGCGCACGCTCATCTTCGCGCGGACTTCATCGGGGACATCGGCCCAGTCGTTCTTGTTCTGCTCTGGAAGGATTACTTGCCTGAGGCCGGAGCGGGCGGCGGCGAGGACTTTTTCCTTGATCCCACCCACCCGCAGAATGCGGCCCCGCAGGCTGATCTCGCCGGTCATCGCCAGGTCGCTGCGGACCAGCCGCTGAGTGAGCAGCGATGCGAGAGCGACGACGATCGTGCTGCCAGCGCTGGGGCCGTCCTTCGGCGTCGCGCCGGCGGGGACGTGCACGTGGATGTCGGAGCGGCTGAAATCGGTGGACGCAAGCCCCAGCGCCGTGGCCTGGCTGCGGAGGTAGCTGAGGGCGGTCTGCGCGCTCTCCTTCATCACATCGCCCAGGGAGCCCGTGAGGGTCAGCTTGCCGCCTCCGGGCATACGGGTGGCTTCGATGAAGAGAATCTCGCCGCCGACGGGTGTCCAGGCCAGGCCCATCGCGATGCCGTGTTCGGTGATCTTCTCGGCGGCGTCGGAGATGAACCGGGGCTGGCCCAGGAGGCCGACCAGGTTCTTCGGCTCGATCACAAGCGGGTCCGATCTGCCATTGCGGGCGACGAACCTGCGGGCGGCCTTGCGGGTGAGGGACGCAATCTCTCGCTCCAACTGGCGAACCCCGGCTTCGTGCGTATACTCGTTGATGAGGTGGCGCAAGGTGGGATCCGGAAACCGGACGCGCTTGCGGTCCAGCCCGTGCTCCTCCAACTGGCGGGGCACCAGGTAGCGGCGGGCAATCTGGAGTTTCTCGGACGCCGTGTAACTGGGCAGGCTGATCACCTCGAGACGATCGCGCAGCGCCGCCTGGATGGGGTCGAGCCAATTGGCCGTCGTGATGAAGAGGACGTGCGAGAGGTCGAACGGCAAATCCAGGTAATGGTCGGTGAAAGTGTGGTTCTGCGCGGGATCGAGCACTTCGAGCAGGGCGCTCGAGGGGTCGCCCCGGAAGTCAGCGCCGACCTTGTCAATTTCGTCCAGAAGGATGACCGGGTTGCGCGTTTCCACCCGGCGCAGCGATTGAATGATCCGTCCGGGCATGGCGCCCACATAAGTGCGGCGGTGGCCGCGAATCTCCGCTTCATCGCGCATGCCGCCCAGGGAGATGCGGGCAAACTTGCGGCCCAGAGCGTCCGCGACGCTGCGGCCCAGGGACGTCTTGCCAACACCGGGCGGGCCGACGAGGCAGAGGATGGGGCCTTTCAGATCCTTCTTCAGTTTGATGACGGCGATGAATTCCAGGAGGCGTTCCTTGACCTTGTCCAGCCCGTAGTGCTGGTCATCGAGGATCTTCGCCGCGGCTTCGATGTCGATCGTGTCCGCCGTGGACTTGTTCCAGGGCAGGCCGAGGATCCAATCCAGGTACGTGCGGGTGATGGTGTACTCGGCGACCGAAGGGTTCATCTGGGCGAGCCGCTCGACTTCCTTGAGGGCGGTCTTGCGGATCTCCTCCGGGAGCTGCTCCTTCTCGACCTGGGAACGGAGGTTGTTCACCTCGGTGGCCACGGGGTCGCCTTCGCCCAGTTCGCGTTGGATGGCGCGAATCTGTTCGCGGAGGAAGAAGTCACGCTGGCTCTTGGCCATCGTCGAGGCGACTTCGTTCTGGATCTTGGAACTGAGCGTGAGCACTTCCAGTTCCCGGCCCAGCAAGGGCTGGAGCCGCTGGAGGCGCTGTTGGACCTGGGAGGTCTCAAGGAGCTTTTGGCGTTCCTCAAGCGAAAGATTGAGGTTGGCGGCGATGAGGTCCGTGAGGGTGCCGCCGGACTCGGTGTTCAGCGCGGCGATCTTGACCTGGTCGGGCAGCGTTGGCGTGAGCTTAATGATCTCCTGGAATTGATGGTGGGCGCTGCGGGAGAGCGCCGTGAGCTCGACCGATTCGGAGGCGACGTCCTCGAGCACCTCGATCCGGGCGCGCAGGTAGGGGGTCTGCGCCTCATATTCCTTGATGCGGATGCGCCACAAGCCTTCGACCAACACGCGCACGGTGTTGTCCGGGAATTTGAGCATCTTCAAGACCCGGGCGCCGCAGCCAAACTCATAGAGATCCTCCGGCATCGGATTGTCGAGGTCAGGCTTCTTCTGGAGGACCAGGCCGAGCAAACGGTCGCCTTCGACCACGTCATCGATCAGGCGGATGCTTTGCGCGGTGTCGACGAGCAATGGAGCGACCATTCCGGGGAAGATGACGATGTCCGACAACCCCAGGATAGGCAGAGAGGTGGGAAGGGCCTTGGGAGCGGGTCGGGGCGGGACCGGAATAACAGCCCCCTCCTGCTCTGGCGATGCGCCAAGAATGCGTATGATTTCGGTGTCGGGTGTGCTCATGATCCAACCCGTCCGGGGTTAGACTGTTGACTGCCCCAAAAAGTTCGCGAAGACTATTTGCCTTCGGAAACGGGCACAAGGACGGATTTGGAAGAGGCGTGGGCCAGGGGGACGTCCACGCGCAGGAAACCATTCTGGTAGGCAGCCTTGGCGTGACTGAGGTCGTAGCCAGGAGGGACCTCCAGCACGCACTCGAAGGAGCCGTAATTGATTTCCATGACGAGAAACTTCACGCCGGGCGTACGGCACCCGTCGGGTCGCTGGCCGGTGATGTGGAGCCGGTTGCCTTCGATGGACAATTCAAGGTCCTCGCGGCGCATGCCCGACAATTCAACCTTCACGACGAGGCCGTCATCGGCCACATAAACATCCGTGTTTGGAATCCAGTGCGTCTGGCCGCCCACTTCTCGGCGGGTCACGGGCAGCTTCTGGACGTACAGCGAAGAATTAACTTTGCACATGGCAAGCAACGGTTAGAGGGTAAGACAGGATCGGAGATTGCGCAAGCGCGGTTCTCATTTCATTTTTACGATGACCTGCGGTCGTTCCCCTTTGCGCGCCCTGAAAACGATGGACTGTGGCGCGCTGCTCCCCGCGGGCGACGCACAGCCGCAATGGGTGTCGCGCGCGAATTGGAACTTCCGCCGACGAAGGCGCGCCCATACGAACGCAACGGCCGTGGCGGAGACTATCAGAAGTGCGGTGGCTTCCTGCCAGTCCATCCTCCCCACGCTACGCCCGGACGGGCGGATCGCAAAGTGCTTTTTTCAAGGAGATTTTTATGGGGACTCTCCCTACTGGGGCCTGAGGCTGAACCCACTGCGCGTTGGCAAAGCAGTGCCCGTCCGTTACTCTTCTGCCATGAGCACGAGCGTGTTTCGCTGGCAGCACCGGGTCACCTACGCCGAATGCACGGTCGGCAATCATGTCTACTACGCCCGTTACCTGGATATCCTCGAGGAGGCGCGTGGCGAATTCCTCCGGCACACCGGCCAGCCCTTGGCACGATTGCAGGAGTCGAACGTTATCCTGCCCGTGATTGAAGCCCGGCTGCGCTATCGCGGGGCGGCTCGCTACGATGATGTACTCACGGTGGAAGTCGCGGTAGCCGAACTGGCGAAGGTCCGCATCGAGTTCAGTCATCGAATCCTTCACCAGTCCGGCCGGCCGCTCGTGGAAGGCTGGACCGTCCATGCCTGCACTTCGCTTGACGAGAAGCCCAAACGCATCCCGGAGGCACTGGCCGCGGCGTTGTCACCATTTCTCATAACGCCCGTGCGACCCGAGTGATGTCCCAGCATTTGTTTGCCACACGCCAGTCCGATGGTGTAGGGTTCGGTGCTGGCCTTGTTTGACGGGGTTGCCCGGGACAACGACGGCGTGAAAAGAATCGATCATGCAAACCACCACCGACGAAACCGTCATCATCGCCAAAACCCGGGAGCTGTGCCAGACCATCATCGAGCAACCCGAATTCCAGTCCATCCGCAGGCGAGTGGACACGTTTCTTGGCAACGAAGAGGCCAAGAGCCAGTACCAAGTCGTCGTTGAAAAAGGCGACGCCCTTCAGCAGAAGCAACAGTACGGCTTGCCCCTCGAGGGCGAGGAAATCACGGAGTTCGAGCGCAACCGCGAGAGCCTCCTCAAGAACCCGGTGGCCCAGGATTTCCTCGAGGCCCAGCAGGAGATTCATCAAATCCGGGAGTCCGTGATGCAGTTGGTGACCAAGACCTTCGAGTTGGGTCGGGTGCCGACGATCGAGGATTTTTCTTCCGGTGGCTGCGGCTCGGGTTGCGGCTGCGGGCACTGAAGTCGGGCCGCCCGGTATTTTGCCGGCGACTGCTATCCTCTGCTATCCTACTTGAGCGCGGACAGCCTTGCCGCCTGAACACGAGTTGCGTCGTGAGGTCGCGGGCTGAGAGCCTCAACGGGGTGAGAATTCTCCCAACCATTACTTCGCGCCTTGAACCCCTGAATCGCGGTAGGGAAGCGCTGCCGCGTCCAGGCCGACCAGCAGGTCGGCCCTACCGGGGAAAGTCTCCACTTCCAGCGATGGACGCGCATTGGGACCATGATCTTTAGCAGCCGACGTGAGGAGGCTCTGATCGCTTCATCCAGAATGTTTGAGCCTCCTGACGTCGGCTGCTACGGAATCCAGGGTTCATGGATGGGGCCTGACAGCTCTGTGCTCAAGTCCACCCATCGCCCGCTTCATTTGGCCTCCACAGGGCGTCGTTTGGCCTTTCCAGCCAGCTTCCACTCGGAGCCGATCCGTTGGAGCAGCATCTCCGCTGTGTCCCCTTTGCCGCTGGCGTAGATGGTGAGCGCCACCTGATCGTCGGCGATTTCCCGGCGCTCCAAAATGCGGAACCCGCTGATCTCCCGCGTCTCGCGGCGGCCCTCCTCGCCAATCTGTTCTGTGGACTTGTTTTGCCAGGATTTCTCCACGTTGGCGCGTTCCTCCGCCGTGAGACCCGCGAGGAACGTCCGCGAATCGCCCTGGCTCATGGCCCAGAGTGTGGATTGGAACGACGCTTCGGGCGAGGCGTAGCCAGCAAACTTCCACTGCTCCTTTGGGAAGGTATCGGGCGCGGTCACCGGCGAGGACGCAGCCGCAACCACGTTGGCCTGTGCGGCTCGCAAGCGCTCGTTCTCAGAAGCGGCCTGCCTGACCTGATTGCGCAGTTGCTGTGTCTCGTTGGTAGCGACCTTGAGTTGGGCGGCCTGATTACGCAATCTGAGGAGTTCCTCCTTCTCGGCTTCGCCAAGGGATCGGGAACTCGCTCGCGATTTGGTGGCTTCCTCGACACGCAGGTCCGCAAGAGCTTGTTGAGTCTCGAGCAACTCGGCCCGCAGTCGGTCGTTCTCCCGTCGTTGCTGTTTCAGTTGGCCGAATTGTACGCCGACCGCGACGACAAGCCCGCCGATAACGCATCCGATGCCAAGACGACGGAAGAAGTGGGCCGAGAAAGCATCATTCACGCTGGCTTTGACCAACCCCGCAGCAGGATGTCACGCCGGCTCACTCTCCGCTCGCCCACTGCGGAGGGTTCTTCAGCTTGTAGAGCAATTCTCCCGCCTTGGCGACGTGAAGCACACCATCGGCTTCGCGGTTCTGGAAATCCTCCACGCGGATGCTTCGCCAGTCGCGGTAACCGAGGTTGACCTGCCGGCAAACGTCCTCCGGGATACCGGTCGCCAGTGTCACGCGTACCCGCGGAGTCTCGACACCGTTTTCGAACGTGCCGAGGCCGTACACGTGCGTGCAATGCGCCAGGACGCTCCATGGGAAATGTTTGAACCGGTTCCATTGCTTGAGGAAATAGTCGCGGCAGTGGTAGCCCGCCTTCTTGATGTTTTCGCCGTGCGAAATGCAAATCTCGTGAATGTGCGGCGCGTAGATGATCAATTCGCCGCCATCGGCGACGACTGGTTCGAGCTTGTACATGCATTTCCCGCCGACCCACAACTCGTCATACATCGTCGGCGCGGAGGAGAGCACGGAGTGGAAGGGGCGCTCCTTGTAGACAATGTGCACTTGCTTGGAAACCTGCACCGCGGCGTCCCAGGCGCCTTCAGGCGTGCCGGCGAAGAGGCCTGACAGCGACTTGTCGGGCGCCACCACCATCGCCAGGAGCAACTTTTCCACGCCCACGAGCGAGCCCGCCTTGTCTACAATTCGGCGAACCGGTGTCCATTGGTTCCCGATGATCTTCGGGTTGGTAATGACCGCGGAGAGCCAGTGGAAGAAATTCAGAATCTGCGGACCACCGATGCCCGGGAACAGGTACTTGTTGCCACCGCTGAATCCAACCACTTCGTGCGGGAACACCGGGCCGAGGATGATGAGCCGATCGTAGTCGAAAACGCGCGAATTGATCTCGACGGGCACATCCATTGCGAACAGGCCGTCCGTGAGCTTGGCGATTTCCTCCGACGCAATCGTCCCGATCTGGCGCAGTGCCTTGGGATTGTTCCATTCGTGATTAAAGAAGCGGACTTGGCGGTATGCAGACTTGCGTTCGGCCTCACCGATTTCGAGCCGCTCGCAAAACTGAGTTTCGCTCATCGGCTGATGCGTGCCCAGCGCGGCGATGACGTCCAGTTGCCGGACCACTGGCCCGATCTGCCAGTAGAGCGTCTGGAACAACAAACCCACCGGCGCTGTGCGTGTGCCGTCCGGGACGATGACCAGCACACGCTGATCCCGAAAATCCGCTCGCGGACAAGCACAGGCGATGAGTTCAGCGACTTGCGTGGGACTTACCGCGGACCCCGCGGCGGGCAGCGCGGACAGGACTGGCCGGTCAGACATGTGAAGAGCATGGGTCCGCGTGCGGAAACGTTGAAGCGCTAAAATTGGCGGGCCTGTACGCGCGAATCCAGTTTGGACTGCGGTGGCAAGTCTCCTTACGCGGCGGTTGCGCTCCCTGAGCAGCGAAAGGGCGCTCTACCTGCCTGGCCGGGTAGTCGTCGTATGATTGGTCGTTCCAGCGCGCGCCTTCACTGGGGACGAACCTGCGGCCTCGGCAAATCCGGAGGCCATGCCAAGAAGCACGGGAATGAGCATCAGAGTCGCGATCACGAGTCCCGCGAGCGCCGGCGCCAGGATGCCTTTGCGCCCGTGCTTGCGGATGCCGAACAGAGCCAAAACACCACAAACCACCGACACGACCAGGCAAAGGAACACGCCCAGCGATGCAAGCGTGACCAGCGTCAACCCATAGGCGTCGGGCATCGAGGCGCGCCAGGGTTTGGTGACCACGGGAACAAGACATAGCATGACTGCGGCCCAGGCCAGCCAGAGCGCCAGCCAACCCGCACGGCTCGCGAAAGGACGTTTCGGTTCCATGCCCTAGCAACGGCATTTTCCCCGACAACTTGAGGACGACAGGGCGCGTAAGGCGAACAAGCTTCGCACGCGCTCAAGGGAGCGGTCTCGTTAGTCTAGGCCGCAGCTTCGAACGGATTATAGTACGGCACGATCTTTACGTGCGGCCGCTGGATCGATTCGATGGTCTCGCGCAACTCCTCCCGTTGCCGGTGCGTCAGCCCGTCGAGGAAATACTCCAGGTGGTCCTCGCGTGTTCGTGAGTGGATTCTCCAGTGATGTCCGCTCCGCGAAACCCAATAGCGGATCGATTGCAACTCGGCCCACGGAATCGTCACGATCGAGGACTTGTCCGCCAGTGTCACGCCCGCGCTGTCGAACGTCAGCACCGAAGGGCCGCCCCAGACCTGCATGCTAAAGAAGCGCAGGCTGAAAATCATACCCACGATGCCGAATGCGAAAAAGTAGCCGCGCCCGTCGACGCTGCCTTTGCCGAAGATCGCCCACAGCAGGGCGCAAACGCCACCCAGGCCGGCCACCAGGAAAATGCGCTTCTTGAGCTTGCTCGGGTTGGCCCGGAACACTCGGGGTGTTTTAAACGTGTCCATAATATCTCTGGCACGTTTGTCGGCACTCCGCGAAGCGCCTTGAGGATCAAATCGTCTGGCTCAGGAAGCCGCCATCCACCCGGATGTCCGCACCGGTGACGAAGCTGCTGGCGGCGTGGCTGGCCACGAACAGGCACGCCCCGACGAGTTCTCGCGCTTCGCCGAAACGCCCCATCGGCGTATGTGCCCAAACGGACTTCGTGCGCGCCGTCGGCGAGCCGTCGTCATTGAAGAGCAGCTTGCGGTTCTGTTCCGCGAGGAAGAAGCCCGGGGTAATGGTGTTCACGCGCACGCCCTTCGGCGCCCATTCCCGCGCGAGGAATTGCGACAGGCTCAGCACCGCCGCCTTGGCCGCGGAGTAGCTCACGACCCTCGAAAGGGGCACGTGAGCGGAGACACTGGCAATGTTGATGATGCTCCCGCGGCCGCGCCGGCCCATCGCGGGGCCAAACTCCTGGCAGGGCAACAGCACACCGCCGACGAGATTCAGGTCGAAGTTGGCCTGCCAATCCGCAACCTGGATTTGTTCGAAGGAGTTCTCAGGCGTGACGGTGACTTTTGGATCGTTGCCGCCAGCGGCATTCACGAGGATGGATGGCGGGCCAAGCTTCGCTTCGATTTGTCCGTGCGCGTCGGCGAGGCTGGCGCGCGAAACCGCGTCGGCGACGAAGAACGCCGCGGTGCCACCGCCGGCGGTGATTGCTTTGACGCGCGCTTGTCCGCGCTCGGCGTTGCGGCCGAGCACGGCGACCCTGGACCCTGCCTGGGCGAGTCCCTCCGCCAGTGCCCCACCGAGCACGCCGGTCGCGCCGATGACGACGGCAACCTGGTCCTTGAGGTCAAATAGGTTCATGGATTCAGCGGCGGCATTGTGCACGGCGGGACAAGGGCTAGAAGAAGAAACTGTCTTTTCAGCTCTGAGATTCTCCGCGTGACGCTTACCGAACAGGCCATAACGGGCCCTCACAAATCAGTGATAACAAAACGGTCTGACTTGTCAGAGAAAAACCGCAGCACACTGTTTCCCTGATTCAGGAGGCTGGCGTCCCAATTCCATTGCGCGTTCGCATGAATCAGAGAATACGCATGCGTATTCACGTCAATTTCGATCACTGCACCAGAAGCCTTACCGTCCCAAGCTCATACGTTAAGATCGATTCCCACAAATGTTTCACCGAGGGCACGGGAGCACGAGGATTATCACACTCATTCGGACCGGCGTCGTTATCTTGCGTGCGGATGGCTCCCTGCGGTAGCTGCGACCATGAGGTCGCGGGGGCCACTTGCCAACGGGCATTGCGGACGGCATTGCCAAATTCCTGAGGCTCCACGAGTAAGCCCGCGACCTCACGGTCGCAGCTACCGCCGGGTTGTCCAAATCAGGCTTGTCCGCCACCTGTAGCGGCGGCTACGATGTGGGCGTCGCCCCCGTCCGCTCGGAGGCTGTTCGCAACATGGCAACTTAGTCGGAGTTGGATATGAAGAACACGCAACGCAACGCTCAAATCCTTGTCGGTTTCCTGGCCACCGCGCTGGCCACAGGCGCTGGCCTCGCAGGGGAATCAAAGCCGGTCACACCCCCAACTACCGCCGCCACGCACACCATCGCCAAAGGCGCGCTCAAGCCGAAGGTTCAGCTCGACGCCGTCTTCGAGTCCGCAGAAATGGCGCCGGTAAAGCTCGAAACCAAGGCGTGGTCCGACCTCACCGTGCTTGAGGCTGTTCCGCACGGCGGCAAGGTGAAGAAGGGCGACATCCTGGTGAAGCTCGACACTGAGAAACTCCTGGAGCAAGTCAAGGAACAGGAACTGGACCAACCCGCAGCTACGATTGCCCTCGACACCGCCGTGGCAGAGCTGGCGAATCTCGAAGAGACCACGCCCTTGAAGCTGGAAACGGCCAAGCGCACCCACCGCGTCGCGAATGAAGAACTGGCTTACTTCGAGTCTACCGGCCGCGCCCAGCGCGAGAAAAACTCCAAGTTCAACCTCAAAAGCGCCGAGCAGCGGCTCGAAAACGCCATGGAGGAATTGCACCAGCTCGAGAAAATGTACAAGGCCGACGACCTGACCGAGGAGACCGAGGAGATCATTCTCAAGCGCCAGAAGTACGCCGTCGAGGCCGCCGAGCTTGGGCTGGAATCCATGCGGCTCTTCAACGAACGCGACTTCAAGACGCTCATCCCTCGCGAGTACGAGACGCTCAAAGCCACCAAGAAAGACCAGGACCAGACCCTCGCCCTGTCCGAACTGACCCTCCCGAAAACCCTCGCCAAAAAGCGCCTCGATCTCGACAAGCTCAAACGCGACCAGAGGAAGTCGGAGAAGAAGCTGGCCGATTTGAAAAGGGACCTCGAGAGCATGTCCATCACCGCCCCGATGGAAGGCATCGTGTACTACGGCGCTTGCGAAAACGGCAAGTGGACCACCGGGGGTTCCGTGGCGAAGAAACTTCTCCCGACAGGCAAACTCTCCGCCAACGAAGTGTTCATCACGATCGTCAATCCGGACAAACTCCTGCTTCGCGCCGTCGCCACGGAAGCCGACCTTGCGAACCTCAAGCCCGGCATGAAGGGAACAGCCGCGCCCGTCTCCGCGCCTGACAAGAAACTTTCTGTGAGGCTGGATGAGATCGGGTTCATTCCGCAGCCCGGAGGCGGTTTTGAGGCGAAGCTCTCTTTCCACAAGGAGTCCGGCTTGCGCCTCATGCCGGGGATGAACGCGAAGGTTTCGATGGGTGAATCCAGCCGGACCGACACGCTGTTGGCGCCCAAGGACTCGGTCTTCAGCGAAGGCAAGAAGCACTTTGTCTATCTTCCGAAGGAGGATGCGAAACCCGAGAAGCGCGCCGTGAAGATCGGAGAGAACGACGGCAAGATGGTCGAGATCCTCGATGGCCTGGAAGAAGGGGGCAAGATTTTGGTGAACAAACCGGATGGCAAAGGGGAGTGAGTCTGAGGCGTCGAACGATGAGACCGGGCCGCACCCCTTACCCCTGCCCGCCATCCAGGCGAGGCCTTCTCGAAATCTTCCTGCGCCTCGCGCCTCTGAACCTGGGGGCGTTGATCCTCCTGGTTTGCTCGATCGGCGCGTTCGCCGCGGAAGACAGGCCCAAGGCGCGGGACTTGCCGCCGGCCACACCTGGGCAAATCGAAAAGTCGATGCAACGCGGGCTCGCTTACCTGCTCAAGGACCAGAACAAGGACGGCTCGTGGGGCTCAGCGCGAAAGACCAAGGACTTGAATATTTTCGCCCCCGTGCCCGGTGCGCACGACGCGTTTCGCGCGGCGGTTACCGCCATGTGCATCTCAGCGCTTATCGAGACCGGGGAAGCGGACACGAACTCGGCGGCCCGCGAGGCGCTCACACGCGCCGAGGCGTGGCTGTTGAAGAAGCTCCCGCTGGTGCGCCGCGCGGATGGCGTCGCCATCTACAACGTCTGGGCGCACAGCTACGGCATTCACGCGCTGGTCGAGATGTACCGGCGCGAGACGCCCGACGGCATCCGGCGCGATCAAATCAAGGAGGTCATCCTCCAACAGTTCAACCTGCTGCGTCATTACGAGTCGGTCGACGGCGGCTGGGGCTACTACGATTTCAGGGCGCAAGCCGCGCGGCCGACCAGCGATTCGACCAGCTTCACGACGGCGACCGCTCTCATTGCCTTTCGCGAAGCCAAGGACGCGGGCATCGAGCCGCCGAAGGACGTGGTGAAACGCGCGGTCGATTCCATCGTGCGCCAGCGCAAGAAGGACTTCACCTACGACTATGGAGAGTATTTGAAGTATCGGCCGATGTTGCCCATCAACCGGCCGGGCGGCAGCCTTGGCCGTTCGCAAGCCTGCAACCTGTCGCTGAGGATCTGGGGCGACACGAACATCACCGACACGGTGATGACGAACTGGCTCCAGAAGCTGATCGATCGCAACGAATGGCTCTCCTACGGACGCAAGCGGCCAATTCCGCACGAGTCGTGGTTTCAGGTAGCGGGCTATTTCTTTTACTACGGCCACTACTACGCGGCCCTGTGCATCGAACATCTGGGGCCGGCCAAAGCGGAGCAGTTCAAGCCGCGGATCGCCGCGATTATCACGAATCTTCAGGAGAAGGACGGCTCGTGGTTCGACTACCCGTTCTACAATTACCACCAGCAATACGGCACGGCCTTCGCGCTGATGACGCTGGCTAGGTGCCGGCCCGCAACCCAATGAACGCGCTGATTCAAACTGGCATCACCGGCATCATGCCGGCCGGCGGCCTACCCATTAATCGAGAAACACGCCGGCAGGATGCCGGCGTTCCCAGCCTTCCGGCGCGTCCTGGGTGGATGACTGCCTTGTCGGCGGCGCTGCGGGGCGCTCTGCTCCTGCTCGTCGCTACGACCTCCATCGACGCCGCGGAAGCCACGCGCAAGTTTCTCTATGTCGCCACACCCGGCGTTCGCAATTACCTCGAATACGGCGGGCATGGCGTGCTGGTGTTCGACATCGAGCACGACTACCGGTTCGTGAAGCGCATCCCTTCGGCCGGCCTCGACGAGAAAGGCGCGCCGCTCAACGTCAAAGGCGTCTGCGCCAGCGCGGCCACGGGGCGGCTGTACGTCAGCACACTGCGGACGCTAGAGTGTTTCGACCTCGTGACCGAGAAACTCCTTTGGGAAAAACCGTACGAAGGCGGCTGCGACCGAATGGGCATCGCCCCCGATGGCAAATTCATTTACCTTCCCTCGCTGGAGAAGGAGCACTGGCACGTCATCGATGCGTTGAACGGCGAGATCCTCAAAAAGCTCGTGCCCAACTCCGGCGCCCACAACACCATTGTCGGTCTCGATGGCCGGCACGCTTACCTTGCCGGACTGAAGTCGCCGTTGCTCCGCGTGACGGACACAAAGACGCATGAGATTATCCGGGAGGTCGGGCCGTTCACCTCGGCCATTCGGCCATTCACGGTCAATGGCCGCGGCACGATCTGCTTTGTAAACGTCAACGGGCTGCTGGGTTTCGAGGTCGGCGACCTGACGACCGGCAAGAAACTTCATCGCGTCGAAGTCCAGGGGTTCAAGATGGGTGTGCCGAAACGCCACGGCTGCCCGAGCCACGGCGTCGGCATGACGCCCGACGAAAAGGAAATCTGGGTCACCGACGCCGCGAACAAGCGCCTGCACGTGTTCGACGCGACCGTGATGCCGCCGAAGCAACTCACGGACGTGCTGCTGCGCGATGAGCCGGGCTGGGTGACGTTCAGCCTCGATGGCCGTCATGTCTGGCCGTCCACCGGCGAGATCATCGATGCGAAATCGCGCAAGCTCGTCGCCACGCTCAAAGATGAGAAAGGCGCCGACGTGCAGAGCGAGAAGATCGTCGAGATCCATTTCCAGGGCGGCAAGCCGGTGCGCACAGGCGACCAGTTCGGGCTGGGTCGGGTTTTGAAGTAGCTGCGACCGTGAGGTCGCGGGCTATTTCGCAAACTCAGCCTTCCTGCGCGGCAGCCCCGCGACCTCACGGCCGCAGCTACAAAGAGGTTACTTCACTGAGGGCACCCGATTGATCGTATTGTAAATCTCCTGCTCGATCCCTGTTCCGTCCTCGGCGCGCAGGCGGTACTGAATGCGCATCTGCATCACTGGCCGGACTTCAGCCAATTCGAGGGTAACGGCCCGACGGTCCGCCGAAAGTTTCGCGGACCGGATGGCCACTGGATCGTGACCCTGACGGCCGGGCTCGGTGACTGAGAAGTCGGGCGAGCCGTATTTTTCGGTCCACGCATAGTTCCATTGCTCGATGGCGAAGTTTTGCTCGTCGTTCGCGGAGGCTGGGTCGAGGCGCGAAGAAAACACGATGCGAATCCCGTTGGTCTCCACGTTCAGCGCCACCGGCATGTGGACCGGCTTGCCCGTGTAACGGACGCGTTGAAGACAGCCGTCGCGGGCGCCGCTGGTCTGCCAACCCTTCAGTCCGCACACCCAAAGCTGCCCGTCGCGCGAATCAAACCGTGCCCGCTGAATGCCCGACTCGAATCGCAACGGGAATTGCACGACGCCGCCCTGGCGCGCGCCGTCCACCTCCTCGTGCAACACGAGAAACAGCGCCGCGCGGCCGTAGGAAGTGTGGAGCAACTGGCCCTTCAGAGGACCCCAGCGCTCGCTCGTCACCCATTCGAGGCTGCCGCTGGAGTTGTCGATCTTCACCGGCAACCAGCACAACGGCGGATCGAAGTCCGTCGGCGTCGTCGGACGCCGGGCGTGCGGGACGTAGCCGTAGAAACCGCTGGGCTTCACCCAATTGATGCGGCTGGAAGGGGTCCAATTGCCCTGGTTGTCGCTGCACACGATTTCGTCGTTCGGCCCGATCGCCACGCCGTTGGCCGCGCGCAGGCCGGTGGCGACAAGTTCGGCGCGGCTGCCGTCCTTGGAAACGCGCACCAACCCGCCGTTGAGCGGCAACGCCGGATCGACGCGCTGGCCGCATCGCGAGTAATAAAAGTTCCCTGCACGATCCGTCTGCAAGTCGAACGCAAACGCGTGGTAGCTCGGGCTCATCCAGGTGTCGTTGTTCACACACTCGTGGAAATCCGCCTCGCCGTCGCCATCCAAGTCGCGCAGCCGTGTGAGTTGATCGCGGCAGAGCACATGCACTTCGTCGTTCACGATGCGCAGCCCAAGCGGCTCGAACAATCCGGCGGCAAACCGTTTCCAGGTCACCCGTTCCAGCGTGTCGTCGAGACCGGAAACCAGCCACACATCGCCATTCCAGGTGGCCACCGCTGCTCGGCCGTCTGAGAAAAAGTCGAATGCTGTCAAACGCATCCAGGAATGCCACGGGTTGCTTTCCGGCAGAGTCACTGTGTCGACGACATAGGGGCCGGCGCCCGCGCCGAGACGACCTTTGGTCGTAATGGGTTCCCGCCAGTTTGAAGGTCCGCCGCGACAATACTCTCTCGGATTCACCCATGGCGGAAGGACCTTATCCTTGCGCGCCTCTTCTTCAAAGTTGCCCTGCCAGACAGTCACTTCGAACTCTGTCGAGTCAGACGAACTCGGAATTACGACCTCAACGCGCCCGCCTTTGCCAGCGGTCAATCGGAGCTTTTCGCCCAAAGCCTCTGGCAGTTGCCCCGCACGCAGAACAACGCACGTCTTCAGCCGTGCGCCTGCTGCGAGCCACTGCAACTTGCCCTCGCGTAGCACCACAGGCATATCAACGCCATCCTCCACGTCACACACCCGAACCGACAGCGGTTGGCGCGTGGGTCCTACAACAATCGTGCGGCTGAAAAGCGTCGTCCCCTCGAACATCCCGGCACGGGGATGGTCCAGCACTTCCACGCCGTGTACGAGGTAGTTCAACACCACCCGTTCGCCGTGCCGATACACGCCCTTGAACTGTCCCCACTCCTGGGGCAAGGGCCCTGCGGCGATCGGCCGAGGGTCAGAGAAACTGTCCATCGCCCATCCCGGTCCAAGCGCTGTGCTGAATGTCACATCGCCCTGGATCACGGCGTGCCAGCTTCCCTTGTAAGTTGTCAGATGCGTCTTCGACACGTCGAGAAAGCCGCCAGTCCATCCGGCGTAATAGCGCAACAGGTCCGTGTCGAAGCAGACCGCCGCCGCGTTCGACGGCCCGAGCCGAATACAAATCCCTTTGAGGGCAATGTTCGCGTTGCTTTTCCCCGGCGTTTCTGGAAGCCCGACCGTATAGGTGAGCATCGAGCCGTAGTCCATCGCCACTCGGCGCGGCGGGGCGGGTGTAGAGCCAGATTCCGCATCCGCAGCCAACCCCGCAAATCCAAGGAAGGGCACGCACCAGGCTAGGCAGAATCGAATCGCGACCATGCGCGGTATCGTGTTCACAATCCGGATGAGGGCGTCAATCCCTGGGAGCACCGGCGGGATGACGGCGTTCCCAGCAAGGGCTTCCCTTTATCCACCGTTAGGCGCATATCTGCCCCGGCGGGTTCCGCCGGTGCAATTTAGCCGCAGGAAACCTTCAATTACTACGCTCGTGAATGACGCTGCGCGCTGAATCATGAATGTTCTACGATGAAGGGCATCTTCCATTTTCTTGCTGGTAGCGAAAGTCCGCCTCACTCCCGTTCCCCCGGACCACCGACCCCCTGTCCGCAATGCGGCCACCGCGTGCTGCCCGATGTATCGGCCGGGCGGTGCCCAGCGTGTGGCCGCGAATGCACGCGCCGTGCTGAGAAGCCAAATCAGCACATAGCGGACGAACTGTTCTTCAGGCGCGAACGGCGTTCGTACTGGGGTCTGGGCTTCTGGGTATTGCTCATCGTCGGCCCGGTGTACGTCGCTGCATTCAGCGTTTTCGAGTCGGACATCCTCTCATCCATGCCGCCCTCGCTTCGGCGCTATGCCGAAGTCAGTTCCAACCCGGTTCTGGCTCTTTCTCTCTGCGCCGCAGGAGCGGGATTTTGTCTGGCGAATCTGTGGTTTCCGCGCGAACGGTTGAGGGACATTCTGGCTTATGCAGTTCTCATCGGGTTTCTCATCCTGGTATTTTACGGCGGACTCATTCTTCCCGCCGCGCATGTGATTAGGCTCATCGCCAGGCTGATCCACTAAGCCCGCTCCTCAAGCATCTCAGCATCTTCCACTGGACCTACTGCGGTCTGTGCCTCCAGAAAGCGATTGACGACGGGCCTGCGGCCCCTTCAATACGCGCATGACGGTTCGCCCAGCCACCGAAGCAGACCTGCCCGGCATCCTCGAGATCTACAACGACGCCGTGCTCCACACGACCGCCAGCTATGATTACGAACCCCGGACTTTGGAACATCGGCGGACATGGTTCCAGGAACGGCAACGCGACAATTACCCCGTGTTCGTCGCGGTGGAGAAAGGCGGGTTCGTGGCCGGCTGGAGCGCGTTGAATCCCTATCACGCGCGCATCGGGTATCGATTCACCTCGGAGAATTCGGTCTACGTGGCCGCCAACCACCGTGGCCAGGGCATCGGCCGGGCGCTGCTTGGACCGTTGCTGGAGGCGGGCAAGGCCCGCGGGTTGCACGCCATCCTCGCGGTCATCGATGCCGACAATGAGGCGAGCATCCGGTTGCACGCGCAATTTGGGTTCGAGAAAGTCGGGCTCTTCAAGCAGGTCGGATTCAAGTTCGGCCGCTGGCTGGATGTGGTCTATATGGAGAAGTTGCTGGGCTGAATACTGGCCGGGACAAAGAGGACCATTCGTATCATCTGGTCAACGAAAGCGACAAGGACACCATTCCAATGGCTTGGTTGGAACGGCCCTGCGCTGATTGCGATGTGTAGAGCGATTACCAAAAGTCATTTCCGAAATGGTGGGCGGCGCCCTGCTGGGCGCCGCGGCAAACCGGCAGGTTTGCCCCACCATTTCGGAAATGACTTTTGGCAACCAGTCTATGCTGCCCGTGGTGGGGTCGCCTGCGCGCTGGGCCTGTGGGGGCTGACAAAATGAAAGCGCTCGCCTTTGCATGATTGACCCGCCAGCCCTGCGATACTGGCCGAAGGGATCGAGCTGCCGCCGCGATTAACGCCACGAGCGCCGGTGCCGGAATCTCCGCCGCTGGCCGCCGCTCCTGCGGGGATCGAACTCCGGTTGTCTCTGTGCCGGTTTCCGACCCTGCTCCGAGGGTCGGCCATGCGGCTGAAGTTGCGGGCGTGAAGGAGCGGGCTGCTGCCGTGTGGCCGGTCGCGGTTGTTGCGGGCGGGCCGGCGGCGCTGAACCGGCGGCAAATCCCTCGGCGTGTTTCCGCACAATGCCCCGGCCGATGAACCGCTCCAGCGAGCGCAACTCATTTTTGTCCTCGGGCGTCACGAAACTGATGGCGTCGCCCACCGCGTGCGCCCGGCCGGTGCGGCCGATCCGGTGAACGTAGTCCTCCGGGTGCTTGGGGAAGTCATAATTCACCACGTGGGAAATGCCATCCACGTCGATGCCGCGCGCGGCGATGTCCGTCGCCACGAGCACGCCCACGGCGCCCGTCTTGAAATCCTTCAAGGCGCGGAGCCGCTGGCTCTGCGAGCGGTTCGAGTGCAGCGTGGCGGTGCGAACGCCGGTCTCTTCGAGCCTTCGGGCGAGCTTGTCGGCCCCGTGCTTGGTGCGCGTGAAGACCAGCACCATGTTCATGCCGGGATCGCGCAACAGGTGCATGAGCAGGTCCATCTTCGCGTGATGCGGCACTTCGTAGACGAACTGAGTAACCGTCTCGGCAGGATTCGAACGGCGGCCGATCTGGATCAGTTTGGGCGCGCGGAGAAACTCCTGGGTGAGCGCCTCGATCTCGCGGGAGAGTGTGGCTGAGAACAGCAGCGTCTGGCGCTGGCGCGGCAGTGCGCGCACGATGCGCCGGACGTCCGGCAGGAAACCCATGTCCAACATCCGTTCCGCCTCGTCGAGGACCAGGAATTGCAGCCTGGAGAAATCGCCGTAGCCCTGGCCCATCAGGTCGAGCAACCGGCCGGGTGTCGCGATCACCAAATCCACGCCGGCGCGCAAGGCCTGTTTCTGCGGCTGTTCGCCCACGCCGCCGAAGATCGTCGCCGCCCGCAACGGCAGGTGCCGCGCGTAGGCGCGCACGTTCTCCTCGATCTGCACCACCAACTCGCGCGTGGGCGCGATGACGAGAACGCGGGTGCTTTGGCGTGGCGACGGCGCGCCGGGCGCCCGCTCCAGCCGCGCCAGAATGGGCAGCGTGAAGGCCGCCGTCTTCCCGGTACCCGTCTGGGCGATGCCGATGAGGTCGTGTCCGGCGAGCACCAGCGGAATGGCCGCCGCCTGGATCGGGGTCGGCTCGGTGTAACCGGCGTCCTGGATGGCTTTGTGAATGCTGGCCCCGAGGCCCAACGCGAGAAAAGGCATGACGTGAAGAATAAAAGAGCGAGGCCCGGAACCCGGGCCTCGCTCGAGAACCTGTGTCAATGGATTAGTAGCGATCGCGACCGCCGCCGCGGCCACCGCCGCCGCCGCCGTATTCGCGCCGGCCACCGCCACCACCACCCGGCGGGCGGTCTTCGCGCGGGCGAGCGATGTTGACGGTCAGGGCGCGACCATCCAGTTGGGCGCCATTCATCGCCGCGATGGCCTTCTGGGCCTCCTCGGGCGAACCCATGGTGACAAATCCGAAACCGCGCGGACGGCCGCTCATGCGGTCCATCATCAAGTTGGCTTCGACGACCGTGCCGTGCGCCGCGAAGGCGTCCTGCAGATCGTTTTCCGTGGTATTGAAGGAGAGGTTCCCTACAAACAGTTTACTGCTCATGTGACGTTCAATGTTGCTGTCCGACTATCTCTGCACTCACCAGACTGTTCCCGACCATCGGGTCTCAAATCTTCACTGAACAAGGTTCACCTGAGGATTTCCATGCCTTGGAAGCAGCAAGGTATCTAACAGACGGCGGGACAATGGCTTTTTCCCCGAGAAATGCAACACCATTTCTTTGGAAGGTTTCGATGCCCGTTCAGAAAGCCACGGAGGGCCGCAGTGCCTTGCGTTTTGCCAGGTTGCGCCCAACGGTTCGCAGCCGCAATCCGGCGACTTGTGCGCGTAGGCGCGATCCGCTAAGTGTTGTTGCGTGACATCGCACCGCGCCATCGCTGCGTTCGCCTCGTGGGGCTTGCTGAACCTAGGAACCTGCCTGGCCGCCGATCAGCCGCAATGGGGGCAGGCATGGTCTCGCAACATGGTCTCCGCCGAACGCAAACTCGCGGATTCGTTTGATCCGAAGACTGGCAGGAACATCAAGTGGACCACCCAGCTCGGCACCGAGTCACACTCGACCGCAATCGTCGCGGGCGGGCGCGTCTATGTCGGCTCGAACAACGGCGAACCCCGCGATCCACGGCGCACCGGCGATCGCGGCGTGCTGATGTGCCTGGACGAGCGCGAGGGCAAATTGCTCTGGCAACTCGTCGTGCCCAAGCGCGAGGAGGACCCGTATCACGACTGGCCTAAGACCGGCATCTCCTCCGCCGTCACCGTGGAAGGCGAGCGCGTTTATCTCGTGGACAACCGCGGCGTGGTGCTTTGCCTGGACGCGCGAGGGCTGGCGAATGGCAACGACGGGCCGTTTCAGGACGAGGCAGCGTACTTCACTCCGCGCGGCACCAACGGACCCGGACAGGCTTCAAGTTTATCGAATAACGCGACCGTGCAGCCCGCGGCGCCGCTCGGCCCGCTCGATGCGGACATTGTGTGGATGTTCGACCTGACGAAGAACGCAGGTATTTGGTCGCATGATGCGGCGCACAGCTCGATTTTGTTCCGCGGCGAGCAGATCTATCTGAACACCGGCACCGGGGTGGACAACACGCACAAGAAGATCCGCACGCCGAACGCCCCGAGCCTGGTGGTGCTCGACAAACGCACTGGCCGCTACCTCGCCAGGGAGGAGGAGCAAATCGCGCCGAACATCTTCCATTGCACCTGGGCCCCACCGTCGATGGGCTCCGTGGACGGGCGCGAACTTATCTTCTTTGCCGCGGGCAATGGAGTCGTCTATGCGTTCGAGCCTTTCTCAGGTGGCAGCAGACGTGAGGAGGCTCAAACTTCCGCGAGCGGTAGAGATGAGAGCCGCCTTACGTCGGCTGCTACGAATCGAGAGACCCCTGCGAAGCTCAAAAAAATCTGGCAATTCGACTTCGACCCAGCGGCGCCGAAGGAGGACGTGCATCGCTTCAATACCAACCGTCGCGAAGGGCCCAGCAACATGTACGGCATGCCCGTCTTCCAAGACGGTCGAATCTACATTGCAGGAGGAGGAGACTGGTTCTGGGGCAAGAACGAGGCCTGGTTGAAATGCTTCGAGGCGCGCGGCACCGGCGACATCACCACGAATGCGCTGCGCTGGTCGTATCCGCTCGGACGCCACACGATGTGCACACCAGCCGTGCACGACGGGCTGGTCTATGCCACCGACTCCATGCGCGCGTTGCACTGCGTCGACGCCGCCACTGGCCAGGCCGTCTGGACACACGAGGTGAAAGGCGAAATCTGGGCCTCCGCGCTTGTGGCGGACGGCAAGGTGTTCGTCGGCACTCGGCGGGGCGATTTCTGGGTGTTCGCCGCGGGCCGGGAAAAAAAGGTGTTGAGCAGCGTCGAATTGGGCGCGCCCATCAGCGCCACCGCGACGGCGGCCAACGGCGCGCTCTACGTCGTCACGATGACTCACGTTTATGCGGTTGCTGAGGGAGCTGCGCAGTGAGGGGTTGAATCCGAAAGCCGAAGCCCGAAGCCCGAAAGAAGGCCGAAATCCGAATCCCCGAATTCCTAGGAGAACGCAGACTTGAGTCTTCGGTCTTTGGTCTTCGGATTTCTTTCGGATCTCGGCCTTCGGATTTCGGATTTCAATTCCCCTGCGCCGCAGCCGCCACCGCCGCTCCGCTAGGCCGCCGTACCGGCAGGTAAAGCAACACGTTGGCGAACGTGATCAGTCCGCCACCGACGAGCAGCGTCATTCGCAGCGTTTCGTTTGGATAATCGATGCCGGCCCAGGAGGAGAACCAGCCTGGCAGGAACAATGCGAAGAGGCTCGTGAACACTGGCTCCACGCAGTAGATGAGCCCGGCGTGTGTCGCGGGAACGAAGCGCTGCCAATGGTTCATCAACAGGTAGGCGCCCAGCGTGCAGGGGAAAACCAGGATGGCGAGAAAACCGAGGGTCGGCGCGGTGCTGAACGCTGCCCTCCACGCCCCCGCCGACGGCGCAGACGCCAGCGCGACCGGCACGCACATCAGCGCCATCGTGACGAACATCACGATCGAAAAGTGGCTCACGTTGTTCCCGGCGAACTTCGGCCGTTCGAGCCAAAGAATCTGGCCGGTGAACATGACGGACCCCGCGAGTGTTTCCAGTTCGCCACGCCCGAGCCTGAAGTTTTTCCAATCCACTCCCGCGAGCACGACGACTCCGGCCACGACGAGCCCGCAGCTCAGGAAAACCTTCCCCGCCGGCCAGCGCCGCTGGCACAACGCCACCCAGATTGGGATGAACAGACAATAGCACTGCGTCAGGAACGCGGACGTGGAGGCCGGGATGTCCGACATCCCATCCACTTGAAGCAAAATTCCCGCGCCGCCGAACAAGCCGAGGCCCACCCCCTGCCAAAGCTCCGAACGCGTGAGCTTCGGCAACGTGCGGGCGGCGAGGATGACCATTATCAGCGCAGCAACGGCAAATCGGTACAGGACGCACAACGCGGAGATGAACAACGAGTTCGCGCCCGGCACAAGCGTTTCATGCGCGGCGATGATGGCCTTCACCGCGGGAAAGCTTAGAGCCCACAAGGCGGTGCCGAGCAGAAGCATCTGCGCCGCACGGACGGATTGAGCGTTGGTCGACAACATTGACCGCGCATTGAATCGTTGCCCGCATGAGGCCTCAAGCCATTTGTCTCCCAGCGCCGGGGCATCTTGGGGGCTGCTGCCCGAACCCATTGCGGTAGGGTGCCTCTCCGTTCTCGTGCAAGCGTTGTCTCTCCCGTCCCGTTAACAATCGGGCAATATGACACAATGGTCACAACCGTTGAATGGAATTGCATAGTGGCGTGAGTCATGGTATCCACACGTATTCCGCGTCGTTCCTGTGTCGGCGCCTGCGCACGGCCGTCCCGCAAGCTCCGGCCCGTTCCCCGGAGGGAGGGATAGCGTCACTTGGATGTAACCCAGGCGGAACGTCACTGTCATACTCGGCACCAGCATGATGAAGAGAAGTGTTTCCCCAATCCATTTTTTGCCCTTGCTGACCCTGCTCGCGTGCGTTCCGGCCAGCGCCCAGTTCTCGCTGGACCGCGAGCCGCCCGGTCCATCGAGCCGCAAGACGGGGCTTGTGATCACGGAGATCATGTACAACCCGCGCCCGGTCCCGGGCCTGGCCACGAACCTCACACTCGAGTTCATCGAGTTGTTCAACTCCAAGCCCTGGGCAGAGAACATCGGCGGATTCGCGATCGGCGGCACGGTGAGCTACCTCTTCCCTTCGAACACAATGCTCGGCGCGGGCGCCTACCTGGTTGTCGCGCGCGTGCCGCAACTGATTCAGACCAACTACAACATCACGAACGTATTCGGCCCCTGGGTGGGGGCGGAAACCAACGGGCTGTCCATCGAGGAAGGAACGGTGCAATTGCTCAATCGCCAGGGCGCCGTGCTCCTCACGGTCAATTACGAGGACTCACCCCCCTGGCCTGAAGCAGCCGACGGCACCGGCCACTCGCTGTCGCTGGCGCGCCCGTCCTACGGCGAAGACGACTTTCGCGCGTGGTCGGAAAGCGATCGGGTCGGTGGTTCGCCGGGCGGGCCCGATCCGAAGACGATGGACCCGCTGGCCAACGTCGTCATCAATGAATGGCAGAACCACAGCGACCCGGTGGACTGGATCGAGCTTTACAACCACGGCAACACGGCCGTGGATTTGTCCGGCGCCTGGCTGTCTGACGATCCGACCACCAACAAATTCCGCATCCCGGACGGCACCACCCTTCCCGGGCGCGGCTTTCGCTCCTGGGACCAAACTCAGCTTGGCTTCGAATTGTTTGCCGGCGGCGAGACGATCTTCTTCTGGAATTCCAACCAGACGCGGGTCATCGACGTCATCGATTTCCGCGGCCAGTCCAACAACATCACCAGCGGCCGCTGGCCCGACGGCGGGCCGATTCAATACGGGCTGGCCACTCGCACCCAAGGCGGCGCGAACAGCGGGCCGATGCGTTATGGGGTCGTCATCACCGAGCTCATGTACAATCCCATTTCGGGTGACGTGAACGACGAATACGTTGAGATCCACAACCGCAACAACACGCCTGTGAGCCTGGCCGGATGGGAGTTCGTCGTCGGCATTAACTACGTCTTTCCCACCAATTCCATCACCTCGAACATGCCGCCGGGGGCCTATTGGGTCATCGCCCGGAATCCGACCAACCTTCTTAACGTCTACACGAACCTCAGTACGAACAACACCTTCGGCCCTTATGGCGGCACGTTGGCTAATGGCGGTGAACGCATCGTGCTGGCTGCGGCGGACTATGACATCGTCCAGAACCCGGGCGGGAGCACGGTCGAAAAACTGCCTGTCCCCGTGTGCGACATCATTTACGGCGACGGCGGCAAGTGGGGCTACTGGAGTGACGGTCAGGGGAGCAGCCTGGAACTCATCGACGTCGAGTCCGACCCGCATCATCCGTCGAATTGGGCCGACAGCAGCGACACCGGCGAAAGCCTGTGGACGTCCATCGAATGGACCGGCCCGCTCGGCGAGTCCCTCGGCTCGCCCGTCAACGACAGCCTTATCATCAATCTCCAGGGTCTCGGTGAGTGCCTGGTGGATGAAGTCGAGGTTCGCGTCGACAACGGACCGAATCTGGTCGCCAACGGCGGATTTGAGTCCGGGCTGGCGGGTTGGGATCTCCAGGGCTCGCACGATTTCTCGACCATCGAGGACGAAGGCTTTACCGGGGCCAAAAGCTTGCACGTGCGCGCCGGTTCGCGCGGGGACAACCAGGCGAACCGCATTCTCTCCGCCCCCTTCGCCAGCCCCATCCCTCAGACAGCCGGGATCGTTTCTCTGCGGGCGAAGGTGCGTTGGCTGCGAGGCCACCCGGAACTGCTGTTGAGGTTGCACGGCAGCGCAACCGAAGCGTACGGCCGGATGGCATTGCCCCGCCGGCTTGGCTCGCCCGGCATGGTCAACAGCCGGCGCGTCTCCAATGCCGGCCCGGCCGTCTACGAAGTGAAGCACAGCCCGCTATTGCCCATCCCGAGCCAGCCGGTGGTCGTCACGGCCCGAGCCACCGATCCGCAAGGCGTGGCGCTGATCAAAGTGCGCTACCGCGTGGACCCGACCCCGACTTACACAGACGTGTTCATGTCCGACACGGGCACTTCCGGAGACGCCATTGCCAATGATGGCATTTACACCGCGGTCATCCCGGGCCAATCCTCCGGCGCCATGGTGGCGTTCTACGTCGAAGCCCGCGACAACCAAAACGGGATAGGGACATTCCCACAATATGTGTTTCCACCTCCGGGCCTGACCCGTTGCTGGCCGAACGACGCCGTGGCGCGCGAATGCGTCGTGCGTTGGGGCGAAACGCAGATGCCCGGCGACTTCGCCACGTATCACCTCTGGGTCACCTCGGCGAATTCCAACCGCTGGCACACTCGCGACGCGGAGAACAACGCCTCGATCGACGGCACCTTTGTCTACAACAACACGCGCGTGATGTACAACGCAGAACCGCTTTTCTCCGGCAGCCCGTGGCATCGAACCAACTCCACCGCCGGTCCCGCCGGCCCCTACCGCGTTGATTACGAAATGAACTTCCCGGACGACGACCCGCTGCTCGGCTCGACGGATTTCGTTCTGAACAATCCGGGCAACCCCGACCGCCTCACCGTCAGCGACCTCAGCGCGGTGGCGGAACAAACGGTCTACCGGATTTTCGAGGGCTTGAATCTGGTTCACAATCACCGCCGCTACATCCATTTCTTCGTCAACGGCAGCCAGCGCAGTACCGCCTACGAGCGCCCTGGTAATTTCATTTTCGAGGATTCCCAGCAGCCCAACGGCGATATGACGGGCCAATGGTTCCCCAACGACGCCGGCGGACAATTGTTCAAGGTCGAAGACTGGTTCGAATTTCACGACAACGGTTTCGACCCCACTGCCTTCAACGACGCGGACTTGGAACGGCGGACCATCATGCTCGAGGGGGAGCCGACCTTCGTGCCGGCGTCCTACCGGTACATGTTCCGCAAGCGCTCGGTGAACGTCGGCCTTTCGGCCAACGATTACTCGGCCATTTACGGGCTCATCGACGCGGTGAGTCCCGCGGAGAATCCGACCAGTGAGCTGATCGACCCGATACGGCTCGGGGCCTCGGTGGACTGGGAGGCGTGGATGCGTCACTTTGCGGTCCAGCGCGCCGTCGGCAACTGGGACAGCTTCGGCTGGGAACGTGGGAAGAACGATTATCTCTACCAGACCACCAACGGCTTCGTTCACATGCCGTGGGACATCGATTACAGTCTCGGACTCGGCAGGCCGGCGAACGAGCCGCTCTTCGCTTCAAATGATCCACGGGTGACCGCGATGTTCAACACGCCGGCCATCCAGCGGGCCTATTGGCGGGCGTTCAGCGAACTGGTGAACGGTCCGTTCAATAACGCCACTCTGGATCCATTCATCGACGCGCGCACCGCGGCGCTTGCGGCGAACAACGTGAATTTCGATCCGGCCGCAGTTGCGGCGATCAAGACTTATATCGCGGACCGCCGGGCCTACCTCCAGAGCCAGCTGGCGTTCGTGACCACGCCGTTCAACGTTCACGGTTCGCTCGCTTTCACTACGAACAACAACCTCATCATCATCGTGGGCACCGCCCCGGTGGAAGTGAAGGAGATCACAGTCAACGGCGCCGTCTATCCGATTACCTGGACAAACGTGACGAACTTTGTGATCCGCGTGGTTCTGAATCCCGGCGCCAACAACTATGTGATCCAGGGCCTCGACCTTCAGGGTAACCCGCTGGCCAGCGCGAGCAATTTGTTGAACGTCACGTACACCGGTCCCGTCGTCGATCCAGTCGGCTCGCTCATCATCAACGAAATCGGCTACGCGGCGCCCGCGCCTGGCACGCAGTTCATCGAGATCCTGAACCGCGCCCAGTTCAACTTCGACCTTTCCGGCTGGCGGCTGGACGGCGCGAACCTGGTCTTCCCGCCCGGCTCCATCGTGACCAACGGCCAAATCCTCGTCGTGGCGCGAAACTACGATGCCTTCCGCGTTGCGTTTCCCGGTGTGCCGCAATTCGCGCAGTTCAACGCCAACCTGACTTCCGGCCAGCGCCTGGTGTTGGTGCGGCCCGATCCCGACACGGCCATCGACGGGGTCCGCTACGAAGCCGCTGCCCCGTGGCCCGTGGCGACGAACGGTGTATCGCTCCAGCTCATTGACGTCTCGCAGGAGAATTCACGCCCGAGCAACTGGGCCTCGGACCCGGGAGCCCCTTCAACGCCAGGCGCACCGAATTCCGTCGCCGGCACCCTCACTCCCTACGAGCCGCTTTGGCTGAACGAGCTTCAAATCGAAAGCCTGGTCGGACCCACGGACAACGCGGGCGAGCCGGCGCCCTGGCTAGAACTGTACAATTCAGGCGCGACGCCGTTGAGCCTCGCCAGCTACTACCTGGCGGATAATTACACGAGTAACCTCACCCTTTGGCAGTTCCCGCCTGGCGCCACGATTCAGCCCGGTGAACACAAGGTGATTTGGGCTGACGGCGAGGCCGGCCAGACCGCTGGCACGAATATTCACACCGGTTTCCCGCTCGATTATCAGGGGCGCCTGGCACTGGTGCGCATCGTCAGTGGCCAGCCGCAAATTGTCGATTACCTGACTTGGCGGCTACCCAATCCCAATGTCGCCTATGGCAGCTTTCCCGATGGCCAATCGGTCTTCCGATTGACTCAGCATGTTCCGACGCCGCGCACTGCAAACACCCGCCGGCCGCTGGCCGTGATGATCAACGAATGGATGGCCAGCAACACTTCGGGCCTCATCCGCGATCCGGCCGACATGCAGACCGAGGATTGGTTCGAGCTTTACAATGGGGAGACGTTCACCGTCGACCTGAGCGGCTTCTACCTGACGCTCGATACCAACAACCCCACCCTCTACCAGATCCCGACCAACGGCCAATACCGCATCGCTCCCGGCGGTTTCCTGCTCGTCTGGGCCGACGAGCAGCCAGGGCAGAACTCCGCGGCGCGTCCGCACCTGCACGCTGATTTCAAATTGGCCGCGTCGGGCGGGTCCATCGCCCTGTTTGCTCCCGATGGCCTCACGCTCATCGACAGCGTCACCTACGGCCAACAAGCCAGTGATGTGAGCCAGGGCCGTTTCACGGACGGCGCCGGAACGATTTACACCCTGGGGAAGGCGACGACCAATGGGGTCAACCAGCTCGCCGGATACAACGCGCGCCCCGTCTTCCCAACGATCCCCTTGCTGTTCGTGGTTCCCAATTCGACCAACACCTTCAACATCCGGGCCATTGACCCCGAAGTGCCCCAGCAACAGCTGACCTACTCCATCGTCTCCGCCCCCGCCGTTTCGCTCCTGAGCCAGGGCGGGCTTTACCGCTGGATTGTCCCCGCCAACCAGCCTCCAGGCGATTACCTCGTCCAACTCAACGTCGTCGACAACGGAACGCCGCCACGAACCGACACCACCACGTTTGTGGTGAGGGTCCAGCAACCCCTGGCTCCAGTCGTCGGCACGCCGCCGCCGATCATTCATTCCTTTGCCGGACCCGGTGGCCAGTTCACCTTCAGCTTTGACTCCGTCCCTGGCCGCGCCTACCGGGTGCTCTACAAGGACGACCTCATGGCTCCATCCTGGACGCAACTGGATCGCGACTTCGTCGCTGCCAATCCCATTGCGAGCATCACGGACACTTTAAGCCAGCCGCAGCGCTTCTACATCGTGTTGCAGGTGGATTGACCCAGCGCGATGTCCCTCCGGCAGCGCGGCGCAGGGCGCCGCTTCCATAGAGTTTGCCAAAAGTCATTTCCGATTGGTGGCACCAAATGACTTTGGCAACCAGTCTAACTCGGAAAGTTCCCTCCGGAACAGCTCAAGGGGCCTCGGGAAGATAGCCGTCGTTGGTCCGGACGTAGCCGGTTACTCCCCAAAGATTGATGGGATGGAGCGAACGGCCACTGGAGAGATATTTCACGCTGCCGTCAACGAAGGCGTAATTCGATCCTCCTGAGTCCGCCCTCGACGTGCGCATGTGCCGGCGCTGTTCGATCGCCCACCGCGTTGTCCCGCCAAAAACGCCGGCCAAATCGACGTAGAAATCCGTCGACCGTGTCTTCTTTTCGCCGAACACGACCGTGTCGCCGGGCAGGCCGATGCTGCTTTCGTTGATTGTGCCGCTGAAGGTGCCGCTGTTGAATCGCTGCAAATCGGTGGCCGAGAGCGTCGAGGCAAAATGATCCCGGAACAGATTCATCACGTAACTGCGGGGGGCTTCGTCGGGCCTGAGACCGAAATTGCCGGGAGGCGCCGTCCGATCCGAAGGACAAAGCAAGACGTCGAAGTTCTCGTAGCCCCGATAGAGCTGGGAAGGCCAATGGTTGGACTGGGTGATCGCCGGGTAGTCGCCCTCATTTTCGCCCGAATAGATGGAAAGGGCCACGCTGAGTTGCCGCAGATTGCTGGCGCACGCGGCGCGGCGGCCGGATTGTTTCGCCTTGCTCAACGCCGGCAGCAGCATCGCCGCGATCAGGGCGATAACGGCAATCACCACCAGCGTCTCGACGAGTGTAAATGCGCGCCGGGTTGTCATTCGGCAGGGACTGAACTGCCACCAAACCTAGGCTCGTCACAAAACCTGCGCAACTGGAATTCCAGAGAATCTCCAACGGGCCGGTTCCGCGCGTTCCGGCCTTCACGCGGCACGCTAGACTAAAGCGTGAACGCCGCGCCCTGAACTTCCGGCCAGCAGTAGACTTTCGCGTGCCCAGTCGGGCTCTGGGGCTATTGCACGGACGCCGCCTGGTTGGCCAGCATCTTGCGCTTCGCATCCTGCAACGCCGCCGTCGCGAACGCATTGTTCCCACAGGCGCCCAGGAACTGGTCGATCAGGCCCAGGCGTTGCTGCACCTGGTCCGGGGTCAGCGGCACCGATTTCGCGAAGTAGTTCTGATTGCCGTAAGCCAGGTGCCACGTCCGCAGGTTGGGATTGTTCTCCGCGGAAGCACTGCCAATGTGAAACTGGTCTCCCGCGAGCGCTCCAGCGATGTTGATCCAGCTGGCGTCAGGAATCGCGGCTTGTTTGGCTTGTTCCAGTATGATGTCGCGCGCGTCCGCATATTCCGGGATGAGTTGCGCCAGCGCCTGCATCGCGGCCACACGCGCGCCGCGCGAGCTGCTGGCGGGTTCCGCGAGCATCTGCACCAACGCCGGCACGCCTGCGCCGTCCGGCAATCCGGCGAGCGCAATGGTGGCGTAGTATTTCCACTGGCCCGACGCGGCCGTTTGAAAGTCCTGCACAGCGTTCGGGCCGCCGTAGGCGCTGAGCACCTCGAAGAGCGGGCCGATGTCCTTGCCCGCCAGCCGGCCTGAGCCCGCCTCGAGCATCGCCGCGCGCGCCGCGGCGACGGCGGCGTCTCGATACTGTTCGGGCGCCTGCCGGTCCAGGTTCCGCGCCAGCAGCGCTATCTCCCTGGGATCGACTGTATTTTGAAGCATCAGCGCAGACGCCGCGAGCGCCTCGGGACCGGGAATGTTACCCAACGCATCCAGCAGTGACATCCGCAGCGACGTGGAGCCCAGCAGGCCCGCGCCGCCAGGAATGCTCTCAAAATTCACGTCTTTGTTGAGCGCCAAATACTCCTGGATCGCGGGCAGCGCCGCAGCGCCGTTTTGAACGAGGCGCGCGAGGTTCTCACGCCACAAGGCGGCGGTCTCGGGAGTCATCGGCGCCGAAAGATCCAGATTCGCCAGAGCGGAAACGAGTTGGCGCGTCTCGGGAGTCGGTTCAACCTTTGGCATCAGGGAAGCCGGGGCCTGGGCCGCCTTCGGGCGAGGGCCAGCAACCGGAGTGGCAGGCGCGGTGGGGTCCCCTGGCTCCGACTTGTTGACGGCATGTATGGGTTTCGGCCGCGAATAGGCTGGTTTGGCCGGCTCTGCTTCGGCGCTTTCCGATGGCTCGGAGGCCGGCGGCGGTCGGTTGAACATCTTGACTCCCATGACAGCCACAATGGCGACCAATAGGACGGCCCAAATTGCGTAGAGGACGGGTTTACGAACGCCCTCGGTGTTATTCTGATTCATAGTTGATTAGTACCGGCTCGGAATTTAGCCCGAGTCGGCGGCAGGCTCAACCTGGAACCTGGTAGTACATTTACGGTGCCTTTACGGTGGGGAACCCAAGTTCCAACCCCACCGTTCATCGTAAGTTGCGCGGGGTTGCTTTAGTCCGTGCTGCGAAGCGAACGCGCCCTGCGTGTGTGTAAACATTCATCCGGTCCCCGCGAACGAAGCCGATGAGCGTCTGCCCGCTGCGACGGGCGAATTCCACCGCAAGACTCGAAGGAGCGGACACCGCGACGACGACCGGGATCCCGGCCGCCAATGCTTTTTGAAGAATCTCGAAGGAAGCCCGCCCGCTCACCACGAGCGCGTGCCGATCGAAGGGCAGCAACCCTTCCAGGAAACCGTGCCCGATTACCTTGTCCACGGCGTTGTGACGGCCGACGTCCTCGCGCAACACCACAAGCCGGCCGTCGGCGTCGAACACACCGGCGGCGTGCAGGCCGCCGGTTCGGTCGAAAGCCTCCTGCCGCCGCCGAAGTGCTTCGGGCAGCCGCAGCACCGTTTCAGCGGTGAATTTGACCCGGCTGCGGGCCTTTGGGAACTGCTGATGGACCGCTTCAATCGAAGCCTTGCCGCACAAACCGCAACTCGACGACGCGTAGACGTGCCGCGTAAGCCGGGCGAAATCCACCGATACCCCAGGCGCCAGGAAGAGCTCCAGCACGTTCCCGTCCGCATTGCGCGGATGGCGGGCCGCTCTGAGCAGGTCCGGGCGGTGGCGAATCAACCCCTCCGTGCACAAGAATCCCGCCGCCAGTTCCAGGTCGTGGCCCGGGGTCCGCATCGTGACAACGACCGGCCGGGTATCGACGCGGATTTCCAGCGGCTCCTCAACGACCAGTTCATCACCGCGCTGCCCCGGGGCCGCGCCGGCTTGCCAGCGCAGCACGCGCATGCGGCGGGTCATGAGTGGTTTGGGATCCATTGGCCGGAAGATACTCGGCGCCACGGTGACGGCTCGACCAAAAAATGCCCGGCATCCAAGTAGCTGCGACCGTGAGGTCGCGGGCTGATCTGCTGCTGCCAATGGCGCTCCGCTTTGCTGACCCCCGGGCTGACAGTCAGCCCGCGCAGCTACGGAGCCGACGCGAAATAGTCGGCCACCGGCTTTAACACGCCAACCCGCGCCAGTACGACAATCAACAGCGTATAGAGCGACGACACGACAAGGTCCTTCACAAAGCTGCGGGCCGTGTAAGGTTTGTCCTCCGCCGTCAGCGCCTTCTGCACGCCTTTGTGCATGAGCACGAACCCGAGCACGTTCGTGAGCCAGTAACCGACGATGGCGGCGGTCATGAAGGCCGGCTTGTAAACCAGGCTGACGACCCAGGCGAAAGCGACTGCGAGCGGCACGTTCACAAAGAGATCGTTCCACCACGACAACGGCGACAGCATGAAGCCAATGAAGCCGAGGAGTCCGCCGTGCATCTTCCGTTTCCAACTCATGCAATGCGGCGCAGTGTCCGTAGGGCAGGGCGACAAGCAAGCTTCGATTGACCAGCCACACGCCGCGTAGGCACGGTGAAAACCATGGCCTCACCCTTCGCAACAAACCGAGATGCTCCGGCGTGGGCCAGACGCCATCCGGGCATGCCCTCGGAGGCCCGCTCCAGCCACGCCTGCCGTGTCGGGGGCAGTACCCAGATGCGCCCGGCCGGCCGGGCGCATGTAATACGGTTGCTTCTCAGCGAATCAGCCGGAAGAAACCTGCGGCGTTGGTGCTTCGGTTGGTCACGTAGTTGAAGCCGACAAAGCTGGCGTACGGTGGCGTAACATTAGACCACTCAATCAAACTTGCAGGCGTTACCAGCCGGGCTGTTTGCTGCAGAACGAAGCCGGTGGCATTGGTGGACCAGCGGACAACGACCTGATTTGAACACGCGAAGGTCTGAAGATATTCCGGCAGTGAACCCTCTGGAGGGGGACCCGGCGTCTGGTGCAGGCGCAATTCATAAGTGCCGCCGCCGCCCGATAAATCAGAATCGCGGCACAGGATCTGGAAACGGCCAGTCTGATCCACACAATCGAGCCCGATAGAAGTGCCCCGGGTGATCAGCATTCCATCTGGCGCAACCAAATCCATATACGCAAGGAAACCGCCACCCTGCGAGACTGCTTTGATCGACAGAAGGATGGAATCACCGGCGATGACATCAAACTCATGCACGTCGATATGCTCAGAAGCGATTTGGCCAACAATTGTGCCGCCAGGTGCGATGAGACCCTTATCGGCTGCGGGATTGGGGCCGGGATGTTTGAGGAGCGTCAATGTGTAATCGTAAGCCTGGTCAAGCAGATCGTCGCGGCAGAGTACTTGGTAGGTGCCATCAGCGGGCATTCGATAGGTCCATTTTCCCGCGAGGTATTCCAGTTCCGTGTCCGTGGATGAAAAAGCCGTTCTGAACAAACCATCGGGACCAACCAAATCGATGTAAGGAGAACGGCCTTCATCGCTGGTGCGCTGCATCAGAAGCGTCACTGTCTCATTGGTGGTGGCCGTGAAAGTGTAGATGTCAAAATCTCCTGGACCGTCCAAGCGGTTGGTCCGGGTCTGTCCCGCCACGATGGTGCCTTCATCGGCACCGGGGTTGGGGCCGGGATGTTTGAGCAGCGTCAATGTGTAATCGTAAGCTTGGTCAAGCAGATCGTCGCGGCAGAGTACTTGGTAGGTGCCATCAGCGGGCACTCGATAGGTCCATTTTCCCGCGAGGTATTCCAGTTCCGTGTCGGTAACAGAAAAGGCCGTTCTGAACAAACCATCAGGGCCGACCAAATCGATATAAGGATAACGGCCTTCATCGCTGGTGCGCTGCATCAGAAGCGTCACTGTCTCATTGGTGGTGGCCGTGAAGGTGTAGATGTCAAAATCCC
>Ga0134127_10000415_pt1 | contig 41626 bp, 75 predicted proteins | sample KB31753_FD_96459 | JGI IMG/M metagenome (GOLD analysis project Ga0134127, IMG submission 96459) | Terrestrial soil microbial communities with excess Nitrogen fertilizer from Kellogg Biological Station, Michigan, USA - KB3-175-3 | ecosystem: Environmental > Terrestrial > Soil > Unclassified ...
TACTATAGAAAAAAGTACCAAAAATATGTTTGTACTGGTGTTAGATTTACGTTTTACCTCATTCACAGTAGCTTCCTCATCCTTGTATCGATATGGTAGAATGATAATAACCTAAAAGTCTCTAATTTACCATTAAAGACTTGAGGGGGAGAGTTCACCCAGAATAGAAAAACCTCGGTTTTACCCGAGGAAGTTCTTAGAATTTGTCTCTAATTTACCTATTGGTATTATAGCAAATCACAAGGGTGGATGCAAATAATTGCTGGCCAGCATACAGATAAAACAACGATTTAATCGGTTCTATTACTAATTGGAAAGGAATCTTATTAATGACCTCTGTAACCAGTAACAATGACAATGGAATTTCAAGAATTGAAATTAACAATGTCAATGACAATGTAGTAGCTAGGAGAGGTAAAACGGAGAATCAGGTAGACGCCATCGCTGATATGATCATGCGTAAATTGAATGTAGGAAAAGAATACCGTGAGTACTATTGTAAGGTGGCGTGGAACCTTAGCGAGTCAGTAATAAACAATAATCTAGAGATAGCACTAAAGAGTAACCGCAGCCCACAGCGATACTTTACATGGCTATGCAAGAGGTATATGCAATGAAAGATCCAAAACTAGATCACCTAATGAAGCACGTAAATAGGCCAACAACAAGGCAAAACACGTTCATTATTGTTTTAATAACAGCAATAATCGTTCTACTACTAGTTGTTAGGTAATATAAGTTCTACTTAGCAAGTACTACATCTAGTGTCCAAGGGGCTAAAAATAGAGAGAAAAACGTACCACCCCAGTAAAGATGCGTCTTAAAACGTAGATTGTGCGGCGTTAGATTTTCACACCGAAGTAGTAAATGTCTAGGTAATGTTCATTAAAACGTCATTAAGAGGCTGTGAGTGGGTAATAAGGACTAGTTTGCAGCGTATTCTAACTTGCACGCATTAAGAGCAGTTGAGGCGGCAGAAGCATTGTTCTCGATTGGTACTACATTCGTTGCAATACAGTTCTGCAACCGAGATGAATTGATAGCGTCAACATCGTCTTTTAATCTGGAGTCATCAGTTGATTTTTGTAAGGCGGATGACCAAAAGTAAAAGATGGTTACTATAGAAAAAAGTACCAAAAATATGTTTGTACTGGTGTTAGATTTACGTTTTACCTCATTCACAGTAGCTTCCTCATCCTTGTATCGATATGGTAGAATGATAATTTAAAAAAGAAAGGAGAGATATGAAACCACCACTAAGCGGATTTAATAGGTTCATTATAGTAAAACACTGGAACAAGATAGGAAAGCCAGGAGATAAAGAGGAGTTTATACGTAAAGTATGCGATCAGAAGGGTTGGCAATATACTCCTGCTATCAAAATTGTTCGTGTGATATAGTATGAACGTGCGTCGTTGATTGAACTGCACAGCAAAAGACTCTGGCTAAATACCAGAGTCTTTGATTTTGCCTATACTACCAAATCCATTCAAGGTGGTACGTTCAGTATAAACTACTTCTTTAACTTATCAATCTTATTCGTGAGAGATTTGTGAGAGGCCAGTATCTCATTATGTCTATCCATGGAACGTTTCTCAAATGCTCTTCCCCATAAGAAACCAAGTATACCTAAGAGTACAGAAGCGATTATATTGCTCCATAGATTTCCATTAGGATAGCCGAAGTTTTGATTAAGGAACTGCAGAAAAGTGTCCATTACTTCTTTAAGAGCTTCTCGAGAATCTTGTTCTGCTGCTCAAGAATGACCGTCTGATTCTCGTTAATACCTCTAATACCTTGCAACTCTATTTCTTGGGTTTCGTACTGATGCTGGGCCTGTACCTTATCACGCTCTTCTTGTCTGTTCTGACTAATCATAACAAAGGTCGTGAGGAAAATGGCCTCTAGAGAGACTATCATGGTTAAAAGACCGAAAGGGAAAGGCTCAATCCTAAACACTATCCACATCGAGAACCACACAACGTGGATGTACACAAATCTCATAGATCCAGCAAAAGAAGCTATTTTATCTGCTATCTTATCAGAAACAGATAAACTATCCTGATGCCTGTTATACCAGGTTCTCATTACCCAATCCAACCGATCTTTTTAAGAAGAGGTTTCAGAACTACATTCCATACGGCGGATGTTCCAGAGCCAACAACAGAGGCTATTACTACTTTATCAAGGCCAAAACCTGCTGCCGTCCATGTTGCAAATGCCACCTGGAAAAATGTAACAACCATATTAGTTGCTATAGTTTCTACCGATTCTAGTAGGTTCTTTTTAGGTGGATAGATAGATGCAGGGACAGACGATGCTGGAAGCGTCACAGGAGGCGCTGTATCAGGTTCTGGGATAGGAGGTAGATCAACAGGCACAGGAGTTGGGTCTAAAGCTACAGGGGGCGTGACAACAGGTTGAGGAGCGGGAGGGTTAAGGTCGGTGACTGCACCCCATGGATCATGCGAAACCTTCCTACTCGCAATTTCATTAATACGGTTAAGATCCCAGTTCCCTGGACATTGGGTATTATAGAACTGTCTGTGAGGAACAAGTGGTAGGTTTGACCCATACGCCGATCGGATGTCTGCGACAAGTTCGGCGACAACATCATAGTCTTCGTCCCTACAGCGTGGATCACATTCAATCGAAATACATTTTGGATTGTCTGCCATTGTTGAGTACGATATGTTCGCTGGGTCTACAAGACACGCTACACGGCGTCCATCTCCTGTAGCAACATAATGTGCTGACACATTACTGTTAGGATCGTCTAGGTGCGCTATAACCCCTTCAAACGTAGGATTAGTTGCGGGATCTCCCCACCAATGTATAGCGATATTCTCAATTGTTCGTGGGACACCCCATAGAGCCATCGATTGATCCGGTGTCGCAAAGTTAGGCGAGTTGTAATCAGTGATATATTTATATGACATATTGTCTCCTTATTCTGTTCCTATTGTACACTTAACACTTTGACCATTAAGTAACTGCCAATTTTCGTCATCAGAGTAGCGGACTTCCCACCTGTTTTTTATAGTATCACATTGGATCTGAGGGGTTTTACCATCCGCCCCGCTACTCCCGTCTTGGCCATCTTTTCCATTCGTGCCATCAACTCCGTTCTTAATAGGATTGCTAGCCATATAATTCCCCACGGCTTGCTGAACTTGTTGGTCTGTGGCACTTTTCCCGTCTTTCCCATTTTGACCATTCTCAACGGGATTTCTAACTAAGTAGTTAGCAACTGCCTGTTCTATCTGCTCAGGTGTGGCATCTTTACCATCTTTAGGTACTGGAATATTTTCTAATTTGGAGTCTATTTCATTTTTAATATCTTGTTTTAGAGTGTCACCACGCTGTAAGAGTACATACGTTGTAATGACACTCGTTGTAAGCGCTATGAGTAGTATAATCCATACAACATATTTCAGTCTTTTCATCTCTTTAGGGCGATGTACATAATTATCGCTTCTCCTACGATTATTATAGCCTCACCTGCAATAGTTCTAAACAACCAGTTCATGTTCCTCTTTAGAGGGCCATACTCAAGGTGTATCTTCTCAACTTCCTCTTTTATCTTTTCATTGATATTTTGTTCGGTACCGGAGAGTTGAGATGTAGTGACAAGGCCGCTTGTTTGTTGCAAAAGGGTATCGAGCTTGTTATTCACCTCGGTTACTTTTACCATAACAGCGTCTAATTGATAGACTTTGGCGGGCTGTTCTGACTCTGTCTGCGTTCGTTGTTCCATAATTAGTCGCCGTAAGCAATGTAATCAACTGTTAATGTTCCATCGTAGGTATCGAAAGTAAGATCAATCTCACCCGTATTAGCAAGAGAAGAGATGTAGCCAGCAAGTTTACGTGTACTTGTTCCACTTACATTGCGGTAGTGCATCACTGAGTAGGTAGAAGACCTATACGACTCGTGTTTCGTTCCATCAACAAGAATTGACTTTGATCGGCTTTTAACTCCATCGCCGAAGCCCGTCGATGCCTCAGCACTGCTTGTTGTGGATGGTGTCACCTGAAAACACACACCTTTTACGTTCATGGCACTGTCGTCTAAGAGAATAACGACTGTGGAACTATTCGCGGTAAATGAGCCTACTTCTACCTTCATTTTCAAAATTACTCCTCTAAGTTTGATTACAAATAAAAGCCCTTTTCTCAGGGCTTCCGTTACCTAGACTATAGAATATTGACGTGGTTTTTTCAACAGTTTATACTACGTATATGTTAGCCGCAGCTTATAAAGTAACAAATCCATCACAAGCGCTGCGGTTTGTGATGGATTTACTGTTTTATAGGAGTTAATATGCTGCACGTAGCAAACGATAAAATTAAGGTTCGCGTTTCTAAAGATAGTTTCGGATTTGAAGGAAATAACAGTGGTACAGAACATGGTGTTGTTGTTGAAGTGCCAGACGAGATCATTTATTTAGGATTTCATTCCTTCAGTTTTGAGCATTCAATTGTTAATAAAGAACTACTTGATAAAGTTATTTCCTATTACAAGCAATTCTTAGGCAAAATTATTTATTGGGAAGCCCTACAGGACAAGGGGCGCCGCTTCCAAGAAGGAGATGAGGAATTCGTCTTGCTAAACATGACCGACGTACTCGCTTGGGATGATGAAGAAAGAGCAAGTGCATACCTGGTAGACGATGTTCGATCAGGTGGTTTTAGATTGTAGATAATACTGGGAGAATATTACATGGCTACTAAAAAAGAGAATAGAATCTTAATTGATGAAATCGAAACACAATCTAAGTTGTTAGAAGGTGCGTACGAAGTATACAAAAAGGTTATCAAGACCTACGGTCCACGTGGTAAAAATATTGTTATTGAACAAGGATTCGGACGACCTGTATTTACGCGAGACGGTGTTACGGTTGCCAGAGCAGTATACTTTTCTGATAGATCCAAGAACATGGGTGCACAGATGCTTACAGAAGCTTCAGAGACGACAAATCGTATCGCCGGAGACGGTACAAGCGCTACTGTTGGGCTAAGTTATTTCCTTCTCAAGAACAGTAACCAAGCAATCGCTGCTGGCATGCATCCTATGGACATTAATGCTACTTTAAAAGCAGACCAGGAATTATTACTTGAAAAACTTGAGAAGCTGACGAAGTTAGTTAAGAAGGGTCAACTCGAAGACGTTGCGACGGTGTCATCTGGTGACCCTCTGCTTGGGAAGCTTATCTCAGAGGCTATAGAATATGTCGGAGATGAAGGCGGTATCATTGCCGAGAAGGCCCCCGTAAACTCCGTAGAACGTGAATACGTGGACGGTTACTACCTACAATCTGGATTTAGGGCCCTACAATCTGGTAAGAAGGAACTGGTCAGCCCTGCCGTTGTCGTGTGTGTCCGACCCATTAGGTCAAAATCAGATGCTTTTGAGCTCCTTACGGCCGCTGCCAACAATATGGGTATCCAACCTGGTAGTGGAGAGATTCCTCGTATGCTCCTCGTAGGAAACATAGAAGACGCCGCATACGCATCTATTGTAGATGCTATAAATAGAGGCGCCCTAGACGCCATCATTGTCACCCCTCCGCCATCTTTTGGTTCGATGGGCAAGGAACTACTTGAAGATATTGCAATCTATAGCCAGTGCAAGACGGTATCAGATATAACAAACATGCGTAACTTTGATAGCTCCTATCTAGGCACAATCGATCGTGTCGTAACAACCAAGAATGAAACTACAATCTTTGGTGAGACTGACACAGAAGACCTAAAAGTACGTATCGCAGACATTAAAGATGCTATCCAAGTTGAGGTATCCGATCTTGTTGTTGAGCGTCTTCGAGATCGTGTCGCTAAACTTGAGGGTAAGATTGCCCTTTTCCGCATCGGTGCCCCAACTGATTCAGCTAAAGAGGAACTTGAGTTTAGGATCGAAGACGCTATTAACGCAACACGAGCTGCCAGCAGGTATGGCATCGTCGCTGGTGGTGGTATTACCTTACTTGAACTTAGTAAGGTTGAGGGTCTTAGTGATATTTATAAAAAGTCTCTCCGTGAAGTGTTCAAAAGGCTTCTCATTAATGCCAACCTACCATCTGAGGTGAGATTAAATGAAGCTCTAGCAGCACCAAAAGGATTTGGATTTAATCTTAGAAAAGATGAAGGTCTTGTTGATATGATCAAGGATGGAATTATCGATCCTAAGTTGGTCACAGAACAAACAATCGTCAATGCCACCGACACTATCGCCAATGGTATTATCGCCGGTGGCATGATTACATTCGCTGATGACGAGGTGAAATGATAGAGCTAGCGTGGGTTATATCAATCCTCGCTGCTCTGTACATCGGGTATGTGTATGAGCGTATCCTAAAATCAATAGATGATATAAAACAATCCCTCAAGAACAAAGTTGAAGTGAAAAAACCTATAGAAAAGAAGAGCGATATTCTTGATCCTTATTCGGTCGAACAACGAGCCAAAGAGGAACACGAAGCGTTAATGAGGAAACTTAACTCATGATCTGTACAAACTGCCATAAGAAAACTGACCTCATAAGAAGCATCATAGCAAAAGGTAAGATACTTTCTGGTTGTAGTTCTTGTCTCGACTCTCAGCTTCAACAGGGCGCTGAGACAACGAACAAGTACTATAAACGTGAACAGCAAACTAAATATCGTCGTGAGCTTACCCAAAGGGTAGACCCGAGGGAATTCATCAAAGCATACCCTAAAAGAGCACGAGAATTATACGACGATGAGACCATGCGGAAGTATAGCATCTGATTGACATAATTATATTTTTGTTATAGTATCCGTGTTAGGAGAACCGCAGCAATGAAATATAGTACATACATCACAGGGGCCTTCTGGGTAGGAGGAGCATCGTTCATAATCATATGGATATACATGTTATCTTACATGGGTCCTATCATGGGACTACTATTTGGGTGGTTGGTCGCTGTTATCGGGGGAATAATAATAGGAGCTCTATGGCCCCTATTAATTATATTTCTCGTATGGTCTTTACTACCCTTTATACTCTATGGGCACTTCTAAGAAGCGGCTTTTCTGCCAGCACTCGACATAGCTGACATTTTCTTGTTTCCATAAATTTTACGTCCAATAAAGGCAGCTAAAGCGGGGCTTGCACCCTTAGATTGCATTTGGGCGAATCTACCACCACCACCTAGGGTGTTAGGTTTACCCTTGAATGTTCCCGTTTTTTTAGTTGTATTCTTTGACATGGATGGATCTTGCATATATTTCTCCTTATTGTGATGCTAATGCCTGTTGTTGTAGTTGTGGTACCGATGTGTCCGCGCTAAATGTACCAGACTTGATCTGTCTTACAAGGCCGTCTATCTTTGCCTGTGCAACCTCAGGTGTATCCGAGATGGTAGGAAGCGCATCCGCAATTAGTCTTGCTGTTGTAGGTGACACCGTACCACGTGGGTTTAGTGATCCTGCGATAGCACTTGCGATGTCTATACGTTGTGCATCCAGAGCCTTCGCTTGTGGTGCAATGTAGTTTCCTAAGACACTAGATTGTAGTGCGCCAAGAAGGGGACCGCTTCCACCTCCAGCCGAAGCAAGACGATCTGTATATACTTTTAGGGAATCTAGAGCCTTCTGTTGGCTCACAACCTCGTTTTTCTGGTTAGTTGTTAGATTATCGTTACCCTTTCCGAATGCGTTATACAGCGCTATCAATGAACTGACGTTCTTTCCACCATTTCTTTGAAGATCCTGCAGAACTAAATTCTGTATATTACCTTGGCTAAATATGTTACCAGAGTTATCACTAGGTAGAGAAGATACGTCTAGATTACTTGCTGACTGATCGGATGGAGGTTGAGGGTTAGCTATTTGCTGGTCTTGTTGAGCTACCTGTGGTGCTATTGCAGCAGCCCTTGCAGCTGATGGAACAGCGATAGAACCCAAGAGTCCTCGAGCCTGGGCAGCCGGTAAAATACTTTTAGCAGCTTGTACAGTCTCTTTAAGACCGGTAGGTAGAGCTGGAGCCTGTGCTACCTGAGGAGTTTCAGCGGGTGCTGATGGAGGTGTGGATGGAGATACCGATGTTATCTCTGGTGCTGTGGCAAGTGAAGGAGAAGGTTGCCCACTAATTTTCTGTAGCAGCCCACCAGCCTGTGACTTGACAGCCTGGGCGGTCTCATTCGTGAGAAGACGTCCAGCAATTCCACCGCCTGCACTCTCACTCTGATTGGATATTTTTTTGGATGCACTTTTTAAGAAACCGGCGGCATCAGAAAGGTTATGATAGGAATCATTGAGTGGTTGTAGTGTTGGTACCCTCGAATTAATAGCATCTTTTAGCGTACCTCTAAGAACTGTACTTGCAAGTTGATTAGCGGAAGTGGCAGCATCAGGATTTGCATTATAATTTATCGCGTTAGTATCGAGACCTCGTTTAAAGTCAACTAGAGCTTTGGTATCATTACCAGCTTTTAATAATGTGTTAATATGTTGTTCCGCTAGGTTCTTAGCCTGATCTGTTACACCAGGGGTCGTTTCAAGTTGATTCATGAAATCCGAGGCAATCTGATGTTTGTCGGCCTGGGACACGGGTAAATTGTTTTGGCTTACAGCATCATCGAGTTGTTGGCCCCGCTGGTTGAGTGCCGTTTCGGTTGCTTTCAGACGTGCGGCCGGTGATCCGGCCTTTATTCCTTCGTTAGCCAAATTTTGATTCATCTGGGCGCTATCAAAGAAACCGAGCGACTTACCGCCTTGTCCTTCTCCAACACCATATCCTCCGGCCCTTGCCTGCATTTGGGTACCCTTATCGTTGAGGAAGTTCTGCACTTTGTTTCCAGTTGATGCGGCAGACGCGGCACCTGTATCTGCTGCAGCATTCTTACCCAATGCACCTATCTTACTCAGTAGACCACCTGCCGCACCAGCAGCCCCACCGAATAGAGCACCACTTGCGGCACCAGTGGCAGCACCACCACCTATATCTGACAAGTTAATATTCCCTGTATCTTTAATAGGTTGCAAGGCACCTTGAGCGGTACCATATAATGCACCTTGTTTTATACCCTGACCGATTGCCTGTTTGAGTCCGCCTGCTAGTAGTCCCCCCCCTGCACCAAGACCTGTCGTATCCATAAGGAGACTAGCACCAGCAGCCCCAACCTTTAGTGGATTGTTATTCTGTTGGACATCCTGTTGTTGTGCTTGTTGTTGGTTAGTAAGACTTGTATTAATGTTCTTAAGGCCGGTAATCTGCTGTTGTAACTTGGCGGGTTGGCCAGGCGCAAGAATACCTGTTGTATTGGCCTCCTGTTGTAGTTTCTGAGCCTTTAGTGTGTTATTAACTATATCCTGCTGACGTTGGGCATTGGTTCCGTTTAACTGATTAGCAAAGAAATTTATTCCAGATCCAAAAGCATTTCCGACAGTATTTATATCGTTACCGACAGATTTCCCTATACCCTGAACAAACCCAAGTAGACCACCAGGTCCTTGCTGTTGTGGTTGCGGCGCTGGAGCACTCTGCTGGTATGAATCCCAAAATCCCATTACACACCTCCAAAGATATAAGGATACTTTTGCGTCAACTGAGCAGGAGTGTATTTACCAGACGATGCATCTGCATAGGCTGCTTTACTCTGCGGATCAGACTTAAGGAAACTGAGAACGTCATTAAATCCACCACCTTGCGCAGTAAAGTATTGCGCTGCTGTGATAGGCTTTCCTTGATAGGCGAATTGCGTTCCACCACTCTTATCTGTGGCAGTTGAATATTGTGATGATCCCAAACTGCCCAGTAGTGAAGATAGATCGTAACCACCTGATCCGGCCGAAGCCTTCTGCTGGTTTAGAGCCAACTGGGCATTAAATTGACGTATCTGCTCTTGTTGGGCGGCCTGAGCATTTGCCTGGGCTTGTTGGTCCTTCTCTTGCTGATACATAGTATTGTAGATATTCTGGAGATAACTAAGTTTATCCTGTTGTGCTTGGTAGTTACCCTGCGCTTGTTGGTTAGCCTCAGTCTGGAGTTGGCCAAGTCTCTGCTCACCTTGGTTATATGCGGTTGTCTGATTTCCTAGAGTTTGGGATATAGGAGCCTGTTCGTTTTGTATCTGTTTACTCGCCTGAGCAGAATTGACCAATGAGTTGGCTGTCCGTCCCATAACAGAAGGAGCCACTTGTTGAAGCAGCTTAGTAGATGAGTTTATGGCACCTTGAAGTCCGTTAACTGTATCCTGAGCACTATTTACACCTAAACTCTGGTTTGCCTGAGCAAGGTACTGATTAGGGTTCATTGCTGACGACTGGGCTTGTTGTACTTGTGCAAGAGCTTGTCCTGAATTTTGCATGTGTGTTCCTCTAAAAACAAATAAAAGCCCTGATTGGGGCTTCCTCTATTGATATGATACCATCTTAAATAGCTAATTAGAATACATACCTAAAAAGGAGTAAGGAATAATCTAGCGCTTAGATTTATAACCTGTGCCGGGACAGAAACGGACGATCCAACGGTCAGGTTGATTTCGTTTATTACGACGCTTAAAACACCGCTACTTGTATAGTTTATGATTGTAAATATATCGTATCCTGTCGTTATACCATGGGAGAACGTACTTAAAGGACCCTCTACCTGGTACCAGTTAGCCCCTTCTGTCTGATAGTTAATGCGTATACGTGACACGGCGTTAGAGTTATTCAAATTGAATGTGGATATTATTTGGCCAGTTTCTCCACCAGCAGGAATAACAACTGCAGGTAGATTTATTGTGGGGGTGATGATCGTATAGTTCTGGAATCCTGCAAACCCAGAAGATGCGGCTATCCTTCTCATGTCAATCATCGGTGTATATCCTATAGTGCAAGTTAAAACTAATTGCCCCTGCGGATGTTGCATCGAACGTATATGTTAGGGAAGTTGGCGTTATGGTAGCAAGAGCCGTTACCTGACCTGGCTGCAGTGTTAGGTCCCCAAGCAGAGCGCTTGATAGAGGCCATATTGAACCGTTTCTGGCGCCTGATGTGTATTCTATAGACGCCTTAGTATCAGGAACGTAGTTGAGACTATATAAAAACGTCTCTGTTATCTTTATGGTAGTAGATGTCGTGACACTAGGGAATCCTTGTTGGTATATTTTCTCAAAGTTGTTAGGAGTACGATAGGATATTTCGGACGGTATAGGAAGTGGCGTGATTATTCCTTGGTTCGTTTTTGCGTAACAGTATATTTTGAACTGAACAGTATACGCCTGAGAGTGCCCTGACGTACTTACGACATAACTATTAGCAACGCCAATCCCCACTACATTATTTCGTGAGAAAGATGAGGCGCTTAGAGGATATACAACTGGACCACCGTCAGTATAGGATACGGGCATATTATCGTCGTTTCTTGTTAATCCCCCGTCCACAGAAAACACACATCTAGTGAGGCAGGTGTCATTAAAGGTGGTTGGAAAAGTGTACTCGGTGTAGTTACTACCGTTTACACCAGGGTCTGGAGATACTAGTGTTCCTTCAAAGACACCTATTATCTTATCGATGTCATAGGCAGGTACAGCCATAGTGAGAACGTTGGGATTAGTAATCATCAGGAGAAACCATCGGCCACGTTATTACCCTTTGAGGCAACGGCCCATCCTCCTGATCCATCTGGTAGAATTCCATCTTGCATGACATTATTAAAACTATCCTGTGGATTATATATATAACGTGTACCATTAACGATCTTCATTATTAATTTCCCTGAAGGATCGAGTGAGAAGAAGCCATACTCATTGTTAGTACTCGGTATATTCCCAATACCGACAGAAGATCCATCTGGCGCCTGAATAATGATCCGGTTGTTAGACCCATCTATGGCTGATCCACCTTGACCTACTTGTTGCGTTCCCCTTGTGGAACCTGTCGAATTCTGTCTTGGCAACACACGGCTAAGATCTGCTCCAACTATTGGTTGGCTATTTACGGATGTGTACCCAGAACCGCTGTTGGAATAGTCGGGATTACCCATTGTTCAGTGCCTCGTCTCTAAGGTCGTCAAATACAAGTGTCACGCTTGTTACGGTAGGCGTAAGAAAGACGTTATTATCGCAATACACATCGATCCCGACCTGTATTTCGTTGTACCTGGATTGATTGTCAGATTGTCCTATGGAAAAGCTAGCATATGTCGCCGTATTACCTGAGAACCAGGGACTGGAATTTGAATAATAATCAGAATATTTCCAATCACCTCTGTTAATAGAGTATTTAAGGCGTACACGTACTCCATCAGGAAGCGGAAGCCATGTTGCATTCACATAAAGACCTTCTTTGAGTTTACCCACATATCCATTGTCATGAATAAGTGATTCCCAAGTGGCGTATGAGGCAATGGGCGACTGGCTATTAACCACGTCAACGCCATAGTGGCCAGTCTTATTTGAGTCATCCCTCCAAGATATATGCAGTGTATCACCGAAGTTTCTTACCATTCCGATAGTAAGGTTGTTGGCATTGGACCAGTTTGTTGACCCCGTTGAAAGGAGGTAGCTATATCCAAATGAATTAGTAAGGGTAGTATCAGTGAGGCCCCACGAATATACTCCATATGGTATGTTCGTATTATTTGTGAGAGAAGGCCATGCTAGCAACTGTATACCATTTCTAGTAGCGGCCGCATACGGATAGATAATTGTCTGGTTATTACTATTGTTGTACCCATTCTCCCCGAAAGGTAGAAGACGTATTTTCTGCGGCTGAGAATCAACCGCTGATATGGCGTACCATGAACCCCCAGCCTCATAATAGATAACATTTTTGTAGGAGTGAATTGCGAACGGTGTTCCTTCCGGAATCGGTGTGAAGTAGTTATACTTATTAACCTGTAACCCATCCCACCAGAATATAATCCCGTCCTGTGGGTCTTGTGTAGGATCGGTAGACACTTTCCCACAAGCTATAGCTATGTATTCGTTCATCTGTGCAATCCCGCACACTTCCCATTCGGGCGGGAACTGGAGATAGTGACGCTGCCATTCTGAATTATCCGGACTTGGGTCACCGAGAGGTTCCCAGACGCTAAGATAACGGCCATTCCCTATAACAACGAATTGCTGTATCTGGGCCATAGGGTGCATGCCATTAGACGTGGCTACGAGCCTATCCGCCCATAGTTGCATGTTCGCCGTGGAAATATCATTAGAGTTCTCGGAGAATATCGTGCCGTCGGATTGTGTCGAAACGAGTGACCAATGATACGTCTGTGCCGCTGGGGCAACACTTACCCGTACCTGTGCAGAAAAAACAAAGTAGTTCCAGTCATTCTTTATAAGGTTGGCGTTTGTAATCGTGGCCGTTGCTAACGTATTGTTAAGACCATCCTGGATCGTGAGTGTCCAATCACCGGTGCCTGGAGCGGCTACCTGTACGCCTATCTTATTAATTGGCTCTATATCGGTCTGAAAATATCGTACCTGAGAGTTGTCGGCTGCGGTTGTAGGCACTGAAGACGTCAGACCCCCATCTGATTGATCTGCATTGACATTCAACCCAGGAGTATTGTCATTGTTATTGTAGGTTGATTGGGATATATTGTAGTATTCGCTGTTGAGAGTAGGTTTTGCTGCGATGGTAGTAATCGAAGATACTGCCTTAGTACCTGCTATGTATAGTGAGTCCTGATCCTGTCTGTACGTCATACCAAACGAGGCGTTCGGAATGCTCCCAAACCTTCCCCACACACCTGCGTTAGTTCGAGTGTAGATGTTACCAGTACTTCCCAACGAGTACATCATTCCCGTATTGATCATCACCTCGTTTTGGACAAGGTCTGTTACAGCACCATTATCTTCTCTTACTGGTTTTCCTAAAAGGGTAAACTGTGATGGTGACTTTCTAAAATCGATTGACTGTGAGTTTGCAAATGCATGTTTAATGCCGACCTTTTTATCGGTTCCTGCACCTCCATAGAAATTCTCGTTTGTGGATATATTTATAGCCATTTTACACTCCAGGTAATGGTGGATATTGCCATGGGTTTGATCTTATGGTCTCGCTAGTAATCACCGACCCAGTCTGCGAACTCGAGTACTCCTCATCACAGTCTTTCATAAGTTGATAGAATAATCCCGGACGATCAATCGTACCAAGATGGAATTGTGCTTTTGCTTCATTACCCTTAGACATGAAGTAGTTTCCTAACGCATAGTGCATAGGTGCGTCGACATACTCCTGAGGGATGATAGATAGTTGACCGATTCTCCATGTCTGGCTACTTCCGGAGTACCCTACAAATGCCGATTTGAGAGTGAGAGTAGAGTTTGTAGGTACGGCAATTATCTGGTAGAACGTAAGATCAGTTACTCCGGTTATTTGGAACCACAAACCACGCATATTTTGGTTAAATACACCACTTGTTGCAGTGACGAGAGTAGATCCGTTGGTAACAGTCACTGTAGCGTTCGTAGAGGTACTTGTCACGTCCTCAATCGACAGGTCTGAATCCTGGGGCTGATAATACAATCTGAACCCGTTGGTGACGTTCTGAGAAGGAATAGGCCATACCTGGAATTTGTCGTTTCCAAGAGAGATGTACCATGCTGGCCAGTTATTGGCTGTGCGGTACGAGGTTATCTGCCTCCATTGGTATTCGCTTCGTATCTCGGTAAGGGGCCATGAATAACCAGTAGCAGAAGAACCACCTACAAGAGAAGTTATACCAGTAATGCGAAGACAATCTACTGGCGTTTGGTAGATTGACTGGTTGGTGATTATGTTGGTGAACTGCTGCTCGCGGGTATAATAGCGAGCTAATTTAGCGTTAAAAAGGTGATACCCAGTGTTATAATCCTGATCCAGTTGAGCAAGTGTACCAGAAGAATTGTCCCTGGCAATACGCTGCATCTTATTTTCGGCGTCTGTCCACGTGATACTCATTATGCTGCCTCATAAGTGAATTGACACGATAACTGATGAGTGACGGCCCAGCTAAATGGAACCGTTGATGATAGTGTCGTTGTAACAGGGTAAGTTGAGGCTACCACGTAGGATCTGAGGACTGCCGATGTCGTAGATGACATCGATACGTTTCCTAGAAAAATGGTAGAGTTATTGTAGTACTGTACATTACCGAGAGGAGTTACTGTTGACGCTCCAGCATACGTAAAAGCTGTCACCGGTAAAGTTATACTGACATCTCCACTAACTGCACTAGTACTGCCAAATATGAGAGATATTCTTGCGGTTACGTTCTTTCCCACCTGCGTGTATCGGGCCACTAGTGTACCATTTCCTACAGTTAGGTTAGTAAATGTAGGTGTCCACGATTGCCATGTCCAAGAGGTACCGGAACTAGCCACAAGTGAGTTAGGTGTGACCGCCCCCGCTGTTATATTGGATCCCACCACAGAGTTATTGGTATTCAATTTCCCATTTTTTATATTGAGGCTAGATATGGATACACCGTTTCCAACGGTAAACTCAGATATGGAGTCCACCGAAATGGTCGTGTTGGACATTGATCCACCAGTAATAACCGGAGAGGTGAGTGTCTTATTCGTAAATGTCTGAGAAGAAGAAATATCGGCAAGTGTACTTGACGCATCTGGAAGTGTATATGTTCTTGTGGTCGCAGTGGTGAGACCAGATAGTTGAAACTTTGCTTGTTTCGTAAGATCACCATCATCTTGCAGTGTAAATAAGGTATCCTTTGCGGTTATAGTATTGGTAACCCCAATGGTCTTATTTGATACAACTTGACTATCCGTTGTTCCAAGCGGCGCACCTGCGATACCTAAGAAAACATTACGGTTAATCTTTTCTGTATCAAGGTTTCCATTGTTTACTATTGGTAGGAAATCGTTAATCGCATCGATACTGACGGCGGTAGGAAGTGCGCTTATCTTTATGTTCGTCATGTTATTCTCCTTCGCTTTCCACCCATACTGTAGAGGCAAGTTCGGTGTAAGATCCATCTTCTATCTGCAAAAGTAGACCGCTCTCTGTAGTTAGGTTTAGACCTGATTCAGTAGTGATGAGGGCCCCATTAGATTGGGTCGCTTCACCTTCCCCGATAGTAGGACGCCAAATTGTTGCTGCCAGATCTACCATGATTAGTTAGGCCGTGTATTAGATTGGAAGTTGACCGTTATATCACAAGTTGTAGAGGTAACCACGACAAGGCTTGTTTGTAATCCCCAATATCTGAACTGAAGACCAACTGTAGGGTTTGTGATGACGGCTATTGTGTTTGATCCGTCTTGTACTGTGATTGTGCCGGTTAGAGCAGCGTTCACCTGAATCAAGGCAGAATACACGGGACGTGGTGAAACCGTAGTAGTTGTGCCAGTTGTTATGTATTTATATGACATCTATTCTCCTTAAACAAATAAAGGCCCTATGCAGGGCTTCCGTTAATTATAGTATACACTAAATAGCACTATCCAACACCCATCATTAGAAGAGTTGATCCCGTTACCACCACAGCAGCAGATGCAGCCTTAAACGTTGCTGCAAAACCTGCTGTACCATTACCTGCCGCGTTATTCTGTGTTGCTGTTGCGTTGGCTGTTCCCGTTGTAGAGACTATCTGATATGCAGTGCCAAGCGATACGTCTGTGTTACCTGTTCCTAGGGTGCTATTTGTCGCCTGATCTGATGTCCATGGGGATGATATTGCACTCACGGACGGTAGCCCACCGGCACCAGACGATGCCGACATAAAGACGGCCCACCAAAACTCGCTTGCTTGAGTCGTTGTAGCCGTCGTTCCTGTCGTACCAGAGGCAGTAGATGATATTTGCTTATCAAGAGGTGCCGTTGTGTCTATTCCGCTCACTTCTGTTACAACAATGGACATTTGTCCAGAACCAGAGTTACGCGCAACCTTTATCTGGGTTGTCCCTGAAGCACAGTTCTTTACATACCATGCATCCGTCTGGCCCGTATTGCCACTGTTTAACGTCGTAATGAACTGGGTAAATGTTTGGGTAGTGCCACCTGTTACAGATATAGTAGTTCCCACTGAACTGTTTGACACTGAATATGCAATAAGAAGCAGGTTACCAGCTCCAGTTGATGTAATGGTCTGGGAGATTGACGTAGCCGAGTTAGCGCTGGAGGAAACTGATTGTACAACAGATATCGCCATGTTACTTATTCGCTATATAACTTCCCGTTATGATTACACTAGCGACAGAAGTTCCACATTTTGCTGTCCATGCTGTATTAACTGCTGCCTGAGGCAGTGGTGTAGGAAGAGCGATACCTCTCGTTTCACCCGCTGGTACGTAGATACTTAATCGAATCGTTCCCCCCGTTGAATCTCTGAAGTCAACTTGGGTCGCTGTTGCAGAGGTGTTGATAACGACCAAAGAAACAATATCGTTAAACGTACTTGCCGCTGCTGCGATAAGACTCGTTTCGGTAGTTGTTGATGTGAGTGTCAGCTGGGTAATAGGGTTAACAAGATCCCGTATCGAGTTCATTAGGACAACCTGACGACCAAACTTGTCGGCCATGTCCCCAACAAGTTGCCCATCAGAAACGGCCGTTGGAAGAGACGTTTTCGCAATCGCTCCCTCATAAAAGGCGTTCGCCGGAACGGAAGAACCAGTCGCCGATGAAGAACCCACATTCCACGTACCGCTCTCGGTAACGGCCACTGTCCCTGTGATAGTTGTGCTCGTTAACGATACAGGCAATGTGATACTAGAGGTTTTTAAGTTGACATCTAAGGCGTTACCTGTTGAAGTTAGTAAGTTACCTGAACCATCAGCCGTTCTTGTAACACCAATTACCTTAGTTGTCTCAGCACTTAGGGTCGCATTCACTGAAAAGGCCGTGTTGTCTGATGCAATCGTAACCCGTTGGGAACCAGTGCCAGTTACTCCGTTCCCCATTAAAGGAGTAACCCCATTGATCTGTTTAACATTGCCCTGCAGAATGGATGACGTCACAGTTCCAGCAAGAGTCGCGAGGTTACCCCCTGATTCAAGTGCAAGAAGGGAGGTGTTTAAATTCGTTCCTGCGTTGGCCGTTACCGTACCACTTACGGTGACTGTATTATTGACAGAAGTTCTCAGATTACCAGAGGTATCAGTAGATAGCGGGTTCGTCTTAGCAGTGGTATACGTAGGTGCAGATGTAGTAGTAGCGGTCTGTACAAGTGGTCCTAGTTGACCAGAGGTGGTAGATGCTTGTGCGACTAATAAACCGTTTACGCTAGTATCAAGTGCAAGACCATTAGTTGTACCTATATTAGCTGTAATAGTTCCCGAGACCGGTTGGTTTACTGCACTACCATCTACCTTTAAAGCCGTCATCGACGCTATACCCTGTACAGTGATAACATCCGCGCTAGCTGTTCCTGCCGTTCCCAACGCAGGTTGTTTGGCACTGGTAGCGGCACCAGTTGGTAGAGATACAGTACCGGACACATTGTTTATGTTCCACGTTCCAGACTGAGTGGCGGCAACTGTACCAGATACTGTCACGGTACCAACTGGAACAACTTTTAACTGATGGAAATTATCCATTAGTGGAGCATACAGACCACCGTCTGTTGATGTACCAGATGGCGATGCCTGATATCTTCCTAGAAATGCCGTGCCAGTTGCGGGTGATGTGGTGACCCCCTCAACATATTGAGTCCCACCACCGAACGATGTTATCTGATTACCAGACCCGTCTACAATGGCGACCCCAACAGCTGTTGTAGCGCCAGTAATAGGTATAGATGACCCCGCAATAGACGCTGTGGCATTAACATTAATTGCACCGGTTGCTGATGTTCCCTCAACATAAAAGAACTCATGTGTTATGGCATCATATGCACCAATTGATTCTCTGCTATTTGGACTGATGTATTTCGACATATAATAAAAGCCCCATTACGGGGCTGCCTCTCTCTATATTGTACTATAAACCAGAGAACTTATTGTAGTTAAACGTACGTTTTTCCTGTTGATTAATACGTGCCTCACGCCCGTCGAGGGCCGACTCCTTACTATCAAGACTCATTTGCCATTCGGCTAGTTCTTGACGTATGCCATCCTCTTTAGACTGGACTTCGTGGAGAGACTTAGCCGCTATATCGAGTTGTGAGAGAGTAAGACGAAGACGTTTACCTGCCTTGTCCTGCTTTAGATCAAGTTCCTTCTTGTTAAAGTCATAATTCTGTAGTAATTCCTCAGTTCTGAGGTTGATACTCACAACAGATTCGTTTGCCGCGTTGATCTTCTCGTTCGTATCAGTGAGTTCGGTATGTTTGGTGTCAATCTCCTTGATCAACGAGTGTTTTTCTTCATTTAGAGCGTCAATCTCCGCCTTTAGAAACACCTTTCTACCGTTAAGGTTGGTAATCACCTGTTTTATATCAGAGCATTCGCTTTCAAGTGATACTCTGTTGCTTTCTAACTCTGTTCGCAGATTTTTTAGTCGTAATGACTCGGATTCAACGCTACTTCTGGCGTCTTTAATGGCGTTATCAAGAGAAGAGAGTTCCTTTTTCTTGTCCTCAAGTTCAGAAGCTAACTTCTTATTAGCTTCTTTTGACATTTTATCAAGTTTCTTCTCAAACTCTGCACGTATCTCCTGGTGTTGCTTTTTCAGAGCATTCACCGACCGATGAATCATGTCCAATTCTTCTTGCTTGGCTTCTATGTCGTCATCAACGGCCATATCAAGCGACCTTCGGTGGACGTCCAGGTTTCTTCTTGTCGGGATTTAGGTTAGGAAAGGCTACCTCTTCGTTCTTTTCAGCAATAGCAGCATCTATTTGCTCGCGTTCAGATAATCGTTTATCAAGAAGATCATCGATACTTCGTCGAGCAATAATAACTTGGTCTTCTATCTCTTTACGATAGGTCGGAGCGCCGATTTTTAGAACCTGATCATTATAAGAAAGGATTTCATTTACAAGTTGTCTGACAATAACTTGGGCTTCGTCTCCACGTAGGTTAATGGTTCCACCTGATTTAATTTCAACTGGTATAACAACGTGTGCGTTACTTGGATGATCTGGATTACGCAGGTCAAGTCCAGCCGCTTTCAAGGTATTCTCGTCAACTCCTCTCTCTCGACCACCAACGATACGAACCGGTGCATTCACTGGACGGCTTTGGGCTACCTTACCCTTAAAAGTAAATGGCAACGGATTTGTTAGGGTGACGTATTCGTATTCGCTTGCACCTTCAAGAGTTGGCGTAGGGTTTGTCTGGTCTTGTTCAATTGCTCCTACACCTACCTCAGTTAAACCAGCATATTTAGGATTCGCCATCTGTTCCCTCTTCTGCGACTATAGTGTTTGGATCTGCTGTTCCGGTAGTTTCAGTTTGAGGTTCAGCGTCGATTATTTCGGTGTATGCCTGATACTTACCCTGTAACTTGACGAGCTCTGTATCCATTTCGCTTATCTTGGCCTGTGCTGCTTTCTTCTCATCCTGAAGTGCATTAAACTCTGTTTCTACTGCTGCGCGTTTCTCTAGTAAAGACTCTCTATTCATGATAGAAATATACCATATAACACAAAGAAGCGCCAATAACGACGCTTCTTTATCGTGACGACAACTACTCTTTTGTCGTGCTAGGCAGTGTTGGCTTGAGTTCTTTTTTCTCTAGTACTGGTGTTTCTGCTACGAGACCATCTTCGAGCTTCTTGGCTTCGAGACGGGCAACTGCCGCGCTAAGGTCGGCCTTAGCTCTATCAAGAACCTTTTTAGCTTCTTCTACATCGCCGTAAAATGCATTAATATGTGTCATATTTACTCCTAAGCTGATACGTTAACGTACACATTCCAGGTGTTAGTACCAGTATTTACAAACAGCATAACAGCGTTCTTACCGCTGGCTACTGCACCGTTACCAACAACCGTTGATCCCGTTGCACCTGTAATCGTTACTGTTTGACCACCACCTAGGTTTGCGTATACACACTGGAATGTGTCACCAACGGTAACACCGACAACGGAGGCTGAGATGTTTGTACCGTTATCAAGTGTACAAGTTCCTGCTCCGGTCGCACTTGTTTGTGTAATAACACCACCTCGTAGTTGTGCAGCTGTTGGGGTTGTGTTTTGAGCTGTTCCCAGAGCGGTAATGGTAGCACTTAATAGTGCCGGCTTTACTGAGCCTCGTCCAATAGACACGTGACCCGTCGATGTAGCACCAATGTTGATTTTCCCTGCACCTTTGGCGTCAATCGTGAGTGTCTCATCAGTGCCAGACGATAAAACAGAAAGGGCTACACCAGATGCTGCCGCTGCAGATTTAATGTTAATACCCGTCGCCGCCGAACTGGTCGAAGCATCAACGTTAAATGTTGGATTATTTGGACCATTTGGGCCAACCGCAAGAGCATGTGCTGAGTTTGAGGTAATCGTATTAGGGGTGGCTGCGGCACCATTAATAGTTGTACCAGATGGAAGCTTTACGGTTGTTGCGCCGCTGAAGTCAACATTCTTCTTAGTATTTAAACCGAACTGACTAACAAACTGACCAATGACTGAACCTTTTTCAAGTAATTGTGTCATATCAACCTCCTTAACATGCCATCGTTAGTACGAGTGGCGAGTACTTTGTATCGACAGTAAGTTCAGGTGCGTAACCAACGACATTCACGACGTTAGCATCCGCTTGGATCGCAACTGCGCCAGCGACAGAAGCCGAAGGAACTGCGTTTGCGTTCTTTGTAATTGCACCATCGCTGAGTACAGATGCCATACCGCCAACTTGTTCCCAGTGGAAGTATCCAGACGTAATGGCAATTACTGGAACACCACCTACAGGGATAGCAAGTGCTGCTGTGTGTTGGATGGTGTTCGTTTGCTGAGATGGAATAATCGTTACAACGCTTGTCGTATCAAGAGCAACACTGAGTGCTCCCCTAATCTCTACGACTGTTGTGTTGCTATTCCCTGCAGTTGCGGCAGTGTTACCGTTGATGTAGTAGGCTCCTTGACCCTTGCCAGTACCATCTACTACAACGAGGTAGTAACCAACGAACAGATCTTGGGCTGCAGTCGTACCAAGTGGAACAGATACCTGTGTTGCAAGCAATGGAGCTGCAGTTGTGAGTGTACGGTTTGCATAGTTAGCTGTGACTGCAAGTGGCTGTGTGATTTGACCTGCTACAAGCGCACCACCAGCGACTGAGTATCGAAATACCTTACCGCTTGGTGTGCTTGCGACTTGGCCTAGCTTCTCAGCACCTGTAACGGAGCTTTGAGTATAGACATCTTGGTCTGTAATCTGAATATTTGCTGCTAGTGACATAATGTATTCTCCTTATATCCTTCTATTAAACCTGAGTAATGCCGCTAACTTTAGCTGTACGGTTAGGGTTCAAGCAGATAAGGTTTCCGTACATTACGAAGATACCGACTTCTGCAAGCTGACCAACAGGCTGGATGTAGTTGCGGAACTGGAAGGCACTTACCTTGTATTTGTCGTAGGCACCGTTTGTTACTGTTTCAGTTGTAGCGACCATGTTAAGTGTGTTGATTGGAAGGCTACGGAACTGGAACCACTTTTCGTTTAGGAAGAACTGAGTACCACTTGGAGCTTTCTGGTCACGTACATAGTCTTTACCACGGAAGTCAACAGTAGTTGCACCACCTTTTAGGTTAAGACCACTACCAGCTTGACCACCAACGTTTGTACTGCCGTTCGTGAAGCTTCCACCGATACCATTGTAGGTAGCAAACTGAGCAGGAGTAAGGAGGCTAGAGTAGTAGCTCCATACGGTCTGGTCACTTAGGATGACGTTGGTTGTTTCAGACATATCACCTGAGATGGTTGAACCATCGTCTGCTGCATACATGGTCGCAAGGTCAAGTGTGTTAGCTGGAGCGTTAATGAGGAAACCGTTGATTGTTGGGAATGCTGCTCGGCTTAGACCTGCATATGTTGATGTGTTTGTACCATCGTCAACGATAAGGCTAAGACCATCAAAGTCGTTACCGATACCATAGCCGTAGAAGATTTGACCAAGCGCAGTAATCATTGAGTTCTGTGCATATTGGTATGAACCGTCTGTTAGGTTAACAACACCAGCTGGAGTCTTGTTGATAGATTGCTCAATCAAGCTAACGCCGACAGGTTGTGCATACCCAGTAGGGTACCAGGTCATGTTTTGAGTGTTGAAATCAATCGAAGTATCGAACGTCTCAGTACCTTTAAAACTCGTACCTAGTTGTGAGTTGTTGGTGAAGATTGGTGATCGGAAGTTACGGCCGTTCCATGGTTTAGGATTAGCCACGACTCGTTTCATAATCTCACTAGATTTGTTTACGGTGTCAACAATACTTGAGTTAATATCTTCAAGAGTAATGTTATTGACACGATCATTTTGCGCTGTTGCAGTCATGCAATTCTCCTTATAGTTGTTTAGCAACGTTGGAGCCGTAAAACAAAAACAGCTCCATGTGGGGCTGCCTCTGCTAATATACTATTACAGCACAATTACTTATGCAATACTAGAAACTATCTAATTCACTCAGGGAGAGGGTGCGTCCTACTGAAATTCCCTTAGGTGCGATGTTAACTGGATTAGGCGAGTTGCCCGCTACACGTCCACCAGCTCTCTTGCGAGCTGCTGCGCGTTGCTTATCCACATCTACTACTTCATTGTCTCGCTTTTCAAGTTGAAGGGCGTTGTACGCATCAACTGCTGACGTAAGGGGCTTTAGCCCTGATTTAATGCGTGCGTCGTTTTCCTTACGCATATAGTCGAGAAGTTCGATTTGTTCTTTAACCCCATTCTGTTTGGCAACATCTGGATCTGACCAGTCTGCTGTAGCATATTGAGCAGACACCTTGGGCAGTTTACCTTTGCTAACAAGGTAGGTAATCTCATTTGCTATATTATTTATAGCTTCTTGTCGTTCGTCCTCTGCTTGCTTCTGTTCCTTGTATGAAGCCTGTTTGCGCTCAAACTCCTCTTTGTCTCGTTCGAGGTTTGATTCCATACGGTTCGTCTTACGAGTAAATGCAAGTAAGTCCTTGGCTGTGAACTCTTCAGCATGTTCATCCGCAAACTTCTCAGCTTGGTCCACTGAGGTAATATTGGTGGTCTTACCATTTAAGGTAATTTCAAACGAATAGTCTGCTGGTGTGTACTGACCTGGGTCTTCTACAGTGACAAGTGGAGCAGGAATATCATGCTCTTCGACAATCTCCTCTTGTTCTTCTTCGTCTTCAACAACTTCTTCCTCAGTCTCATCTACTGGCTTTTCGTGTCCGGCAATAGAAACATCGCCCCACTCGGCCTGTTGTGCCGGGTCCAAACGAACTTCTCGTTCTTCCTGTGGTTGTTCATCTTGAACGTCATTAGCTGCTGTCATGTGTTCTCCTTTTTACTTATTGTATCATTTATGGCATTGGGGGCGCTGCGGGTGGTTGTGGAGCCGATGTGTTAGGACTAGGTTGTCCCGGAGGGGCTGGCGGAGCTTGTGGGTTATCTGGTTGAACACCTGCAAGCTGTGCACTTTGGTTAGGGTCAACTGCACCAACAATCCTGACACTCGTCTTAGGAATTGGCATTGGCATTCTATCATCAACAATTCCAGCCGCATCGAGTATGGAGCCTTGTAGGTTAGCCGAGGCAGTAGCGATGTGCTGTATTGAGGCGAAGAACTGAACAAGACGTTGCTGTACATCTGGTTTGAGTTTCTGGAAGCGGTTACTTGCCATGACACGGTTGAAGTAGTTGATGTAGTCAGCACTGTAGTTGTCTCGCTCGTCTGGGTCTTTGCCCATGATAACGAGTTGGATGTCTGATTCCGCATCTGTATCGATTTGTGTGACCTCGATAGAACGGAGGAAGTTGATAGGATCGATGTGACTCTTGAGGTAGCGCTCGGTTCGTACCTCTGGATCTGGAAGACCAAGATCGTCCATAAGTGTGCGATAGTCAATTGCCTGGCCAGCCTTCCATAGATCCATAGCGGTCATACGTATCTGAGCCTTATCAAGTGGAAGCATGGAATCAGCCTGTACGCCAATCTTTACATTCTCATCAATACTTTCACCATTTAACGTGATAAAGACATACTTACCATCTCCACCTTTACAAGCGAACTGGTGATCTTCGTCGAAATAGACACGGAACATTTGTAATTTGATCTGGTAATAGTTCTCAGCAGCATCAGAAACGGCAGCGACGAGGTCATCTTGCAAGGCACCAGCCTGTTGTTTGACCATAACGTCTCGGGTCGCTGTATCGGACGTATGAGGTTGTGCACCTCTAAACTGAGTTGGTGTACCAAGAATATCATCGACCTCGCTACGAGCGTCGTAGAGAGTATTAACAGCGTACTGTGACATCTCTTGAGCACCCACGTTGATGAGGGACTTGGAAATGTCCTCACCAGATGCTAGGGCGACAGTCTTAGGCCCCTTGTTTATGAGCTTTTGTGCATCTTCTTCGTTAAAGGCATCTTTACTCGCTACCCAGCGACCATTAACATAGTCTGCGTTCTCCATGATCTGACGACCACGACGGTTAATCATCTCTTGTTGAGGTTTAGCTTGCTCAAAGAGAGATGTTTCATCGATATAAGATTCGCCCATGTTCATGTAGTTAAACGAAACAAAAGGTTTAGGAGGACAGGCGAGTAGGTTCTTCTTGCGATCCTTCTTATCATCACCTGTGTAGATCCAGTTTGGGTTTGGCTGCTTGTCTAGGATAATTTCTTGTTCTGGTAGGAACCAACAAACGCCCTCACGTGGTTTCCCACCATCAATATAGGTAAACCATGCCTCGAAGTAAGTAACGTACTTCGACATTTGAGAGTAACGCCCCTGAACAATACCAAACGCTGCGAGTATGTCAGCTTTCTTACCTGGGAATCTTGCACATAACTCATCTATTGAGCAACGGATACGATGATAAATAACGTTAGGATTATCGAGATACTTAGCGTTTCTATCGATAATAATGTCTTCTGGGTTACATACTTCACTGACAATATCTCCATCTACACCAGCGTTGGGATCCCAGCGTAACTTAATATATGCGCGTTTTCTAATAACAAGATTCATTGTAGCAGCACGGAACTTTCTATCTGCTTTCTCGTCTAGGGAGTGCTGGTAGAGAGCCATTTGAAGATCACGGGCACCTTTTAAATAGATGTTATCTGATCGACTTGGTGTTAGCTCAGGCTTAGTGAGCTGACCTGTTGCATAGGCAAGGATTGCACGAATACCAGGAAATAGACGATTGTCTTTGTATCTGACATCGCCCTTGACGTACTCAGTTTCGTTAAGTTGTTCACCTAAGAAGTAGTTAACGTTCTCTTTATCGATTTCCTCAAGTGACCATGGCTTCTGGTTCCAGTGTGCTCGGTTGTCTTCAAGAGACTTAACAAGCATTTGCCTTAGTTTCTCATCTGGTAACGCAAGGTTAAATGCCTCATAGTCCTCAGGTGGAAGATAGAGGTCAGTGAACCTCTGTGTATATGCGTTATTCTGACCGATAGAGGGTTCCATATTACTTCATATCCTCAAAATAGTACCAAGCGTTACAGTGGCCACCACGGAACCTGCCAGGGCATCTAACACCTTTGGTAATCTTTACATACACATCTGCTGCGTCGTCGAAAGCTCTAATCTCAGAACCGGATATCTCTATCACTTTCATCTGGCAAAGAAAACAGTGAAAGTCGTAGTACTTAATACGATCTGACTTCTTTAATGTCACAAGTATTCTGTATCTACCATCTATCACATCTCTCATGGCCTTATTCTAACCTACTTTCATGTGAATAGGAAGGTTTTGTTACAGAGGTAGGCTATGAATCGAGTTCGCTCAGTGTTTCGCTAATGAGATTCCCTAGGGTAGTATCACCGATAATACCCGACTTCGTGTTGTTTGGTTCGAGTAGCATGCTATCTGATCCAAGTATCTTAGATAGACCTATCCTCATATAAGCTGTAGCGAAGGAATAGTCTGAGTTCTTACCTTCCTTTTTAAGCCATTCACTCTTACTGCGGCCGTCTTCTTTCTCGACAGTTGTACGGTAGATGTTTCCCCAGTCCGCGATGTATTCTTCAAGTTCAGATGGACGTTGTCTGAACAGCATTTTACCTTCCACAATATCATTTGCTACCATGTCAAGTAATCGGGTACGATCTGCATACACCACTTGTCTGTTCCATTTAATGATGTGCATGCCTTCTTGGATCTTAAAGTAGCACAAATAGAAGTCGTTGTACTTATCTGCGAGTTGCTTAGGTTTGGTTGGGTATGGGTTAGGGTCGCACACTACCACAGCCTTGTACATAAGTTTAAGTCGCTCTATCTCTTCCCAGCTGCTGTATTTACCATACGCAAAAATACCATCTGGTGTGCCAGCAACCCATATCTGGTTGTTTACGTTCTGGTCTACTCCAATGGAAACATTAAACTTCTTAATCGTAGAAGGCGCACACGCTCTCAAGATAGCAGCACGGTCTACGATCATATCACTAGGTGTATATGCTTTCCCAAGTGTCATGTTATGAAACACATCGATTGGTTCAGTCTCATATTTATCAATAATCTGACGGGCAGACTTCCATGGAGCCATCAATTGGGAAAACCAGTACCCATGCCACTCCCTGTTAGGATACTTGGCCACCCATTCACCGTTCCTTCTGTCATTGTCGTATATTTCCTTATGACAATTACCACAAGCATAGATTACCTTTTCTCTGTCAACATAATGATTTAAATCATCAGTAGGCTCAAAATCTATCCATCTTCTGTGGTGGCAATGGCTGCACGTGATGAACCAGTGAAACATATTGGATTTCTTATACATCGCGTCAACACCGAATCCAATCATACTTGGGTTCGAGAAGTAACGCTTCCATCCAAACTCGCTAGCATCAAGACGCGATGGATACATTGCTACGACTAAAGGATTAGAGCGGTCATACTCATCTATCTTCAATACATCAGCTGAGATGTTAATCGCTTGGCTTTCAGCGTTGGCACCACGATAGTACACAAACGAATTACCAACTTGTTTAAGGCCCTCAGAGTCTATCGTTACCAACTTCTTTATAGCTGGGTTGTTGTTAATTATCGGATTAACTTTAGGAAAAACGAATCCCTTAATGACATCCTTAGTCTGTAGTGTGTGTATAACATTCATTCCTCTAAAGTGAGCAAGATAGAAGTTATCCAATGTCTCAGCTACTGTAAGGCCAACTTGTGCCGCTTTTATTGTTACTTTAACAGGTGACTGATCAATCATATAGTCTATTAGAAACCTATGATTAGTAAACTCAATTGGTTTCAAGTTTTCATTGACGAATTTATTGAGTAGTATCCATGCCAAAACTGAAGACGCCATGAGATCTTCATTGTTATACTGACTCATTTTCCCCCAATAGTGTTGTTCTTTACAAATTCATTGAATTGATCTGCCAACTGTGGATCAACATTGCCCTGACCTATCTCACCACTGTGTTCCATTTCTATCTTCTGCCCGTATCCGGCATCCGATAGCCACTTAGCCCATTTAGCATCGCCCTCGCTTGATTTCTTAATAGCCGTGGCGATAATAGCAGCCATTGGGGTATCAACGAACTCACTTACATTCTCAGGGGTGAAACGCTCATCATTGAGCATGTTCTGTATACGAGTACTAAGGCTAATAGCGCCTTTCGGTCTTCCTGCTGGGTTACCTGACTGACCTTTTTGGAACTGTGTCTCTTCGTTAGGAAATGGCATTCTACGTTACCTGTTATTTACCTGTTAAGATTGCTTGTTTAATATACAAAGTATACCATCCAATAAAGAAAAAGACCAGCATCATCGTTCGGTCGAAACCTTAGGACTATCTGGTCATGGTGATTAACTTGGGATGACTCACTAGCAAGCTTACAAACTCACGGTCTAACGGCTAGTTTATTGTAAGAACCTTATTTATTATATACCTCTAAAGCAAAAAAGACAATCAATTGTTGTCTCGTATATCTAATTGTATAGGCAGAGCTCCGTATCCCCTTCGATACCGCGATATACCTATTTCTATAATAACAGAAAACTCCGCTGTACAAACGGAGTTTTCTGTCTTAGACCGAAGGACGAATTTACAAGCGACCAAATATCTATGCCCAAACTAGATACTTACTTGTGCTCTCAGTATAACAAAACATCCCCTAAATTAATAGAGGATGATGATCTGTTAGATGAGTTGGTATGATGGTTAGTGCATCCTCATGTAACAGTGTGACGTATAAGTATTGAGGCCTAAACTCCCTTGCTCCAGTATTGTTTAGATTACTGGACGCTTTTCACAGCGCTTACGTATCTTTATTATAGCACTTGAACGGTGAATTACTACCAAGGAAACAGCTTTGCAGATTGCTTCAAACACACGGTATCACCAATTTTATGATATCCAGTATTAGCTTGAATACCATCTGTAAACGTCGTCCTATAATCATCTTCTCCCCAAGAATGGCCGGTAAGAACTATACTTTTAACCACATTTGATTCATCGCAAACAGTTCCTATATTTGGGTAGAAAAACCACCATATAAAACAATAGAAGAAGAATATACCTACTATTGCACCTAGTGTCCCGCCTACTGCTTCAAGAACTGTCATATCGCCACTCATCTACTCAACCCCGCTGCAAAAGCTGCTGAGAGGATAGCAACTATGGGTAATACGCATAGAGAGACCTTTTTATACCTAGGTACACCATTATAATCGTTTGATGTGCTGGCAGCTATCAAAGTGGTAAATAGAGCAATACCCACTGTTATCATCCATAGAAAGTTTGACCAGTTCATTTCTTCTTCCTATTCTTTATATGATTAATAAGATATCCGTATTTTATATCACTCATCATTCACCTTCCTCTTTAGGGGTGGTTCAACTTTAACACCCCCTTTAACTTGTATAGTGGATAGGTATTTAGCAGCTCTGGTACGCTGTTCTTTCCTCAGATCATTGCGAGATTCTTTATTGATCGCATCTTCCCAACTTTGAACGGTATTCCCATTAATATCTACCCATCTATCGTCCTCATTCTCGCCAATTACCTCATCAAAGGCTGTCTTCATGTGAGAGTGGAATTGTTTGACCGTATGGTCTAATAGATTCTCTCTAGATGCCTGTATTTTTAGATTATCCTCACTACGAAGTGGCGTATACAGTGTGCGGTGATATTCTAGGGCGAATGTAACAAGCATTGCTCGTAGTTCTTTCTCTAAAGATTCACTCATGATCTAACAACTCCATACGTCAGTAGTTGTCCGTACAATCTTTCAAGAGCCTTTATCCCACTGCTTCCGCTTCTGCCCTCAAGATAATCAGGAAGTTCGGGGCTTTTCGTTACGGGTCGCCAATACGCAATGAATGACCCTGTACCATCCATCTCTAATGTATAAGGAACAGGTAGAGATAGTATTTCTTTATTCATGATTTTGATTCCTCCTTGGCTTTATGTCCTAAATACAGTCCGTCACAATACTCACATACCCGCACATCATAACCATCAATAGGCTTATGGAAAGGAAAGCTGTGTGAACAAACCTCGATCAATGGTCCTGCTAGATGCTTAAAAACTAATGTTCTCCATTCGTAAAAGTAACTCATAGCTTCTCCCGGTTAAGTTCGGTGGTGAGGGTGTCGCTTACACTAAAAGGAATAACATAGCCATCTTGTGAATGAGTGAGTAAACGACCGTCTTCAAGCTCTAAAACAAGTCCAGATTGTATATCTGGAAAAGCTCGATCTTCCTTTTCTTGATAGTAAGTGTTAATGACTTTAATAAGTTTAGTTTGATCCATCTTCTAATCTCCTTATATATTTTTCAATGTCTGTTCTTGGGTCAGGGCTGTTCTTTATCATCCGCTGAACATTCTTGGCACCATCTAAACGTGCTTTAGTGAGTTCTACCGACATAGATTTTACGAGTTCATCTGTTAGTTCGCCGATTGTTCCGTACTGCGCCTTGACGACCTCTCTCCGTATAATCGTTCGTAGCTCTTCTAATCCTTGTGTTGTCATAGAGTCTCCTTATCAATGCTTCCGTCAGGGTACTCAATAGATTCGATAACAAGAGTTACGCGGTGTCTGTGAGAGATCTCGCTACCTCTGTTCGTCAGCCGAATCATCATCTCCGCTATTTGTTCGTCAGTCTCTGCTCCCATACCAAGAACTAAGTCTTCTGGTCCACGCACACCTTCATGAAAGTCAAGTATGGAATATAGGACGGTCTTTTGCGCATTAAACGGCTTGGTGACTATAGTGTAGGCGGCGTTAGAAGCTCGTACTGTATACCGCTGCTTCTCATTAGGGAACTTTATCTTCGCTCCTACTGGCAATATAGGTTTCGAGTGATAGACACCTGCTATTTTAAACATCCTCTTCTCCTTGTGTTGTCATGATTGTGCCTCACAAATCTTCCGACTTGCTTTTAGGTCGTCAATATTGAAACCATAAGATGGTTGGCTACCAATGGCCACATGTCTCCCACTCCAATAATCAACTTCATCATCATTTAATGGTCGTGTGGTGCTCTTTGGGAACATAACGTTGAAAAATCCATAGCCAGTGATCCAACTACCTATGTAATAGCCTTTTGTTTCACCGTAAATACTGCATAGGTCAGGTTCGCCACTGCTTATATCACCAAGTAGGTGGAATGCGTGTGTAGCCATCATATATCCATAATTCTTTCTCGTGAATGAGAACATTATCTTGTTATCTTCTGTATGGTCTGAACACTCAAGCTTCACGTCAGAAATAATATGTTCCACTACATACTCAAGCTGCTTTATCGGCTGAGACAAAAGCTTCGTTTGTATGTCTTCTACCTCTTTACCTGTGATATTACGTGTATAGTTTCTAATAGACTTCTCTATTTTATTGCTTAACACAGTACTCTCTCCTTGTGTTGTTCCTTGGGTCATGATAGGTACCTGCCTTTCAGGGCTTTGACTTCTGCATAAAACTGCGCCGCTGCCTCTGTATCGTAGCTGCCAATAACTTTTAGTGCAGCACTTTCAGTCGCGGCTGCAAGAGCTTCCGCACTCTTTTTATCGTTCTCAGCATCACGCAACCTAGCACCCAAATACAACATTGCATCACCTCTTGGTCGTCTTTGGTACCATTTTCTTCCGGCTTCTTCCAACGCATATTCTTGTCGAGTTTCTTCCAGTACTTTACTCATTATCTTTCTCCTTTACCGTTTTGAGCTTCCATGACCTCTCGTACCACTTATTATTAATTTCATCTACGTTCAAATGTGATTTCAGCTCTTTCATGTACTTATCGCTCCATACAGGAACAGAGAGGAGAGTGGCCGCTTGAGCAATTGCCACATGTCGTCGCTGGTCGCTCTTGATATCCTTTATCTTTGAGAATCGCTTTTCACTAAGATTAAGACCGCATTCTGCTAACACTCTAATGTCGTACTGTGCATTGCGTTTAAACTCTTCGACACTTTTCGTATAGCTGGTTATTGCTTGGTCTACGCTGATTGTTTCACTAACCAATAGCGCATAAAGTGTAGCACTTCTATATTCAGGTTCCATTGCTTCGAAGGCTGCAATGGCTTTTTTCATTTCCTCAGCGTTTTTCATTATCTTTCTTCCTGTGTGCTATTAATAATTATTCCCAATAGTCCATACATTGCGTCTGACCAACAGCCGGTATGTTTCTAGGCTCTTGGAATGTGTATGCAGTCCCATCCGTAAAGGTCGTATAATATAACTCTATGTTTACCCCTCCTACACCTAGCTGCACTGACTTAACCGTGTGTGGCACACATGGAGGAAGCTTAGCTGCTTGTTCGTCTGCATACCTAAATAGAGCGATTATGCCATATGTTGATAGGGCGAAGGCGACTATTACTATGACAGTCTGTAATGCGAGTTTCTTTACTTTGTACCTACTCATTTCTTTTCCTGTCTCCCTGGGTGGGACTAAAGATGATTATCATGTTTGGAAATGGTGCATTATTCTTTTCGCCACCAAACTTTAATCTTCCCTTAATAAATCTGACCTCTACATTTTGTTTCTTATAAACATATTCGTGAAACCATCTAGTGTCAGTTCTAGCGGGCACGAGCATCACAACAATGGAGTTCTTGGCTTCTGACGCCATTTTTACCCAATCTTTTATCTGACGACCATACGGCGGGTTGCACCAAACGATTTGATGATCCCATAAAAGAGGATGTTCAAGACTATTAGTGTTCTTGTCGAAATAAGGAAATACTTTCGCATTAAGAGCAGACGCTGCAATATCTACTGTGAAGCCAAATTCCTCGTTTAACTCATCAAATAGATTTTGTGGCGTTTCCCATTCAACCGTTTGAGACTGTGGCATGTATGCCGTCTTCTCCTGCATCTCTCCCTTTGAGGGTTCTTGTGTAGTTGGCATTATTTGGTTGTCTCCTCTAACTGATCAAGTTCTTGCGCTCGCTTATTGAGATAGTTGACAGCCCTATAGACACCGTCTTTTCTGACAATCTCTTCAGCTATAACTTTCCAACGGTTGTGTTCGTCGTTTCTTGCCTCCCGTATCCTCTCCTCATATTCAGCCTTTAGGGTGGATTCGTGTTGGAGGAACAGTTGCATAGCCTCATCAACGTGAGGGTCGAGTGATCCACCGGATACTAAAAGATCATTCCCATAATCTAAATATGTATTGCGGATCTTATTTCGTAGCTCTTCCGTATTACTAGACATTACTTGCTCCTCTCAAAGATAATATTCGCAACAAGGGCAGCAAATAATCCTATAAATACCATTAACCACACATCAGTTTTGCTATCATTGGTAAACCCATCTCTAATAGCACCAGTAATAATTGTCGTCCAAAAGATAGACTTTGACATTGATATCCTGCTCATCACTCTTTCTCCTCATGGGGGAGTAGGTTAGCGTTGTATAAAGATAGGACTAGTTTTAAAAGAGATTTTAACGGAGCATCTGATACTCCTGAATAGTTTGAATGCTCGATCTCTGCATACCATAACTTCTGTCCTATAGGTACTTCCTCGAAGTGGAGTATCAAACCCTGTCGTTGAAGCCTATTCAGTATGTAATCTGAAGTGTATTGGGGGACTGGATTATCAGGAAGAGTCCAATCAAATACCATTTCTGGAAGATTTGGTTCATCGCCCCATCCAGTGTGCTTGTAAACTTCTTGGTAGAGATCCTTAAGTTCTGTATCCATTTATTTATTCTCCTTTACTTCATATTGTTCTAGGAGTGCAACAATATTCTCACCAATCGTTTCTGGGTCATATGTTCTAAACTCTTGGTCACTCGCCTTATCAACAAACTTTTTTAGGAGATTGAGCAGGTCTTCAAATGTGGTTGGTAGATTGTTCATTATTTACTCTCCTTTGTAGTAGGGTGGTGGATATCGAGTCTGCCTTCAAGTAATGCAAGAGACTTCTTCATCTTGTCTTTCAAGACACGAACCCCTTCTTTGGTAAATGGGGTAATGTGACTTCCCTGATCGTATGAATGTTTCCCAATGAGATAGAGGATGTATTCTATTTGCGTAGCTGTAAGCGTTACTCGTCTACTCATGACTTATCTTTCCTATTTAATTTACGCAGCTCCCACTCTTCAATAAAGTAGTGAAGAAGAGAACCAACTAATATTATCAGTGCAAAGGTTATTACTATCAAAGCTGAAAGGTTGTATGGATCTAATCCCTTCATGAAATCTAATAGTACGTCTTGCGGGCTCATATCTTTGCTTCTAGTCTATCTAAACTGTTACGAATTGCAGCAAGCGTCTCTTCGTCTGTAAGGTCGAAGTAGTGGCGTATGTCCTGCGCTGCCGTATCCACAATGCTGTCTACATATTCTGAGTCGTCCTTATCCATCGCAATCTTGTTCCTTTAGTTTCTTTTCTAATTCTGCCTCTGTATCGAGTATAATTCCTTCTTCGATCATTTCGTCCATGTCGCTCACTTATCTTCGCCTCCTCTCATGTAAGCACTATATGCTATGCATTCAATAGCTTCCATAATGGCCTCTTTGTAACTGTCACTCACATTGGGGATGAGATCTACTGCTTTTAGGATGTGCTCGGCCCACTGCATCTCTTCTTCGTTGAGCTCTAGACTACTCATAGATTCCTCCAAAGCTCTTCATCTGAAGTGCTCGACGTATATCGTATCCCTTGTCTGTCTTACGTTGGATGTTAAGTTTGTACTCGATTCGTTCTTCTAGTTTCTTAGCAGCTTTGTCAGATTCTTTTTCCTGTACAAATGGTTTAGCTTTGATTGTACTTGATGATTTACTCATATGATCTCCTTGTAATGTTTGATCTATAAATATCTTATCATACTGGCTGTGGTTATGTAAAGTACCTTTAATATAGAAAATCCACCATTTACGCAATATGGTGGATAAACTGTGTACAAACTCTAGCAAGAGCAGACTACAAGCGGTGATTCTTTGCCTGATTGCTGGGATATATAAGACATGGCTTTCACATGAACGCGAGTTACTAGGTCATAGGACTTTTCTTCCACTTACATATCTCTTATATTCTACCACCAATTTCCCACATCTTTACCGTTTATAGGAACCCTAGATAGCCAGAATGATTTTGCTGCTGACCAGCTACCGTACCTTTTAAGCATATAACTAGTGAAATAGTCATCTTCACAAGTATAGTCAAGCGATGGACATATCTTATCTATTATTCCATTACAATCTTGGCCTAATCCCACACATCCATAACTGTTCCGTCTTGCAGGATTATTCCCTGATTCATGCATATAGATGAACATTTTGTCTGAATCATCCATAGACACTACAGGGGTAATGCTTGCAATCTGTGGTCTACTATATGTACTTGTAGGCTCTACTATTGTCTCTAGAGCTATATGAGGTGCCCATTTAACAGGCAAAGTAGTAATGGCACGGGTTACTACTTGCTTCCTAAAGAGGCCAGATGACTTGCTTCTGCTGCTACTTTAGTATTCATAGTCTCACGCATGTTCCACCCAAAGACGGTAAATGTCAGTGCTGTTACTATGAATCCAATGATTAACCACGGAAGTGCTGCTTTCTTGTACCATGGGGTACTAATAGTTTGTTTACGTACTTTTGCTTCTTGTTCGGACATATGAATCTCCTCGTTTGTGTTGAGTGTAGTAGTGCTGGTAATAAGTAAGTTACGACTTTCCCTGAACAGACTTACTATCCTCCGGTATCAGATCGTTTATTACCAGCACTACTACACTCAGATTTTTAATGTTTGTAACTCAATGGCTTTTACCCAAACACATTATCGCCATTTCGCCTGTCAGTGCTTGGAGTGGATTTCACACTCAGCTGGGATTGTTGTCCAGGTAGGAGCCATTGAGTTGTTAATGTGTAAGCGATTTGCCTTATAGCTTGGTGTGGCGTTGGACTCTGCATCCTATCACTTTTCTGTATCAATCCTTGTATTACCGATTGATACTTTCAGTATAGCACAAGCAGTATAATAAATCAAGGTTTTTCTACTATTTTCCCAATTATTAACTGATATTTACTGCTTCCAGGTAAAATGTCGGCTTTTAAAGTGTTACATTTACGATGCGCTAACCTTAGATTATCAATATCGTCTGTTCCTCCCTTACTAAGAGGTATCCAATGGTCTATAGTAATATCTTTCATATTGTTGAATGGTATATTGCAAACGCAACATAAATTGCCGTATTTGTTGATGAGCTGAGCCTTTTTGAATTTATGATCGAGAGATTTATTCCTGCGCCATTTCATAATTTTCCATCCGTTTGTAATCTATGATGATCATGACAAAGGTACCTGAGGTTCTTAAGTTCAAACTTCAACTCATGATGTGCTCCTCTAGTTTTTACGTGATCGACTTCCAACCTTTCTGTCATTCCACATTCCTTTACAGAGCATATATGACCATACTTCTCGTCAAGATAGGGTTTTGCAATAGTATCTCTGAATGTATTGTAGAGTTCTGTCTCTTTACCTATCTTTGGAATAGGTTTCTTTTTCTTGTAAGGACAAAACGTCTGATAGTGAAACTTACTTCCACATTCTGTACATAGTATTCTATTAGCTATTGGCATTACGATTGTTTATCTATATATTCGAGACGAGTAATATCGCCACGTCCTTTAATAGTGAACACTCTTTGTCGTGGGTTAGAAGTGTCATCACATTCCCATGCAGCTACAATATCTAAATCACCTTTAAGTATACCGTGGCCCTCTTTCAACATGTCAGGTATTTCACTATGCTCGACAGAAAAATCATCAAGATCGCGTGATCTCATAACAATATGGGTGAGATATCCTGTGTCTGTATAACTTGGAAGAACCGAATCAAAGTTCTTTTTTAAAACATCAATTAGTTCGTTAAGATCTTCTTTATTATCTTCGTATATAAACTGTGTGATGAATGTGTTACGAAAGCTCATGATCTCAACCACTTTTTCCATAGCATCTCTTTTTTCCATACACTATTCTTTGCTTGGTATATCTGCCAGTCTAAGAGCATAGAATCTAGCAAGGTGGGATTGATGAGAGAATCAAACATTTGATTCTTCCTCATATTCCCTTACACCCTCCTTAGCTTCAATAGTAGTCATATGAACTAAGGTCTTTATCATTTCCGTCATTTCTTTGTCAAATACAGACTCGCCTAGTTCTTTTGCTAGCTTTTTGATCTTTAATGCCTTTTCCATTCTTTCAAGATAGGTGTCCACTGCCACTGAAGCCCTATCCTTAGGATTCATAAATTTATCAAACATCTTCCACACCACTTACTTTCTTAGCTACGTTAATATATACTTTCTCGAATGATTTAGCTGTAGTATCTAGTTCTGACCATGAGGGAGATTCTTGGAGGAATGCATCAAACCATTCTTGACCACTCATCAGGTTACTCTCCTTTTCCGGTTCATCTCCCTGGAAAAGTCTGTCTAATTCAGACCACTTATCACGAAGCGGTCTCATGTTCATCCATCCAGCGTCCACAAAAGCCTGCCTCATCTCCCTTATAAGGGTATCTTCGTCAGCGCCATATACGTAATCTCCACTGAATTCACTAACTATTTCTAGTATGCTACTGTCCAGATCATCCATCAGAATACTTCCTTAGTATCCGTTATAAACCCATCTGTAAACTCTGTACGTATGATATGTCCATGCAGTTTAGGTTTGGATTTTCTAATAATCTGTTTGTAGACGAGAGCATCTTTACGTCTGTCATAGCAAAGATTGTACTGTTCATCCTCGTCTACTTTGACGTGGAACTCTGTACCTTCTGGAAGTATTTCTTCTTTTTCTTTAAAGAAGGCTTTAACTATTTTCAGCATTCTTCTTGCCTTTTCGTGAGATCATTCCACCACGAGCACCTGCACACTGAGCCTTGTGATGTTTGCCATACACTAACTTGCATTCACACGGTCTATATGCGGCAAATCCACCTTTGGTCCCCTTAACGGAGCCCCCTTTGTGACCAATCCGTCTCCTATGTTCCACGTAGGCCTCATACGAACCAAGATTTTCTATATGCGTCTTCTTTGCCTTAGCGGCTCCTGCTTTTGTTTGTACCACCTATCTCTTCTCCTTCAAGTTTTTAAGAGCTTCTGTTAGTTCTTCAGTAACTTCATACTCTTTACCGCCTATATTAATAGTAGTTTCTTCTTTTTCTATTTTATCGACGTCTTCGATTTCATAATCACCAATGACTAATAGATTTTTGTAGTCTCTCCCGCTACTGAATCCATCTTCTTTTGACTGGTCGATAATAGTTGGAGTTATCGTGCCATCACTTGAGGATAGGAAATAACCTTTAGTGTATTTCTTTTTAAGAGAGACCTGAGCATCGCCATAGACCCGAGCATTGCCATAGACCTGAGCATCGCCAGAGACCCAAGCATTGCCATAGACCTGAGCATCGCCAGAGACCCAAGCATTGCCAGAGACCCGAGCATCGCCAGAGACCTGAGCATCGCCATAGACCTGAGCATCGCCATAGACCCGAGCATCGCCATAGACCCAAGCATTGCCATAGACCTGAGCATCGCCAGAGACCCAAGCATTGCCAGAGACCCGAGCATCGCCAGAGACCCAAGCATTGCCAGAGACCCGAGCATCGCCATAGACCTGAGCATCGCCATAGACCTGAGCATCGCCATAGACCCGAGCATCGCCATAGACCTGAGCATCGCCATAGACCTGAGCATCGCCATAGACCCGAGCATCGCCATAGACCTGAGCATTGCCAGAGACCCAAGCATCGCCATAGACCCGAGCATCGCCATAGACCCTTTCTGATTCTACCCATCCACCTTTTTCACCCTTTTTAACTCCACGAGCTGGAATATCCACCGTAGCCTCAATGCGAAATAGTTTGTATCCAAATACGTTGATCTTACTTTCACTTGTTAGTTTAAATTTTAGTTCTGACATCTTGTCCTCCTTTTTAATAAATCTTCCTTTAGAATCACGTTGCTGAGTGCTCATAGCGTACCTCTTAAATAAATTTCTAATCATTATGCTAGAAGGGGATAAATACCCACGTGTTTTCTTTGAATGGATCCTTTATAAATATCCATGGTTGCTCTTCTGGTTGCTCTACTTTAATTGTTGTTTTCATTTATTCTCCTAATAGGTTCTTTAATTTTTTAGCATCTCTTTCAATCTTATATCTATTCTGTGGTTCTATACGTTCACATTGTTCGCATGTGCATCCGCGATTATGGTAATCGCTAGAGTGATCGTAATCATAGGGCATACCGTCAGGATTAATACCTGCCTTTATCTGTTCGCCCCTCCACTCTAAATCACGAATATGGGATTTCATTTTTAGACTCTCAGTGTTACCTGGCTCCCATACTAACTTGAGGAAGAACCAAACACTCCAGAATCCTATAGTTGCACATACTAATATTATTAAGAACTGCATTTCTATTTCTCCAAATCCTTTATTAAATCATTCATTCTCTTCTGGAATCCTAAAGTGAGTCCAGAAGGTAGGTTTATACTTGCATGTCGTAATCTAAACAAATCGAGTGTTTTACTATATGCGTCCTGTTCAACATGCATCTGATTGATCCGTGCTCTAATTGACTCCTTATTAATGAAATCTATTATTTCCGATTTAATCTTTGCGCCAAATTCTGCACCTGTCGATGTTTCCCACCAACCACCAGCAAACTCAAAGTCATCCTTGTCAATTCCTACTAGTATCTGTTCTATCTTTTCTAATGACTCTGGACTCACTTTTCTAGATCCTTTATTATTTCTTCTGCTCTCAAGTAGGTAATGTCATCACCTGGGTTAATACTGTAGTGTTCTTGCAATATGGTTGGCATTTCAGTTGTGAGTACACCCTGTAATGAAAATAGTTTAGCTATCTTTACTCTTTGTTCGTCTGTAATATAAACTGACTTCTCAGCTGGCTTATTCTTTATCTGTTCACGTTGTTCGTTACTGTCTGCGTCTTTGGTATCATCAATACAGAACATACCGTTTAGGGCGTGCTTACGGGCGTATGAGCTTGCTGCACCTGTTATCTGGGCTTCGTCCATCCCCTTCTTAGACTCTGCTTCACGAGCAACTCCTGTTGCTTCTACAAAAGTATTAAAACCACTCACAGACACAGTAGCTTCCACATAGTAACGATTTCCCTGATTATAAATCGTATCCGATATCTTCATACGAAGACTGTACTTATGAAGCAACGGCTTTACCGCCTCTAGTATGTCTTCTGCATTACGGTAGGCATACTTACCAAATGAGTTATATTGTCCCTTAGGTGCTTTAAGTTCCGCTATGACGTTACGTAACGCAATCTCAAACTCGTCACTGTTTTTCTTATCGTTCATATTTCACTTGATCTCCTTGTAATTTGATCTTGTCTCCATAGTAGCATAACCACAGCCAATATGCAATATGAAAATATGAAACTGTCTGATATAATACATATAGTTGGATCTGGGTAGACGATAATCTCTTTAATCATAGATCAATCCTTGTAAACTACTTAGATCCAATATAAAAAGAGTCAGTTGGCACCCACCCCTAACTGACTCTTTTTTGTCTTCTACGCTGGTTATTATTTTGAGTTTTATAGTCAGTCCACCTACAATTACTGGGCTCATAATTACCGTCGTTGTTTATGCGGTCCAGACTTAATTTCTTACCCGGCTTAAGGCCCATATCGTCTATGAAGTTATGATAACTATTTCTCCATCTTTCACAAACGGTGATACCTCTTGCACCGTACCATTTATATTTATGAGAATTAGGATTATAACACCTATCTTTCATTCCTTGCCACGCTTTATACTCTGGTGTCTTGTTACCGTCGGGTTTGTTTATGATATATTTGTTCATAGTAGTCTCCTTACCTGCTTTAGTCGGCATAAGGGGGCTATTTTCATAGCCTCATTATAGAAATATTATATCATCCTCACGCATCACCCTATAAGCAGATATTTGCTTTATTATGTTTTCTGTTAAATAATATCGGTTTCATTTCTGTAACATTCGTACTCTGTTACAAGCAGTATATTCTACGTAATTACAGAAAAAGCTTCCTCATCCTTGTATCGATATGGTAGAATGATAATAACCTAAAAGTCTCTAATTTACCATTAAAGACTTGAGGGGGAGAGTTCACCCAGAATAGAAAAACCTCGGTTTTACCCGAGGA
>Ga0134127_10000417_pt1 | contig 41516 bp, 38 predicted proteins | sample KB31753_FD_96459 | JGI IMG/M metagenome (GOLD analysis project Ga0134127, IMG submission 96459) | Terrestrial soil microbial communities with excess Nitrogen fertilizer from Kellogg Biological Station, Michigan, USA - KB3-175-3 | ecosystem: Environmental > Terrestrial > Soil > Unclassified ...
CCAACCAATCTGTGAAACGATCAAAATGCCGGGGGTCCGTAGACAACAGAGCATATTCGAGACATAATTCAGCCATTTTCCGCCACTACGAAGGAGTGCTTGTGTGAAAAAAGCCTTAATCAGCGGTATTACAGGACAGGATGGCTCGTACCTCGCCGAATTTCTTCTTGGGAAGGGGTATGAGGTGTACGGCATTATTCGACGATCAAGCTCGTTCAATACGGGGCGGATCGATCCCATCTACGAGGACCCCCATGTTCCGCATCGGCGACTCCATCTGGTCTATGGCGATCTCAACGACGCGAGTTCCCTCAACCGTGTTATTCGAACAATCCAGCCCGATGAAATTTACAACTTGGGAGCACAAAGTCATGTTCGAGTGAGTTTCGATATTCCCGAATATACCGGCGAGATTACTGGACTCGGAACGATCCGCCTCTTGGAAGCTATTCGCGAGTCAGGGTTGAAGCCAAAGTTTTATCAAGCGTCGTCAAGCGAGATGTTCGGCAAAGTGCAAGATGTCCCCCAGCGCGAAACGACACCGTTTTATCCACGCAGTCCCTATGGCGCAGCCAAGGTCTACGCGTATTGGGTGACAGTCAATTATCGAGAAGCCTACGGCCTCTTTGCCTGTAACGGCATTTTATTCAACCATGAATCGCCTCGGCGCGGCGAGACATTCGTGACTCGCAAGATCACAAAAGCCGCCGCCCGCATCAAGCTGGGTGTCCAGCAGGATCTATTCTTGGGGAATCTCGATGCCAAGCGCGACTGGGGTTTCGCCGGCGACTACGTCGAAGCCATGTGGATGATGTTGCAGACGAAGACTCCCGATGATTACGTGATCGCCACAGGTGAAACACATACCGTGAAAGAAATGCTCGAGCTGGCATTCGACCGGTTGCAGCTGGATTGGAAGAAACATGTCAAGATTGACCGGAAGTATTATCGTCCGACCGAGGTAGATCTCCTTATCGGCGATGCGGGCAAAGCCAAGAAAGAGCTTGCCTGGGAACCGAAGGTGCGATTCCAGGAGCTGATCGCCATGATGGTCGACGCCGATCTGGCTGTAGAGAAAGAAAAATTAGACGGCACTCGAAAGAGAGGGTAGGGGCTGGGCGGTGGAGGCGTGTAAACGACCATGACATCGTTTTGGAAAGAGCAGCGCGTTGTCGTCACGGGCGGAGCCGGTTTTCTTGGGTCTTTTGTCGTAGAACAGCTACGCGCGAAAGGCTGCCGAGACATTTTCGTGCCCCGCAGCAAAGACTACGATCTCGTCCAAATGGATGCCGTGAGACGACTCTATAGCGATCAATCGCCCGATATGGTCATCCACTTGGCGGCTCGAGTCGGAGGAATCGGCGCAAACCAAGCCAATCCAGGAAAGTTTTTCTACGACAACTTGATGATGGGTGCCCAGCTTATGGAAGTCGGACGTCAGCGGGGATTGAAGAAATTTGTTGCATTGGGCACCATCTGCGCCTATCCCAAGCTTGCTCCCATTCCATTTGTCGAGGACGACATCTGGAATGGATATCCCGAAGAGACCAACGCACCCTACGGCCTCGCCAAGAAGATGATGCTGGTGCAGTCACAGGCCTATCGCGACCAGTACGGGTTCAATTCAATCGTCTTGTTCCCAGTGAACCTCTACGGTCCGCGCGATAACTTTGATCTTGCAACGTCTCACGTCATCCCGGCCTTAATACGCAAATGTGTGACGGCGAAAGAAGCAAGCCACGCCACGCTCACATTGTGGGGAGACGGAACTCCGTCTCGAGAGTTTTTATATGTTGAAGATGCTGCAGAAGGTATCCTTCGTGCTGCCGAGCACTATGAAGGAAGTCTACCGGTCAATCTGGGGACAGGAGAAGAAGTCACAATTCGAAATCTTGCCATCTTGATTGCCACGGAGACAGGCTTTACAGGACAGATCGATTGGGACACCACCAAGCCCAATGGACAGCCTCGACGGTGCCTGGATGTCAGCCGGGCTAAAGAACTCTTTGGCTTTCAGGCAAAACACAGGCTCCGGGAAGGACTTAAGAAGACCGTGCAGTGGTTTTTTACCAATCGCCACAATCTTCGGCAAGTCACCTTCTAGCTCACGCATTCTCCTCGTTGTCCGTGATTCAGACGAGCCAAAGCCGGCCGAGCAGAGGGGCAAATTTGAACGAACCTGTCGAAAGATGAGCGGTTTTTCCTAATCTCGTACCCTTGGAAAATTTGCAAAGATGTGAAACGTAACGGGTTTCCAAACCAACTTGAATGGTCCAGAATTTGCGAATTTCTTGTCAGCTGTTGTCATAATCTTCCCACAGGAAACAAAAACGTGAACGAAACCAATGCATTGTCCCTGACACAGGAAAATCATCCTGCCTCAAACCGAACCTCGTCGGTGAGTGAAAATGGTGCTCCCTTTCAAGAGGCACAGTTCCAAGCTGTTGAAGCCACTATATCGGCAGAAACACCGAACGGGCATGAAGCCTATGAACAAGGGGTGGTGCTTAAGAACGTGGGGCTCTTCAGGCAAGCAGTAGAGCACTTTGAAAAAGCCGCACAGGACCCGGCTTACGCGGTAAAGGGGTTCGCTCAAATGGGGCTCAGCCTTAAGAAGAGTGGGAAGCAAGAAGAGGCTGTCGCGGCCTTTCGTCGGGCCTTGCAAGCACCCTCGACATCATCGAAAGAACAAGTGCAGATCCTCTATCTCTTAGGAAGAACACTAGAGTCACTCGGTCGTGTTCCCGAAGCGTTGGAGGCCTATCGATGGCTTCGACGTGAAGCTCCGCAATATCGAGATGTCGCCGCGCGAATCGACTCGTTGAGCACGAGGCGAATACGCCACGACAGCCGACAAAGACAAGACGATAGCCTGTGGGCACGGCAAGCGTTACAAATGTGGCAGGGTCTGCTAAGAACTGGAAAGTAGCGACCTAAGCGAAATTCTGTCCTCGTTGTGCAATCAGATCGCCTCTCGTAAGTTTTCTCCAACCGACAAGAACCACCCAATCCTGTATAGAGCCACACCAACACCAAGGAAAATTTACTTGAACTTCTCGCGGTATGTTATCAATGTATTTGATGATTTCTGCTTTACCGAAAGTATATGACGGTGATTAAAATCGCATGCGTAATTATGCGAGACAATTCCACCCCTCTCGGAATCATCAGGACCGTGACGAACGGGTCTCACCGGCCCGCCACAGAGTCATTGTGATTTCACAGCTTCGTAGAGGGGGCCCACAATCGGTGCCGGTTCCCACCTTAGGATAGCCAGAGAATCTTCCACATAGTCCCGTGTCCTCATCCCGTTCAATACAGAAGTCACACCGGGAGTACTTGCCAATACCCACAGGGCTTTTCGTGATAACGATTCTTTGCGTCTGGCTTCCGGCAACAGGGGATCAAGTCTCGCCGATACTAAAGCAGTCTTAGCGCGGCTCCGTTCAGTGGCTTCTCTCCGAAGCCCCCCTAACAGGGTAAGCAACTGCGGCACATAGCGATCGCGCCAGGCCTCCCACTGTTCGGCAGCTGTTCCTGTCAGGTGCCGTGACAACGCCTGCATCACTTGGTTGATATGGGGTGCGATCATTTGATGCTCGATTTGCTCCCAATGTTCCAACCCTTGGATCTGAGGCCGCACGCGCGTCAATTCAACAGCCCAGGTGAAAAAGTCTGCCGGGGCCATCCCTTGACCGCTGTGTTGAAGGGCTGAAGCGATGGACGTGCGATATTCCTCTTCAAGCGCCGCAACGGTTTTGCATTGGCCGTCGAAGTCTACCGGGTCTCCTTCGAGCGGAAAATCCGCCAGCCGAATCACACCGCTCTTTTTTGTCGGCATGGCATTGAGCGGGCGATTAACAAGCACCGCGATCCCTTCTCGTTGCGTAACCTCCAAGACCGTCTCGTGTTGATCCTTCCCGGTATTGGGTGTGACCAGCGCGCCGGACTCATAGAGATTCATGGGACATTGCAACACCGCGAAGTGATGGCGGTCCATACCCTGTGCCTTAGCGGCAGCTCGCGCCGCGTCACATATCCGAGATAGCGAAGTCGCCTCGGCATGGGAAGGATCTGCCGTGACCGTATTCGACGAGACACCGTAATAACGAACTCGTCCTGCTGCCACTTGTAATTCGAAAAATGTGAATGCCTGCTCAAGCCGGCGATAAAAGGTATCCCGTGTTGCCGCCAGGTCTCCATCTTCATGATGCGCTGCCTCGGACAGAAAGTATTCCGGGTTGTGCAGTAGGCAGACATCAATCGCAGCCAATCCAAGCCGGTCCAGAGACAATGTGAGCTGATCGGCCAGGTACTCCGGATGGATACAATGCCAGATACCCTCGCCATATTTGACCATGCCGGGGTAGGGGCGCCCGGCCTTCTCCCGCGCCTCCGCCTGTTTCAAATTCTCCCCTTGTACATAGCCGATCTTCGAGACGACGATCACTTCTTCACGAGCCAGTTCATTGCTCTTGGTCAGTTCGCGTAACACGGAGCCGACCAGACGTTCACTGTCTCCGTCCATATAATTCGTCGAGGTGTCGATCAGGTTTACGCCTTCTTGCAGGGCCTTCTTGAGCGCCTCTCGATGTTCCGGCGATCTCGTATCGACCCGATAGGTTCCGAACCCCAGTCGCGAGGTCGTCAGTCTCGTAATGCCGAACTGTCCGTACCCATGTTCCAGATGGCCGTGATGGCGTGACTGACTCACAAGGCGCGCAACGTATCTGGCTGTCCCTTCAGGACTGGCCGACCCAGGAAGCGCCGCTCCTTGCAAAAGTGTCTGTTGAGTTGTCTGATCCGTTCGCCGCGCGGCTGATAGCAGCGCCTCAGGGACTTCTTGCGGATCAATGATGGGACGCTGACAGGAAAAATTTCGACAGATATAAAGCGCCGACTTTCCCGCCACTAATCCCTTGCCGGCCAGCAGAGGATGGTTGGACGGTGTGCCTGTTCCATCGCTGGAGGCGATCACGCGATGCGGAAGGAACACAGCTCGTACAGCCAGCTGCAAGGCTTCTAGTCCAGGATCGCTGGCCGTTCCGACCAAAGCTAATTCAATGGGCCCTTCCGCCAAGAGGTCCACCACGGCCAGACTTTTGGCGAAGGCTCTGGGATACCGGGCTATCTGGCGGCCATGGGCGCGAATCCCGGCGATCGCCGCTTCGCGCAGGTCCTGGCGATCGTAATGGAACGAAAGTCTGGTGAGGGCTGAGGCTGCCACGGCGTTCCCACTGGGTGTCGCACCATCCGCTCCTTCACGTGCCCGCATAATCAGTGTTTCATGAGTCTTCGTAGTCGTATAGAACCCTCCCTGATCCCTGTCCTGGAATGAGTCCTCGATCCGCTCGGCCAATTGAAGCGCGACGGTGAGATAGTGTTCCTGCCCACAGGCTTCATAGAGGTCGATCAACCCTTCTGCCAGATAGGCATAGTCTTCCAGCACCCCATCGAGATGGGCTCGACCTTGGCGCGACGTGCGAAGCAGCGCCCCATCGGCCGTTCGGTGCATCTGTAAGAGAAAGTCAGCCGCCTTCTTGGCCCCATCGATATAGCGGTCGATTCCTAACACACGGCCCGCCTCGGCCATTGCCGAGATCATCATGCCGTTCCAAGCCGTGATAATTTTGTCGTCGAGCCCTGGTGGGACTCGCGTCTGGCGCGCTCGATAGAGGAGCGGACGCACACGAACGATCGTTTCGGTCAGCTCGTCAAGGGTGAGGTTCAATTCCTTGAGCACCGCCTCGATAGGACGCAATCGATTCGGGATATTCCGATGCTCCCAATTTCCCTGATCGGTAATATCGTAACAGGCACAGAACCGGCGGGTATCTTCGGCATTCTGCAACACGGTCTGGACCTCCGCAGGCGTCCAGACGAAAAATTTTCCTTCGACCCCTTCTGAGTCCGCATCCGTCGCAGAGTAAAATCCCCCGGCAGGATCTGTCATCTCCCGAAGAATATAGTCGATCACGTCCGTCGTGACCTGGCGATAGGAGATCTGTCCGGTAACTTGATAGGCTTCCAGGTAGGTTCGGGTTAGAAGGGCATTGTCGTAGAGCATCTTCTCGAAATGGGGAACCAGCCAGCGCTCGTCGGTGGAGTATCGCGCAAACCCGCCACCGATGTGATCGTAGATTCCCCCCGCCGCCATCGCATCGAGTGTGCGGGTAACCATCTGTAAGGTTCGGTTCTCTCCAGTTCGACGGTAACAACGGAGGAGCAACGAAAGCCCCGCAGCCGGGGGAAATTTCGGCGCACTGCCGAATCCGCCATACCGCTCATCGAAACTTTCGCGGAACTGGATCACGGCCTCATCAAGCACGGCGGCGCTGACTGAAACGGGAGATACGGTCTTGAGTTCGCTTTTCAACCGCTCGGTCAATTGGCGGGCTTGACTCGTGAGTCCGGCGGAATCTGTTTCCCACGCGTCGGCAATTTTCTTGAGAAGGCTGGGGAATCCGGGACGTCCCCAGCGATCGTCAGGAGGGAAATAGGTTCCGGCAAAGAACGGCTCCTGGTCCGGCGTGAGAAAAACCGTCATTGGCCATCCACCCTGCCCATGATTAAGGGTGACTGTGGCCTGCATATAGATCTCATCGAGATCAGGGCGCTCCTCCCGATCGACTTTAATACAAACAAAATGCCGGTTCATGAGCGCCGCGATTGCTTCGTTCTCGAAAGACTCGCGTTCCATCACATGACACCAGTGACAAGCAGAGTAGCCGACCGAGAGCAGGATGGGGCGATTCTGTGTCTTTGCCGCTTGCAAGGCTTCCGGCCCCCAGGGGTACCAGTCTACCGGATTTGCGGCATGTTGGAGGAGATAGGGACTGGTTTCGTGAATGAGGCGATTACGTCTTGTCGCGTCTGAAGAGTTGTGCATGGCTTACGGTAGCATCGAGGCCTGAGAGGGGTCAATGAGCGAAGAAGGGAAGAGGCCTGCGATTGTGAGATCACAGGCCTCTTCGGAATTGTTTAGGGGTGGCTTGTCCGATCAGACAAACACTTTTGCCGCGCTTACTTACCGTCCTTCTTCTGGTCCTTCTTTTCATCACCGAACGTATTGATGTATCCACCCTTCTTCTCATCCTTCTTCTCCGACTTCTCGTCACCGGCAAAGGAAGGAGCGCTGAATGTCACCGTCACTGCCACTGCCATGATTGCCATCAACAGGGTCTTCATCATGTGCCACCCCCTTTCAATGTGAATGTAATGTGATGCAGATTTGTGACTGCTCACGTTGCGCACACGCATAGAACGCTAGCCAAAATAATCCCCGGCTGTCAACGTTCATTTTTCGCGCTCCTTCGCTGCGTAGAACCACCAGACAGAATCAGCTCTGGTTCCCGACCGGCCTTGTGGTAATCTTTAATAAATAAAGGATCAGCCATGAATGAGATCGGTCCCTATTCCAATTACCGCCTGACCGTTCGACTCCAACTTGCCAACACACCGGGCATGTTTGCAAAGGTGGCAGCAGTCTTGGCTGAGGAAGGCGCCAACCTGGGCGCGGTGGATGTCGTCTCCGCAACGGCCGACTGTATGGTGCCGGACGTGACCTTCGACGTCCAAAGCGAAGCGCATGGAGAAAAGGTACTCGCTCGGATCAGGGCGCTGCCTGACGTGAAAGTACTCTCGGCTTCCGATCGAATTTTTCTTCTGCATCTCGGTGGAAAGATTCGCGTTCAAAGCAAGTTTCCCATCACAACGAGAAACGTGCTGTCGATGGTCTATACGCCGGGAGTCGGCCGGGTTTCGCAAGCGATCGCGAAGGATAAAACCAAAGCCTATGCCTTTACCGGCAAGGGCAATACGGTCGCCGTAGTCACCGATGGATCTGCGGTCTTAGGGCTGGGCAATCTTGGTCCGGAAGCCGCGTTGCCTGTGATGGAAGGCAAAGCCATGCTGTTTAGGGAATTAGCTGGAATCGATGCATGGCCGATCTGCCTCAACACGCAAGACCCTGACGAAATCGTTCGCGCGGTTCAGGCCATCGCTCCGGGGTTCGGCGCCGTCAATTTGGAAGATATCAGCTCACCGCGTTGTTTCGAAATCGAACGCCGCCTAAAAACTGTTCTGGATATTCCGGTCATGCATGACGATCAGCATGGCACGGCCGTGGTCATCCTCGCTGCTTTGACGAATGCGCTCACCGTCACAGGGAAACGGATGGAAGACATCCGCGTGGTCGTCAACGGGCTCGGCGCCGCTGGAACCGCCTGCTGCAGGATGCTGCTTGCCGCCGGCCTCTTCCACCTGATCGGATGCGAGCCGCACGGTATCGTCTTGCGAGGGGATAGCGAGCAACTACGGGCCTGCCGAACGGATCTCACCGCATGCATGACTCCGGACCATCCGCAGGGCACACTCCAAGATGCGCTCAGGGGCGCCGATGTCTTCATCGGATTGTCCGTCGGCAATATCCTCACGGCAGAAGATCTGGATCTGATGGCGGCTGACCGCATCGTCTTTGCCATGGCGAATCCGGACCCTGAAGTCCCTCGTGAATTGGCCGCTTCCCACTGCCGGATCTTTGCGACCGGGCGTTCAGACTATCCGAATCAGATCAATAACGCACTCGCCTTTCCCGGCATCTTTCGAGGCGCGCTGGATGTGCAAGCGCGCGATATCAATGAAGCGATGAAACTGGCGGCGGCTAAGGCCTTGGCCGAAAGCATTCCTTCTGCGGCTCTCAGCGAGGATTACATTATTCCGAGCGTATTCGACAAGGAAGTCGTCCCGCGCGTGGCAAAGGCTGTGGCGGCGGCCGCGCGTGAAACGGGCGTGGCCCGACGCCGCACCAAACTCAGCGACGATTTCGCGTCACGCTGACCATTCAACCCATAAGATTCAGCGATTTCCACCCTTCTGGCATGCGACTGGGCTGTGCTACAATGCGCGCCCAGGAAGAGAGCTTGGCCAGATGGCGTTTTCGCGAAGCAAATTTATCAAGTTTCAGAACGGGATGAGACGGCGCATCGATTCGTTGCGCCCGAAAGCGGAGGAAAGTCTGGATCTTGCCGTCGATACGATGATGCAGGAACGGGTCGATAGTTTCTTTCGTGTAGAACAGGGATTGGAGGAAGTCATCAAATCGCTGGCTCAAATTGAAGAGGAGATAGCGGAGATCCGTGATCTCTCCGGCGCCATGCGCTTGGAGTCTCGTCTTGAGTTTGTCGAAGACCGCTGGGACGATTTCGATAGCGAGATCCGAGAACGTCCCCGCCGCCGGCGCAAGAAGATCAGTCTGGCCGATATGTTGAAAGCGGCCGGTGGGGGAGGCGGCGACCTCTCGCAAGGGTCGAGCGGCATCAACAACGCGATGGATGCCTATGCTGCTATGGGAGTCGAATTCGGCAGTTCGCTCGCCGATGTCACCGCCGCCTTTCGTCAGAAGGCCAAACAATTCCATCCCGATTCAAATAACGGCGATCGCAGCGCCGAACCGGAATTGCGCCGCATGTTGGAGGCGTACCAGTTTTTAAAGGAATACTTGAGCCTCAGCAATGTCGAACCTCCTCGATCACCGGACGCCACCTACCGCCCCACAGAATGAGACACACGTGATACCCAATCCACCTCCGCCGTATGTGACAGACCAACATGCGCTCGAATCCCTCTGCCGAACATTGCGGCAAAGTCCACGATTGGCGCTGGACACGGAATTTGTCGGGGAAGACACCTTTATCCCACGGCTCGAGCTGATCCAGGTCGCCACCGCGACCACCGCTGCTGTTATCGACTTTCCTGCTGTACAGACCGCTGGATCGCTCGATGTCTTCTGGGAACTCATCTGTGATACCAAGATTGAGAAGATCGTCCACGCCGGGCGGCAAGATCTCGATCTGTTCGCCATCCACGCCGGGCAAATTCCGAAACCGTTTTTCGATACTCAGATCGCCGCCGCCATGGTCGGGTATGGCGCCCAAGTTGCCTACGCAAACTTAGTCCAACGACTCCATGGCACGAAGCTGGCCAAAGCCCATACCTTCACGAATTGGAGTGCGCGACCGCTCTCGGATGACCAAATCGCATATGCTCTGGAAGATGTCGAATTCCTCCTATCGATCCATACACATTTACAAGATCGCTTGAACACACTCGGCCGTTCAGAATGGGTCAGTGAGGAATTTGCGCGTCTCGAAACAGCAGTAGGAGAAAAAAGCCGGGAGCCTCAGGAGCGGTATCAACGAATTCGAGGATGGGACACACTCAAGCCCAAGGGGGCTGCGGTGCTTCGTGAATTGGCTGCCTGGCGAGAAGCGGAGGCCCGACGTCGGAACGTGCCACGCGGCCGCGTCATGCGAGATGAAGTGCTGATCCAACTCGCGCGCCACCCACCCAAATCGGTCAACGACCTCCGTGGTCTCCGCGGCGTTCATTCTTCCGAGGTCGATCGACATGGCGGACAACTACTGGCTACCATCACATCGGCACTGGCGCTTCCACCATCGGCATGGCCGGAAGTCCCCTCCGAGCGGAAACCGGACCCTGAGTCGACCGGCATTGTCGAACTCCTGCAAGCTGTGTTGAAAGCCCGCGCGGCAGAGGAGGGGATTGCCCCAACCATGCTCGCCACCAGCGCAGATCTACAACTGTTGGTGGAAACTAAGCAGAATCGGACAACCCTCACTGTCCCCATCCTCCATGGTTGGCGGCGACAATTAGTGGGTGAACTGCTCTTGCAAGTATTAGATGGAGCGGTCAGTCTTCACGTAGACCGAACTTCCGGTGCCCTTCGGATGACGTCGAGACATCCCTAAACATATCGGGTTAACAAGTTCCAGCTCACATATTCTGTCACAGAAACCTCATCCGATTGTTCAAAAACGGACCTGCCTCAGTCCGTACTTCTAGAGTCCCTAAGACTGCAGCGATCGAACACCTCATGTCCATAGAAACGCTGTAAATTAAGTGGAGGAGCGGCTTCTTCACCACTTACACGCTCTTCCTTACGTTGGGCCGGCTGGTATGGATTTGGCACAAGGTTGAAAGTCCCCAGACCGCTTTATGCACAGGTACAGGCTATGCTGAGTCTGTTTTGGAAATCTATCAGTACCGTTCTTTTTCCCGGAGGGCTGATTTTTCTCGTGGCAATTGGGTTTCTCCGTCCCCAGGGACATCCAATGTGGCTGCAACAGCCGATTGCAGCCATACCCTATATTGTCCTCGCATTCGGACTGATCTTTGGCTGGTACTTTGCCAGCAGTCGCATGATTCTCTCCCTGGTCGTACTCGCGCTCGCTGATCAGGCGTTGGTGTTACTTTCTAACATCGGCGGGGATCAGGAGTCTGTACGTCGGACGATTGTCGCGATCACTGCCTTTCTTGTTCCTCTCAATCTGTTGGCATTCTCTATTCTCAAGGAAGATTCCCTTTCGACGTTTCGCGGCGTAACGCGGGTAGTGCTCGTGTTGATCCAACCCTTTCTGTTGCTTTGGCTCTGCCTGCCGGATCAACATGTCTTGGCTTCTTCATTCACAAAGGAGTACATCCCATCGCGGTACGTAGAATGGACGCCGATTCCCCAGCCGGCGCTCTGTGCGTTTGCCATCGCATTGCTGCTGCATGTCATACGATTCACTCTGCATCGTGACCCACTGGAGGGGGGAGCCATTTGGGCTCTATGCGCCATTTTTGTGGCCTACCACACGAGCCGCTATGGGTGGCAACCGACCAACTTCTTCATGACGGCTGGACTGATTCTCTTCGTGACCTTACTTCAATCTTTTTATCAACGGACCTATCGCGACGAACTCACCGGTATTCCAGGCCGGCTGGCTTATGACGAGGCGATCGGACAACTCGGGAAACGGTACTCAGTCGCAGTCATCGGCATCGATCAGCTCACTCAGTACGCCAATATCCACGGAAAATCTGTCAGTGAGCAGATTCTGAAACTGACGGCGCCAAGAATTCAGGCTTCGTGCGTTGAAGGGCAGATCTTCCGTACAACCGGAGAAGAGTTTACGGTGCTTTTCCCTGGAAAGTCTGTCACAGAAACCATGGGTGCGCTGGACATCGTCCGAAAATCGGTCGAAACCAATGCTCTGTTCCTTCGAGGACGGGATCGAGTCTGGGAAAAACGGCGAGGGGCTAAGGAGGCGGGATCACGGGACCGAGCACTTCCGATCACCCTGAGTATCGGCGTGGGGGAACAATTGGACGACAGCGCGACGCTGTCCCTGGTGATCAAGTCGGCCTATCGCGGCCTCTATGAGGCCAAGGGCCTGGGAGGGAATGTCGTAAAACGCGGACTGGAGACAGCGATTCCCGTACGGCGATCCCAACCCGAAACAGGGCGAATTGCCGTAAGTGGAGAATACGGAACATAGGACCTCCGCTGCTATTACAGCAGCTTCTTCACAGATTCTGCCGGTCTGGCCAAAATGACCTTCTCGCCTTTTTCGACAATCGGTCGCTGAATAAGGTCCGGATGAGCCACGAGCACATCGAGCCATTCGTCGTCTGAAAGATTTTTTTTCGCTAACCCAAGCTCCTTATAGATCTCCTCTTTAGTTCTCAGTATGTCCTTCGGCGAAAGTCCTGCTTTCTTTAAGAGATTTTTGAGCTGGGCCTTTGTGAAGGGTTTCTCATAGTAATTGAGGGCCTTAAAGGGCTTGCCGCTCTCTTGTAACAACTGCACCGCCTGGCGGCATGTGCTACAGGTCGGTTTCTGGTAAATCGTTATCTCAGCCATGTTTGAACTCCTTGTCTCGTCGGCTCGCCTGCCTTGACGCCATTTTTACCCATGTGATACATGGGGCCATCTTCATCAGCATGAATGCATGATGCCAACCCCAATTTTCGGAACCAGTTCCACCGGTCGGTTTTCTTGCGCGACGGACACCCAACATACCTTGCGGGACCTCCGCACTAAACGTAAGGGACAACCGCTGTTCGTTCTCGGGCATGTATTGGCCCGCAAAGGGCAGGAAGCCACCTTCGAGGTCTTTAACGAACGATTGGCCATCGTCAAATTTTCCGATGGCGTTGCGATCGGGTATGATCCGCTGGAATTGCTCTTACCCACTGACATCGACGACAAGGGAATCGCCTACTTTGAAATCCGGCCTTGCCGACAGTGCGAACAACTCTTTCCTTTGACTGCCGAAGAATGCGAGGCAGCAGAAGAACCCACCCTTTGTCCAGAATGCCGACGCACCTAGCAGAATGCTGAAACAGTCCGCAAGCGTCGTTCTCACCTCGAAAGCAACCTCAACGCAGCCCATCGGGACAGAACTGTGCTAGCAGTTCGGGGCGGGCGGGTGAGAAGTCTGGTCTTTTTGAGCATCCTGCGCGATATTTTCATATTGGTGTCTTAGTCGTGGGCTCAGTGAATTTCCACCGTACCACACTAGTTCTGCCGCAACCCGTTAACCCATCCGGACTAGTCCACCAGCGGCGCGATCTCAATCGCTTTCTTAATCAAGCAATCGCCTGCAAACGACTGCAAGGACATCGGCAGCATGCCGGCGTCGATGACATGCACCGAGACGATCTGAAATCCTTCCGCGACCTTGTATCCTTCCATCTTCATAGCATGGCAGATTTCGAGCTTTTTCCAAATCAGATTATTCAGGATCGTTTCCGACGCGAGCAACTTCATGTCTGACACGATGTCATTCAACGAAACCTTCGCCGTTATCCGCGCCTTATCTTTTGGCACCTCGCTCACAACGGCAAAAGCAAGTATCTCGCCATCGGCCTGGGCCGAGGAGGCTGCCCCCATCATCAAACTGAACAATATGAGCAGGAGGGACATGAGGCTTTCTCTGATCGTGAACGGTTGACAACTTGAGTATGCCAACCGATAGAAGTCAATTCAAGATCCTGCCGCTTCGAACGTGATAGACTGCTCCCACGTGTCGTCTATCTAGTTATTCAGGTGAAGGAGCACGATCATGCCACATGATTTTATGCCGGGGCTCGCCGGGGTTCCCGCAGCCAAATCTGCAATCAGCGATGTGGATGGACAGCGCGGAGTCCTGGAATATCGCGGCATCCGGGTCGAAGAACTTTGCCTGCGATCGTCCTATCTTGAAACTGCCTATCTGTTGCTGTTTGGACACCTGCCCACGCAAGCGCAGTTCGTGCGATGGAACGAGGATATCGTCCATCACCGCCGAATCAAGTTCAGGATTGTCGATTTGTTGAAATGTCTTCCGGAGTCGGGGCATCCCATGGACGCCTTGCAGGCTGCGGTCGCCGCGTTGGGCATGTTTTATCCAGGCCGGAATGTTCAGGACGTCGAGAATAACTATTGGTCCGCCGTCCGTCTCGTTGCCAAACTGCCCACGATCGTCGCGGCCTGGGCACGTCTACGATATGGGAACGAGTACATTCCACCGCGGGATGATCTCGGATTCTCAGAAAACTTTCTCTACATGCTGACTGAGACAGAGCCTCTTCCCTTGTGGGGCAATATTTTCGATGACTGCCTGATCCTCCATGCCGAGCACACGATGAACGCCTCAACGTTCACAGGCATGGTTACGGCATCGACGCTGGCCGATCCTTATACGGTTGTCGCGTCTTCGGTCGGGGCACTGAAGGGCCCGTTGCATGGGGGCGCCAACGAGGAAGTTGTGCAGATGCTCAAGGAGATTGGTGAGCCAAAGAAGGCTCGATCGTACCTTGAAGAACAAATTCGTGCCAAAAAGAAACTGATGGGTTTCGGTCACCGGGTGTACAAGGTTAAAGACCCCCGTGCGACAATACTCCAAGGTCTGTGCGAGCGACTCTTCAAGGAAAATGGCACGTCACCATTCTATGAGGTTGCCTTGCAGGTCGAGCGGATCGCGGAAGAATTGCTGAAGGGGAAAGGAATATATCCCAACGTCGATTTCTACTCCGGGATCGTCTACGACAAGATGGGCATCGAGACAGATCTGTTCACACCGGTATTCGCAATGGCGCGGGTGTCAGGGTGGTTGGCCCACTGGCTTGAACAGCTTCGTGAGAACAAACTGTTCCGTCCCGACCAAATCTACTCCGGTGAGCATGGCCGGCCTTACGTGTCCATCGAGCAACGCTAATCCCAGGATGCTGAAAAAACCCGCCAGTGGCGTTCTCGGTTCATCGAAATACTCAACGTACCGAATGAGATTTTCGGAGGTCGGAATCACTGGAGGGGTTTTCCCGTTCGCCAAGATCCATTATAATGGGCGAACGGCCCCACGAAGTGTGGTCGGTACCTCCTCCGGTTTCGATTCGCCTGCGGCCTTGCTGGACGGCTTTTTTGAGCATCCTCCGCGAGTGCCCTCCTCATGTCTTAGACCGTAAGCGTTACCGCGCCGTTTGTTAATCGTCAGCCCCTCTTGACTCCACGGCAGCGCGAGTTATCTGTTCATTTGTACAGAGCAATCGGCGCGCGCTGCGAGTAGATATTCTAAAACAGTGAATACGAACAAGGAGGAGGTCTAACATGACACTCGTACGGTGGGATCCGTTTCGTGAATTGGAAGACATGTCGGATCGTCTGAACAGGATGTTCAGCCGTCCCGCGTTGCCTCGGACGAACGGCAAAGAGACCATGGTTGTTGCTGACTGGGTGCCGTCCGTGGACGTCAGCGAAACAGATGGGGCATATCAGATTAAGGCGGAGATTCCTGATGTGAAGAAAGAGGATGTGAAGGTGACACTCGAGGACGGCGTCCTCACGATCCAGGGTCAGCGGAAGCAAGAGAAGGAAGAGACCGGGAAGAAGTACCATCGGGTAGAACGTTCTTACGGCAGCTTCGTTCGAAGTTTTACATTGCCCGATCTGGTTGATGAGGAAAAGGTAAAGGCAGAATTCAAGGATGGGGTCCTGAATCTCCAGCTGCCCAAGTCTGAGAAGGCGAAGCCGAAAGCGATCGAAGTCAAGGTCGCGTAATCGACAGCTACCAGCATCTGGTCCGAACAGAGGCCCGCTCCGGCGGGCCTCTTCTTTTTAGCGATGAGAAAATTGTTCTTGCACACCAGAGCGTCGATCAATCAATGCCCTTGTACAAGCAGGGGAGCTGTGTTTATCATGGCGCCCGAAACGATAAGCCTCCTTATATTTGGAGTAGGACTCATGAAAAAAAAATCGACAGCAGCAGTTCAGTCATTGCTAGGCACCAGAATTGAGCGCGATACCATGGGCGAGCTGGCTGTACCGGCCACGGCATATTATGGTGTACAGACCGCCCGTGCCATCGAGAACTTCCCGATCAGCTCGTTGAGATTCCCCCGCGCCATGATTCGGGCGATGGGGTTGATCAAACGCGCTGCCGCGACAGTCAATCAGTCGCTGGGCCTGCTCGACAAAAAATCGGCGGATGCAATCAACCAGGCTGCTACCGAAGTGATCGAGGGAACGCTCGATGCGGAGTTTCCAGTCGACATTTTCCAGACAGGTTCAGGCACCTCGACGAACATGAATGCCAACGAGGTGATCTCCAATCGCGCCACCGAGTTGTTAGGCGGAGCGCGAGGTAGCAAACTGGTGCATCCAAACGATCATGTCAACCTAGGCCAATCCAGCAACGATGTCATTCCCACGGCGATTCACATCGCCGCCGGGGAGATGATGCAGCAGCAGCTCATTCCGGCACTCACTGGTTTGCAGAACGCGCTTGCCCGCAAAGCCAAAGAGTTCGACAAGATCGTCAAGATCGGGCGCACCCATTTGCAGGATGCGACGCCTGTGCGATTGGGTCAGGAGTTCGGCGGCTACGCGAGGCAGATCGAACTCGGCATTCAACGGGTTAGGCGGGCGCAAGAGGCCCTTAGCGAAGTCGCGCTCGGCGGCACGGCAGTCGGTACCGGACTCAATTGCCATCCGAAATTCCCGGCCAAGGTGATGGCGATCGTGTCGAAAGAAACAGGCTGCACCTTTAAGGAAGCGAAGAATCATTTTGAAGCGCAGTCCGCGCAAGATTCTTTGGTCGAAGCGAGCGGGGAATTGAAGACTATCGCCGTGAGCCTGATGAAGATCGCCAACGACATCCGCTGGCTCGGCTCTGGCCCCCGCTGTGGGCTGGGGGAGATCAATTTGCCGGAGACACAGCCTGGCTCATCCATCATGCCGGGCAAAGTCAATCCGGTCATTGCCGAGTCGGTCACGATGGTCTGCGCCCAGGTGATCGGCAACGATGTCACGGTCACAGTGAGTGGGCAGGCCGCCAACTTCGAATTGATCGTCATGCTGCCAGTGATGGCCTATAGCCTCTTGCAGTCTATTGAACTCCTCTCGACAGCCTCAACCAATTTTGCGGTCAAGTGCATCGAGGGCATCAAAGCCAATGAGGAGCGCTGCAAGAGCTTGATCGAGGAAAGTCTGGCCATGTGTACCGCCCTGGCGCCTGAGATCGGTTACGAAGCTGCCGCGAAACTGGCTAAGGAGGCCTATAAGTCAGGCAAGACCGTGCGCCAGATGGCCAAGGAACAGAAAATTCTCCCGGAAAAGCGGCTTATTGAACTACTCGACCCTTGGCGCATGACTGAATCGGGCGGTCCAGTCGGCAGCGGGGGGGGGTAGACTTGCGCGGGAGCGCGAGCGAAATGAACATGGAAATCACCATCGTTCGAACCCCCATCTCAAAAGCAATGCTCGGTGAGATGGCGAAGCAACAGTTCGGGGACATGGTCAAAGTGGTCGTCGATATCGGGCGGGGGATCATGGCGGTCGGTGGCGAACTGCATTCCGACGAAGAATCGGCCCTCCTCGACGACGGGTCGGCTCAGCGAAATCTCTGGGGCATTAACCTGTATCCCGGTCGAACCGCCTCCGACTGGATCGAATACGACTCGATGATCAACATACGCCCATCGGAAGGTAACCGCTCACGGTCAGTCGACAGCGCGACTACAAAGGCAAGTATTGTCGGCGTCGTCAGCCGCCTCGTTATAGGAGCGTGAGCATGGCACAGCATGCAGACCTCGCCGCAGGCCGGTGGCAGACACTCAGTTTGATGGAGCAACTGGGAAACGTCGGCAGCGAAGTCTCCCGTGCCCGTCGCTGGCAGGGGAAGGACTCTCAAGTCTTCGACAACGCATGGTGCCGTGCGCTGGAATTGCTTGATCTGACGATCCAAGACCCCCGGTGGCAAGGCCGCAGGAAAGAACTGACGCGCGCGCGCGAACTGCTCTGCGATGCGCTGTTCGGCGGACCGCTCTACGGAAGCGACCTAGCGAGCCTGGATCGATATTTTTTCCCCTTCGCCGTGGCGGCGCGATCTCGGAGATGATCTTGCTGCCGAATGATCGTGTCCTTCGCGCATGACCGAATCGGGCGGACCGGTGGGAAGCGCATGAGGGTAAGGACAGAAAAAATAATTGTGCTGAGAATCAAAATGGATTCGGTAAGGATCATTTTAGATTCAGATAAGGTGATTCTATTGAAGTATCTAACTCTTCAGAAGAGCTGTAATACGCATCTGCTAAACATCGCCCCTGTCCATCTTTTTAAATTTTAGGCAATCCCTCGTCATCACTACATTGCACTGGCTCAGTACTTGCTGGCAGGGAGCGGAGCTTGATAGGGCAACTATTGCGAGGAGTGCCCCGCAGCTTCCTCCTCACAAAAAAGCCCACTCAGGGGAACCTCACATATCCAAGCGAATGGCTCCTGCATGGTTTTGGCCTATAGAAATGGATGTACTGTTGAAAATTTTCCCCTAGAAAGAATTGACACTCCGTCGTATCGCAGGATATTGCCGCGCCTGCTTGATGCCAGCAAACCATTATCCAGTGAGGTTACCAGCCAATCATGGCATCTAGAGCAGTGGCGCAACGCAGTCGATATTCGCTCAGTGAATCGTCTCAGGGCATGCCACCATTTGGTGGTGACACTCACACATACAATTTAATACCGAAAAGGTCTGAGGGCATGCCTCTATCACAATCGTACCTGGCGCTGCTTTCGAGTCTGATGCTTCTCGCTGGGTGGACTGGCTGCGGACCGGCTTCATCCGACAACGCGCCGAACCTTGGGCAGAATACCAGCATGGGCGAACCGCCCTTGTCCAAGCAGGGTTCGTCCCCACGCAACGACGCATCGCCCCCAGCGTCGAGCCCCTCGTCCCTTGCCTCGGTCAATGGCCTAGGCTCCGCGTCAGGAAAGGGGACAGTCCCAGGAAGGGACAGTCTCCCAGCGGTGTCTGTTCTATCTTCTGAGCCAGGACACCCGGTGGAGGGTTTGGTCGTGCCAGAGCTGATGGTCCAAAAACTCAACTCGCCGAATGTGCGCGTGCGGCTCCGGGCCCTCGAGGCCTGGGCGCGGGAAGCTCCCCCGGGGGCAGTCGATCCATTTATCCTGGCCTTCGAAGATAAGGACGAACGAGTCAGGGCGCGAGCGCAGCAATTGCTCGAGCAAGACTGGGCGAGTAAGGCTGAGGCAGAGAAGATTGAGGAACGGGGCGAGAGGTAGTGGATTTAAGAGATAACGGGGCAATTGCAAAACGATTGATCCATTGAGTCAAAGAATAACGGAATCAATCGAGGACAACAATCTGGGCTTCACAAGTGAAAAATGACGAACAGTGGGAGAGCGAAGAACTAATCGCAAATAGGACACAACGCTCAAAGAAAGGAGGGCCAACAGCACACACCAAGAGAATCAGTCGAGTCCTGTTTTTTGTAGTAATGGCCAACGAATAGGTTCTTTAATTAGGAGGTGGTATGAAATACCTTCGAGTACTACTCATGACAGTTGGACTGCTGTATGGCGCGAGCGATCTCGCCCTTGCCAAGGATGTGACGTTTAAGGTGACCGATGTTCCGGGGTATTGGTTCGATACTGGTGTAGATATTGCCGGAACCCGCTCCTTAGCCATTATTGCACCAGCCGATACCGTGATATTTAATCAAAAGGTCGAAGCTCGGCACACCGTGACGAGCCTGATCTGGCCGTCGAACGCAAAGCCGGGAGAACTGATTGACCAGGACGCGGCGAATACGAACAATCACCAGGTGACGCTGGCTACCCCTGGCTTGTATGTCTTTGTGTGCAAGCTCCATCCCTACATGCTCGGAGCCGTCATCGTTGACGATCCGGCTACAAAGGGATTAGACGTTGGCCAGCAGCTCACGCTGCTGGGAGTTACGCCGGATGGGACGCTGACCTTCGACAGTTATTCAGATCTGACGCTTCGGTTGTTACGCGCGTTTTTCATCGTGACCAACCCCACCACCAATTGGAAAGACTATACCAAGGCTGGCCAAACATACCAGCCGATCTATCCTAATGTGCCGGTCCGCGTCTATGCCGGAGGGAACCTTGTCGGTGATGATGACCACCTACCTTTGTTAGGTAATGCGATTGTCGGTCAAGGTTATGATGGCAAGGTCATCCCAGCCCAGGTGAAACCATCCACCAAAGGGGTTGGAGAAGTCTGGGTCGATACTCAATTTGAGGTGACTGCCGGGAAAACACCGAGCTTCCCTGGAACGATCAGTGTGGTGGACGCGACCAACGATTGGGAGGTCAAGAAAAAGATCGCGTTGCCCGCGCAGAAAATGAACAATGGCCACAACATGTGGCCAAGCCATAATCAGGAGCAGATCTATCAGACCGAATGGCATGGGAAGAGCTTGTTCGTTCTCGATCGCGAGACCGGAAAACTCTTACAGGAAATTGAGGTCGGATACGATCCAGCTCACGTCATGACGCGAGTGGACACCGAGCAAGTCCATACGGGGCTCAATGGCGAAGATGGTGTGGTGGAACTGAACCGAAACCCGATGACCGGGTTTCTTACGAAAAATCGCGTGATCTCGATGCAAGATCCAGCACACCCAACAAAGCCGACGCAACCCCATGCCCATTGGATGGGGCATGACGGCGCGACGATGGCCACCCCCAACGCCAATACTGCCGACTCGTCTCTGTTCGACTTTGATGAAAACAAGGTGGTCTCGAAGCTCAAAACAGGAGCGCTGTCCATTGCGGTTGGCATGATGCCCGATTCGAGTAAATACTATGTGTCGAACTACCTCGGACACGATCTGTCGGTCATTAACATGATGAGTCTTCCCCCAAGCAGGGTCGGGGGCAACATCTCGTTGCTTCTTGGCTATAACCCTGTCACCGGTTCGACCACCAGCTGCACCCCGACCCCCGCGACCAGCTCGAGCCCTGCGATCCCTTGCTTAATCGGCGGATTGCCGGTGCAAACTCCCGTTAGCCCAGATGGGAAATTTGTGGTCACAGCGAATACCTTGGGTGGAACCATTACTATTCTGGATACGGCCACCAACAAAGTTGTGAAGATACTTGCCTGTGATCCAGGGTGCCACGGCGTGAACTTCGGTGCGAAACAAGGTGGCGGATACTATGCCTATGTCACCAGCAAGTTTGCCAACCGTTTGATTGTGTTGGACTATGATCCGAAAAATAACGGCAAAGCGGATGATGCCCGTATTGCCGGCTGGGTGATCCTTGCCAACAACAGCGCCCCGCACGATGATGCGATCACGGGGAATAATGGCCAGGGAGGCCAGGGTGTATTGCCTGTCCCCAATGTGTATAACGGATGGGTACAGAAGCTTCCGGTTGGTTTCTGTACTTTACTGTCGCACAAGCAGCAGAATCCGCTCGGCAATCTTCCCTCAGAGAATTGCCGATAAAGTTTTGCTCAGGGTGCCGGGATCATCCCGGCACTTAACATAGCTGCCTAGCCAAGGACCCAGTGACGATGGCATGACACCATCGCACCGGGTCTTCTGGTTTTGTGTCCGGTCAATAAAATAGAACTCTGTCATCTCTAACTGCGAACGTTTACGATGGTCGCTGAGGTCACGATCTGAGCTGTTCGTTCTGCTTTGACAGTTCAAAACTCCCTATGTTAACGTCCGCGGAACTGTTGAGGTTCTAGGCACTTTCCATTCACATTTCCAGGGAAAATGTATGAGTACGCAGAGCAAGCATGTGATTATTGTGGCCGGCGCAGGACCAGCCGGCATGGCTGTGGCGAGTTCACTCGCGAAGGCGGGCCATGAGATAATTATCCTGAATCGCGATATCAAGTTTGGCGGGTTGGCTGAGTACGGGATTTTTCCCTCAAAACTCAAGCTTCGCGGCGGTCTGAAAAAGCAGTATTGGGAATTGATCGAGCGACCGAACGTCCATTATTTCGGCAATGTCTCAATCGGCAAGGGCAAAGACCTCAGCGTCGAAGAGGTTCGGAGTCTTGGTGCCAGTGCGGTCGTGTTTTCTATTGGTGCGCAAGGGACCAAAGCCATCGGTGTGGAAGGGGATTCGGCTAAGGGCGTATTCCATGCCAAAGACGTCGTGTACCATTTCAATCGGCTGCCTGGGTTCGGCGATCGCCCGTTTGAAATGGGCAAGCACGTCGCCGTCATCGGCGCGGGCGATGTGATGGTCGATATCGCGCACTGGCTTGTTCGCTACAAAAAAGTGGAGCGGGTCACAGCGATCGTGCGGCGCGGGCCTGCCGAACGAAAGTATAATCCGAAAGAAATTCGCGCGGTATGCGCCAACATGGATGTGGACGGGATCACCAGCGAGGTGGCTCGGATCAAGGATCGCCTTGCCGCGGTCGGCCAGAATGCAGATGAAGTGCTCAAGGGCCTGACGGGCGAGTTTACGAAGTGCGAGCCGAAAGTCAGCGAGACGAAGATGGGCTTTAAGTTCCTCGCCTCTCCCAAGCGTATTCTTGTCGACGAAAATAACCGCGTGCGCGGCCTGGAAATGGAAGACAACAAGCTCGATCCCAAGGGCGAGGATACGGTCGCAGTCGGACTCAAACAATATTATGAGTTTCCCTGCGATGCCGTAATCTTTGCCGTCGGCGACAAAGTCGATGAGACCGTCGGATTGCCGTATAAGAGCGGTATGTTCATCAGCAATCCCAATAAGACCGGAAACGATCCGGATGATGCGCTCTTCCAAGCCTATGACGAAACGACAAACAAGATCCTTGACGGCGTATTTCTTGCTGGATGGGCAAGAAAAGCGAGCGAAGGTTTAGTCGGCATTGCCAAGCGGGATGGAGATTGGTGCGCTGAAGTGGTGAGCCGATACCTCTCGACAAAAACATCGGGCAGCCACTCCGATGTAAAAGTTGTTCTCGACAAGCTCGCTTCGATTTTCAAGACCCACAAGAGCCATCCCGTCAATCTGGATGGGCTCCGCACACTTGAGGCAAGTGAAAAAAATCATTGGGGTGAGGACTGTATCGGGGAGTTTAAATATACGAAGAATCAAGAGATGCTCGAATTGATCGAGCGCGGGAAAGCATAAATGTCCGGCCGTTTTACCCATCCCCCCATTTCAGTTTTTCTCTGAGCACGTCATAGTAGTTGCTCTCTGGAAATCGGATCAGTCTGGTCCGGTGCTCCGAAGTCTGGATCGCGATCGCATCTCCCTGTGTAATCGCCACGCCCACTTGTCCATCGAGAGTCGCCATGGCGCCGTCGTCTTTACTGGTCAGTGTTACATTGATCTCCACAGCGCCCGGTACGATTAATGGCCGATGCGTCAACGTATGAGGGCAAATCGGCGTCAGAATCAACGATTGAACTGCCGGATCGATAATGGGACCTCCTGCTGAAAGGGAGTAAGCGGTGGATCCCGTCGGGCTGCTGATGATCAATCCATCCCCCCGCAAGTTGGTCACGAACCGTCCTTGAATCTCAATCTTGAGCTCGATCATGCGGGCGAGCGTACCCTTGCTGATCACGACATCGTTTAACACCACTCCTTGCGCGACTGTTTCTCCATGCCGGTGAATATGCGTCCGTAGCATGAGCCGCTCATCGAGAACGAAGTCATTCGCAAATACCCGTTCGAGCGAGAGATAGAGGTTCTCCAGACGGACTTCGGTCAAAAAGCCGAGTCCTCCCATATTGACGCCGAGGATGGGGATGCTTCGTTCTCCGGCAAGTCGCGCGGCGTTGAGCATGGTTCCGTCTCCGCCCAAGACCAGAAGCACATCCGCTTTACTCGCCAGTTGAGTTTTCTGATAGCCACCTCGTTCGCCAAGCAAAGTCGCCGAAGTTGTATCCAGAATCACGTCGATACTTCGATCCCGAAGCCACGTGATCACATCGCGCAGTGTGCTCTTGATCTCAGGAAACTTAGGCTTTACCAGGATCCCGATGCTTTTGCTTTTCATTGATACGGCCTTGCGCGACTCGTTGTAGATACCGGTGGAAAAGCTTGCGATTGTATCGGGAGGGTTCTTTTGAAGTCAACGAACCTGTACACATCAAACGTCCATCACGATATCCAAATCTGTTCCAGTTCTCGACCTGTACGATTGTCTCACTGCCTTGACACCTAAAATCCTTCTAGTTAGAATTAGGCCAGATTTTTCGAGAACTTTGCACGCATATGCATCAGCTTATAGGCCCCACCAAAAGGAGGCAGGATGTTCGAACGATTTACGGATAAGGGTCGGAAGATCATCATCCTCGCGCGGGAAGAGGCTGAACGCCATCAAAATGACTACCTCGGAACCGAGCATCTCGTCTTGGCCATTCTCCGTGAATCCGATGGGATTGCCCTGATGATCTTGAAAAAGATGGGGCTTTCGACCGAACAAGTCCGATTGGAAATTGAACGGAATCTGCCCGGAGGGGGGACCACCATGACCTTTGGTGAGATCCCTTTCAGTCCTCGGGTCAAAAAAGTCATTGAATATGGAGTCGAAGAAGCCCGTCTTCTTGGACACAATCATATCGGTAGCGAGCATCTCCTCTTGGGCCTTCTCCGAGAAGAGGAGGGAATAGGCGGCAAGATTCTCCGAAGCTTAGGCGCCAATTTGCTCACTGCCAGGCAATTAACCGTGACATTCCTGCGGAAATCCACCCCGCGTGAGAGAGACCGGAAGAGCAATACTCCCGCACTCGATGAGTTCGGTCGCGATCTGACCCAGCTTGCGCAGGCAGGGCAATTGGATCCCGTCATCGGTCGAGCCGACGAAATCGAGCGGGTGCTTCAGATCCTGAGCCGCCGTTCGAAGAACAATCCTGTGCTTATCGGGGAAGCCGGTGTCGGCAAGACCGCCATTGTCGAAGGTCTTGCCCAACGAATCATCCAGTCCGAAGTGCCGGATAATCTTCTCTCGCGACGCGTCATTGCCCTTGACCTCGGTTCGCTGGTTGCCGGGACAAAATATCGAGGCCAATTCGAAGAACGCCTGAAGGTTGTGATGAAGGAAATCGTCCAGGCGGGGAACATTATCATATTCATCGACGAACTCCACACGTTGGTGGGAGCAGGGGCGGCAGAAGGATCGATCGATGCCTCCAATATGCTCAAACCGGCGTTATCGCGCGGTGAAATCCAATGTATCGGGGCCACGACTCTCGATGAGTACCGAAAGCATATCGAGAAAGACGGAGCGCTCAAGCGCCGGTTCCAGCCAATTCACGTCCAGCCCCCGAGCATCGATGAAACGGTGTTGATCATTCAGGGGCTGCGCGATCGGTACGAAGAGCATCATGGCGTTGAGATTTCCGAGGAGGCCATTCTCGAAGCGGTCAAACTGTCGGATCGATACATTAGCGACCGTTTCTTGCCGGATAAGGCCATCGATTTGATCGATGAGACCGGATCACGGGCCAAATTGCAGACCTATGCGTTGCCATCTGACTTAAAAGCGATGGAGCAAGAGTTGAAGAAGGTTTCTCGTGACAAGGAGTTGGCTATCTCAATGCAGAACTTCGAGGAAGCCGTCCGCCATCGCGAGGAAGAAGAACGGCTGCGCAAGCTCCTCGATGAATCCAAGCGCGAGTGGAAAAAGAACCAGGAAAAGAACAAGCCGACCATTGGAAAAGAAGAGGTGGCCTATGTCGTCTCTAAGATGACAGGCATTCCGCTCTTCAAGCTTGAGGAAGAAGAGTCGAACAAGCTGCTGCGCATGGAGGAATTCCTTCATAAACGCGTGGTCGGACAGAACGAAGCGATCTCTGCTGTGGCCCGAGCCATTCGGCGGTCACGCGCAGGCCTGAAAGAGGCGAAAAAGCCTATCGGTTCCTTTATTTTCCTGGGACCTACCGGGGTAGGAAAAACCGAGCTGGCAAGAACGCTCGCGGAGTTCCTCTTCAACAGTGAGGACTCACTTATTCGGATCGATATGTCGGAATACCAGGAAAAGTTCACCAGTTCGCGGCTTTTCGGCGCCCCTCCGGGATACGTCGGTTATGAAGAAGGCGGCCAATTGACCGAGCGGGTACGGCGTCGGCCCTATTCAGTGGTCCTGTTCGACGAGATCGAAAAGGCCCATCCCGATGTGTTCAATATTCTGCTGCAAGTATTGGATGATGGAGTGCTGACTGACAGCCTCGGACGCAAAGTGGACTTCAAAAATTGCGTCATCATCATGACCTCCAATATCGGGACCAAGATGATCCAGAAGGGAGTCTCGCTTGGGTTCCAGAGCACAGAAGGCGATCAGGAGCGCCATAAGAAGGAAGAGGTATTGGGAGAATTGCGCCGCTCGTTCAGTCCTGAGTTCCTCAACCGGATCGATGAGATCGTGGTCTTCCATCAGTTGGACAAAACGCACCTCTACAACATTCTCGATATTTTATTGGGTGAACTCAACCTTCGTCTGCTCGACAAGGGTGTGGAGATCGAAGTCGAGGACGACGTCAAGCAATGGTTGATCAAGGAAGGCTACGAGCCGCTCTATGGAGCAAGGCCGATGCGTCGGACGATTCAGCGCGCGATCGGCGATCCGCTCTCCGAAGAGATGATCAGAGGACGATTCAAGGAATGCCGAAAGATCCGCGTCGTGCTTCGTGACGGCGCGCCGGCATTCATCGAACAGGAGGCGATGGCTGGCGTCTAATTCTCAGCCCTACTGCCTGCGCGACGCTGTCGTATAGAGTACGACACGGCCCTTGTGGCGCCAGCGGCCACAAGGGCCGTGTTATTTAACCTCGGTGAGCCACGCATCTGTTGCTGACCAGTTGCTGTGATCGGGAAGTATGTAATGATAGCGGCCATTGAACGAACCACGTCAACCTGGATGCCGGGCCCCATGCTTGGCATCGAAACATCCTGCGATGAAACGGCTGCATCGGTGCTTGCGGCAGACGGCGCCGTCCTCTCGAACATCATTACGTCACAGCATGCCGTTCATCGACGATTCGGTGGTGTCGTCCCCGAACTCGCCTCTCGTGCCCATATTGAGTCGATTGAAGATGTCGCATCTGAGGCGCTGCAACAAGCCGGTCTTGTATGGAGGGATCTCACCGGAATCGCCGTCACCCAGGGACCAGGTTTGGCAGGCGCGTTACTCGTCGGGGTCAATTATGCCAAAGCGCTTGCCTATGCCTTGAATATTCCTGTGGTCGGTGTGAGCCACCTTGAGGGCCACATCGCCTCCGCCTGGTTACAGGACCCAGCTTTTCCGCTACCCTGTGTCGTCCTGGTTGTATCGGGTGGACACACCCATCTTTATTTTAAGGAGCCAAGCGGTCACTGCCGGCTTCTTGGCGCGACCAAAGACGATGCGGCAGGGGAGGCATTTGACAAAGGCGCACAGTTGCTTGGGCTGGAATATCCTGGAGGGCCGGCTATCGATCGCTTGGCTCGACAGGGAAATCCGGAGGCCATTGCCTTTCCCCGTTCCTATCTCAAGAAGGAGAGTCTCAACTTTAGTTTCAGCGGTTTAAAAACGTCTTTGCTCTATAAACTTCAAGCAGTGAATGAGCAATATCGCACGGCACAAGCTGCGAATTTAGCAGCCGGGTATCAGGAGGCTATTGTGGCAGTCTTAGTCAAAAAGTCTTTTGCCGCAGTTCAGTCATCCGGTGCTCGTGCGTTGGCCGTTGTCGGAGGGGTCTCCGCCAATTCTCGATTACGGTTGTTGCTCCAGCAACGAGCGGCTTCCGAGAGCGTGCAGCTCAGTCTTCCTCCACTGGCCTACTGTACAGATAACGCCGCGATGATCGCCTCGGCAGGGAGACAGGCTCTTCTCGCAGGACTCCGCGCACCTCTTACGATCGACGCCCACGCTTCGCTGGCCTCGTCATTCGCACAGGCACATTAACCGACGACGATAAGGATACGACTCCCATTCCAGAAATTCACGGACAGGTCCTCGGTCTCCGCGCCGGCCAACTCTCAATGCTTGAGCGGCTGTATCGCCGACGCATGCCTGTAGATGAAGTGCTGTCGGCGGAAGCGGCAAAAACCCTCGCGCAGTTTACGCATGAGATTCGGCGCCCCATCGGACTGGTCATCACCAGGCGCGGTGCAGTTCAAGACGTGCTGGTCGGCGCCGGCGCCGAGCCATCGCCGACCACTCTGGCCACCTTTCGCGCAAGTCCACGATCCCTGCGGGGCCTTCGCCTGATACGCTCGCATCTAAAGGAGCAGCCCCTTACTCAAGAAGATCTCACCTTACTGGGTCTCCTCCGACTCGACATGATTGGAACACTGGCCGTTACCTCCAAGGGTGAGCCAGGATTACTCTCTCTGGCCCATCTGAATCCACCCAGCCCTCAGGGGCAACTCTATACGCTCCTGGCGCCTACGCCGGCGCATCAATGTCCGGTGGGCTTCGAAACATTCATTCGTGAACTGGAATCAGACCTTCAACGTCAAAGTGGATCACACACGATGGCTCAGAGGCAGACCGCCATCCTCGTGAGCGCCTCGCCCAAGAGCAAGGCCGACCAAGAGGAACGCCTTACCGAGTTGGCTGAACTGGCTTCCTCGGCAGATCTCACCGTGATCGACCGCTTAGTGCAACGCACACAGAGCGGCCACCATCGGTTCCAATTGGGAAGCGGCAAACTCAAGGACGTGCTGATGCAAGCCATGCAAAAAGGCGCAGACCTGCTCATCTTCGATCAAGATTTGGCCCCTGCGCAGCTGCGCGCCATTGAGGAGATCACCGACCTCACCGTTATCGATCGGACCCAATTGATTCTCGACATTTTTGCGCAACGAGCGCACAGTCGAGAGGGCAAGGTGCAAGTCGAGTTGGCGCAACTCCGGTATCTGCTCCCTCGTCTCTCCGGCCAGGGAACAAGTCTCTCGCGCCTGGGCGGGGGAATCGGCAGCAGAGGTCCCGGTGAAACGAAGCTCGAAACGGACCGCCGTCGCATCAGAGAGCGCATCGATCATTTAGAGCGAGAGATTACAGGCTTTGCCCGTCACCAGGACCACCGTCGATCGCGCCGCGTCAGACAAGCATTTCCAGTCCTGTCCATCGTAGGCTACACGAACGCCGGCAAGTCGACATTGCTCAATGTATTGACGAATAGCCAGGTGAGCACAGCGCCACGCGTCTTTGAAACGCTCGATACCACGAGCCGCAGGCTGCATTTCCCCCATGGCCGTGAAGTGATCCTCACCGACACGGTGGGATTTATCCGCGACCTCCCTAAAGATCTCATTGCAGCCTTCAGAACGACATTGGATGAGCTGCGCGATGCCGATCTCCTGTTGCATGTGGTCGATGCGGGAGCCAAGGATATGGAGGCCCATATCACCTCGGTCAATAACGTGCTTCAAAGCCTCGCGCTCGATCAGGTTCCACAGGTTCTAATATTCAATAAGTGCGACCAGCTTCCGACCGGGCAAGCAGAAGCTCTCTGTTGGCGCTATGGCGCGATCGGGATCTCGGCGCTGCATCCAGAGACCTTGCCAGGGCTCATCTCTCATCTAGAAGAACGCCTGTCTGCGCTTGTCCCTATGGGCAGTTTTCCTCAGAAATCGGCACCCTCGTCAGGCACACTTGCATCTCGTCCTTAACCCGCTGCACAATCCGAGCTTTCCGGTACCACGAATGACCACGAAATCGCCACCATCATCAGATCGTCGAAAGCATCTCCGAGAGATTGCGAAGACACTCCAGCGCACAATGCCAAGCCCGAAGATTGAACTCGACCATCGTTCCCCTTGGGAATTGCTGGTGGCCACAATTCTTTCTGCCCAATGCACCGACCAGCGCGTCAACCAGGTCACGCCATCGCTCTTTCGGCGGTATCGGCAGCCTGCAGCACTGGCTGCAGCTCATCTTCCTGAGATCGAAGAGATCATTCGTTCCACCGGTTTCTTTAAGAACAAAGCGAAACATCTCGTCGCCTGCGGCAAAGCCGTAACTGAACGCTTCGGTGAACAGGTCCCCCAGACGATGGAAGAGTTGATCACCTTGCCGGGTGTCGGCAGGAAAACGGCGAATGTCATTCTCGGGAATGCCTTCGGCCAGCCCGGCATCGTTGTCGACACCCATGTAAAGCGCGTGGCGAAGAGACTCGGCCTGACCCGATCGGACAATCCTGATTTGGTCGAGCAAGACTTGCAGCAACTCCTGCCGAAGTCCCAGTGGACGCCGGTTTCGCAGCGATTGTTACTGCACGGCCGCTATGTATGCCTTGCGAGAAAGCCCCGATGCAGTGCTTGTCCGATCTACCGGCACTGTCCATGGAAAGAGAAAGGTCCCCAATGATTCGAAGCATGACTGGTTTCGGGCGGCGACAGGCGCCCTGGCAAGATGGGTCCGTGACGGTGGAGATGCGCTCCGTCAACCATCGTTTTCTTGAAATCGCCTGCCGTCTGCCCCGGTCATTAAGCCACCTCGAAGATTCCTTTAAAAAATCCATCCAACAGCAGTGCACTCGCGGCCGCATCGATATCACTGTAACCGTCCAGGCAGGCAAAGGCCGTGTCGGAAGCGTCAATCTTGACCAGGCTCTCGCAAAACAGTACCATCACGCCCTCCGGACCCTCAAAAAATCCCTGAAACTGAGCGGCTCCATTGACATTACGCTCATGGCCGGACTCCGCGACGTGCTGTCGGTATCAGATCAACCGGCAGAAGATCCGAAACTGGCGAAGATCGCGCAACAACTGACGACCCAGGCACTCACGGATCTAGAGGGGATGCGAGCGCGCGAAGGGAAGGCGCTGGCAGAGGATATGCGCGCACGAATTCAGATGATCCACGGGCATAAGACCCGTGTCGCCGCGCGGACTCCGCTGTTGGCTCAGGAGACTTTTGATAAAATGCGTGCTCGCGTGGAGAAACTACTGGGCTCGGAAATTCCCGACCCCTCCCGGCTCTATCAGGAGTTGGCGGTCTATGCAGATCGTGGTGATATTACGGAAGAAATAGTCAGATTGGACTCGCATATGGTACAGTTTGAGCAAACGCTGAGCCGTAGGGATGCTGTGGGGAAAACACTCGATTTCCTGCTCCAGGAAATCGGGCGTGAAGTCAACACCATAGGCTCAAAAGCCAACGATGCGGAAATCGCCGGTCATGTCGTCCAGATGAAGGCTGAATTGGAGCGCATTCGCGAACAGGTGCAAAACGTCGAATGAACTCAGCAACCACAACCAGCTCGCCGGCGCAAGCGTCCGATCAGCCACGGTCTTCGATGGATAGGCGCGGAATTCTTTTCATTATCTCCGCGCCTTCTGGAACGGGAAAAACCACGCTCTGCAAGCAGCTCGCGGCGAATCTGCCGGGACTGTGGCATTCGATTTCCTATACGACGAGGAAGCCGCGGCCGGGCGAAGAGCACGGCCGCGAATATTATTTCATCGGAGAACAGCCATTTCGGGACATGATCGAGCGAAATGAATTTGTCGAGTGGGCGTATGTCTACGGACATCTCTACGGAACGCCGCGGAAGTCGCTAGACGAAAAAATCGAACAAGGATTCGATGTGTTGCTGGAGATCGACGTGCAAGGAGCGATGCAAGTCAAGAAACGGTTCGAGGATTCAGTGTCGATCTTTATTCTTCCTCCCTCAATGGCGGCGCTCCGGGCTCGACTCCAAACCAGGGCCTCCGATACCGCCGAAGAGATTCAACGGCGGCTCAACAAAGTAAAAGAGGAAGTCTGGAGCTACCGGGAATATGCCTATATTGTCCGAAATGAAGACCTCGACCGATCCCTTCGCGATCTCGAAAGCATTTTTTGGTCCGAACGTTTGAAGACGAAACGTTTGAATATGAGCTGGCTCGAAAGCAATTTCATTCTTGACGATGAACAAAAACCCGAAGATCGCAAAGATCTTCCCTAACCCAGAGGAGTACCGCGTCCATGATCGACATGTTGAGACTTTTGCCCCAATACACAGCAGATCAATTTGACTCACGCCACAGGTTGACGATCATTACGGCCCAGCGGGCGAAGCATATCGTCCAGGGATCACGTCATGCCCCGTCACGCTTCACCAAAGAAACGTCGATCGCGCTTGACGAGGTCCTCCGGGGGCAGGTCGCATACCTCGTCGGCCAAGAAGCGCGGGATGCCATGAAGGAAGCGAAGCGCGGCAAGGAAGGCGAAATGGAGCGAGTTGCCTTGATGACCGGCGACGATGCCAAGGAGATCAAGAAAGAACTGAGTGTCTATGTCGACGATAGTCCGAAGCCCGCGGTGGGTGAGAGCGAGGAGTAAGAGGAGTTAGATGTTGATCGGAAAGCAGATTGTGCTCGGCGTAACCGGCAGCATTGCGGCCTATAAGGCTGTCTCCTTGCTCCGGACTTTGCTACGCGAAGGAGCCGTGGTGCGCGTTGTCATGACGCAATCGGCCACGAAGTTCGTCACCCCGCTGACGTTCGAAGTGCTCTCCGGCCATCCCGTCTCGACGGATGTGTTCGAGGCGCACCAGGAGATGAAACACTTGTCATTGCCCGCACAGGCAGATGCGATCGTCATTGCGCCGGCCACGGCCAATTGTCTTGCAAAGGTCGCGTTGGGGTTGGGCGACGATCTGCTCTCAACCATGCTCCTGACGTCGCAGTGCCCGCTCATCGTGGCCCCTGCCATGGACGGAGGGATGTGGACCCACCCCTCTGTCATAGAACACGTAGGGACGTTACGTGCAAGGGGAGCGATCGTGGTGGATCCGGAAATAGGCCCGCTCGCGTCCGGCCGGATCGGCGAAGGTCGATTGGCGGAGGAAACCGTCATTCTGGAAGCCATTCAGACTGCGCTGGTTCCACAATGTGATTGGCAAGGACACCGCGTTCTGGTTTCTGCAGGCCCGACACAAGAACCAATCGATCCGGTGCGATTCATTTCAAACCGTTCTTCCGGCAAAATGGGCTATGCGATTGCTGAAGCCGCCCAAGCAAGGGGGGCTCAAGTGGTCCTCGTCACAGGTCCCACCGCCTTGCCGGTTCCGAAAGGTGTCGAAGTTGTGCCGGTTGCTACGGCTGAAGAAATGTGGAAAGCCTTGTCGGCGCGCCTCGCGTGGTCGACTGCTATCGTCATGGCCGCCGCTGTGGCGGATTTTCGTCCCAGGCACCCTGCTTCACAAAAAATAAAGAAACAAGGGCGGACCGGCCAGACGATCGATCTTGAACGCACGACGGACATCCTGACCTCCTTATCTGCACAACGAACGACGCAACTCATGGTTGGCTTCGCTGCTGAGACAAGCGATCTGATCGCCCATGCGAAAGAGAAGCTCACGGCAAAAGGGCTTGATCTCATTGTTGCAAACGATATCACGATAGAAGGAGCGGGATTCGGTAGCGATCAAAACACGGCCACATTGATTGACCGGCAGGGGAGCGTGACAGAATTGCCCCTGATGCCAAAACGAGCACTCGCCGATGCGATTTTGAACCAGGCTCACGAACTGCTCCATGCCCGACAATCCAGTGAATCCCCCAAGCCGGCTAATATGGGAAGAGGCTAGCTACCATGGCTCAGGATCAATATTCCGCTGAGAACGCCCTGGTAATTGATCGACTGGCCACCCAACTGGCCAAAGATCCACATTCCAAAGCGTTCATGCCGCTGGCTGAAGAGTATGGAAAAGTCGGCATGTGGCAGGAAGCCGCTGGCGTCCTTGAAGACGGCCTGAAACTGTATCCAGGCTTCATTACCGCCATGGTCGCGCTTGGACGCGCCTATGACCACATGGGGCAGTCCCTGAAAGCCAAGGCGATTCTGGAAGAATCCGTCAAGTTGAGCCCGGAGAACCTGCGCGCGCACCGCACCTTAATCAAGATCTACCAGAACCAGGGGCTGAACGAATCGGCGCTGCAATCCTGTGCCGTTATCCTGGCAGTCAACCCACGCGATGAAGAAACGCTCTCCGTTCAAGCTGCTCTTGGCGGATTACCGAAACAGCATATGCAACAAGAACGGCCGACATCGGCGGCTCAGACAGTGGCTGAACCGCTTGCTCCCGCTGAACCCACAGCCTCACTCCAAGATCTATTGGCCTCAACACCGACAGAACCCGATGTCGCATTGACCGACCCACTTACGGCAGCAACGGAACCAATCGGCACGATACAGGAGACTCCTCCATTGTCCCATGCTGAAGTTGTGGCGCAACTGGAGTCCTGGCTTCACAGTATCAAGTCACGTCGTCATGATCGAGACACCACGAACGAGCCGAGCCCCAAGGTTTCTTAATACTATTCACATGTTTGACCGGTCTGAGGCGGACTGCTACAATGCCGCGCTGCTGAACCCTGCACCTAGAATGATCCTCGCGTATCCAGTATGTGAAAAGAAGACATGCTACGAATACGAGTCTTACACGGTCCCAATCTCAATCTTCTCGGGACTAGGGAGCAGTCCATATACGGCACCCTGTCTCTCGACGCCATCGACTCAGCCATCATGAAGTTGGCGGAAGAGCTGGCCGTGGAGGTAGACCCTCGCCAATCGAATAGCGAGGGTGAACTCGTCACCTGGATTCAAGAAGCTGGAACGGGATACGATGGGATTATCATTAACCCGGCTGCCTATACGCATACAAGTGTCGCAATCCGGGATGCCATTGCCGCGGTCGGTCTTCCGACCGTTGAAGTGCATCTATCCAATGTGTACCAGCGGGAAGAATTTCGCCATCGTTCCTACATCGCAGGGGTCGCGATCGGGCAAATTTCAGGTTTGGGCCCGATCGGCTACCTCCTCGCGCTCCGTGGGCTGCACGATCTTCTGACCTCATCCAGACGTCAGAAGAAGACGACCATATCGGGGACATCCCGCCGCGCGGCAAAAGGAACGAGATCATAACGAAGCCAGTCGAACGGCTTTTTACAGTTTGAAGGGAGTACCGAGTGATATCCACGACCGATTTTCGCGGTGGCGTGCGCCTCATGGTCGATAACCAGCCCTTTTATATCGTTGAGTTTCAACATGTAAAACCGGGCAAAGGCGGAGCCTTCGTGCGCACCAAGCTCAAGAGCTATCTGTCAGGCAATGTCCTGGATCGTACCTTCCGGTCCGGAGAACGATTCGAAGAGCCGGATCTTGAGGAACGGACCATGCAATTCCTCTATGCGACTGACGATGCCTATACCTTCATGGACACAGAGACCTTTGAGCAACTGACGTTTGAGAAGGGCAAGCTCGGCGGAAACGCGGACCTCTTGAAAGAAGATATGACGGTGAAAATCCTCGTGTACGAACATCGCCCGATCGACGTCGAGCTGCCAAATTTTATCGAGCTAAAGGTCAGCGATACCGAACCGGGTTTCCGTGGCGACACCGCCACGGGCGGCACCAAGCTGGCCACCCTTGAAACCGGCGCAACGATTAAGGTCCCCCTCTATTTGGAAACCGGAACCGTGATTAAAATCGATACCCGGACACGAGAGTATGTGGAGCGAGTTCGGTGAGTAAGCGGGCCTCCAGCAAGACGAAGCAGGGTAGGAGACCGATCATCCTCCCACAGGCCTTTGCCGCTCCCCAGGGCGAGCAGGGGACACCTCTACTGTCTGGACAACAGACCAGGCAGATCCAGGAACTGATCGATCTGCTCAAGAAGAACAATCTGACAGAAATGGAGCTGGAGCAGAAAGGCCTGAGAATCCGCGTACGGCACGAAACAGGAGTGAGAACGATTACGGCTGCGGTTGCGGAGCAGGCGACGTCCATTTCGACCTCCGCCGTTCAAACGCCCGCCGCAGCAGGCACAAAGACCGGAGATACCTCCGGCATGATCACCATCGCGTCTCCAATCGTCGGGACGTTTTATCGGTCCCCCTCGCCGGACGCCGACCCCTATGTGGACGAAGGCGATTATGTAAAAAAGGGACAGGTTCTGTGCATCGTCGAAGCGATGAAGCTCATGAACGAAATCGAATCAGAGGTGGATGGGCGGATTACGAAAATTCTGGCCGAAAGCACCAAACCGGTGGAATATGGCCAAGCGCTCTTTCTTGTCGATCCGACCGCCACACCCTAATCCGCCTCCCGCGCCCCACACCGGAGTACTCGCGTGTTCAAAAAAGTCTTGATAGCCAATCGCGGTGAAATCGCGCTCCGTGTGATCCGCGCCTGCAAGGAACTCGGCATTAAGACTGTGGCGATCTTTTCCGAAGCCGATGCATCGAGCCTGCATGTGCGCGCCGCCGACGAGAAGGTCTGCGTCGGGCCTCCCGACGCGGCGCTCAGCTACCGGAATATTCCCAACGTCCTGAGCGCGGCCGAGATTACCGGAGCGGACGCCATCCATCCCGGTTATGGGTTCCTTTCCGAAAATGCCCACTTTGCCGAAGTCTGTGAATCCATCGGCGTCAAATTCATCGGCCCCACATCCGAACACATCGCGCTCCTGGGCGACAAGGCCAAAGCGCGCGAGATCGTCGCGCATCGAGGACTCCCTGTCACGCCAGGCAGCCCCGGTGAGCTCAAGAGCGAACAGGGAGCTCTCGATGCCGCCGGAAAGGTCGGCTATCCCGTCATCATCAAAGCCTCAGCCGGGGGAGGGGGGCGCGGCATGCGCGTCGTCAACAAAGCCGAAGACCTCGCTCGCGCATTCCAAGCTGCGCAAGCAGAGGCAAAGACCACATTCGGCAACGACGCCGTCTACCTCGAACGATATTTTCTCGAGCCCCGCCATATCGAAGTGCAGATTCTTGCCGACCATCGCGGGCATGTCGTGCATCTCGGCGAGCGCGATTGCTCGATCCAACGCCGGCATCAGAAGCTCCTCGAAGAAACGCCGTCGCCTGCCGTCGACGAGAAGCTCAGGCGGGAAATTTGCCGCGTTGCCGTCGAAGCCGTCAAGGCCGTACATTACCGGAATGTCGGCACCGTCGAGTTCCTCCTCGACAAGGACCATAACTTCTTCTTCATGGAAGTGAACACCCGCATTCAGGTCGAGCACGCGATCACCGAAATGGTGACGGGGATCGATCTCATCAAGGAGCAAATCAGGCTCGCTGACGGGCACTCCCTCTCATTCAAACAGCAAGACGTCAAGCTCAACGGGCACAGCCTCGAATGCCGCATCAACGCCGAAGACCCGGACAAATTTACACCCTGTCCCGGCCTCATCACCAAATACAGCGCGCCAGGTGGATTCGGCGTGCGAGTCGACTCGGCGATGGAGTCGAATATGATGGTTGTCCCGTTCTATGATTCGATGATCGCCAAGATCATCACCCACGGCCGGGACCGGCAGGAGTCCATTGCCCGCATGCGCCGAGCCCTCGACGAATTTGTGATCGAAGGCATCAAGACGACCATCCCGCTGCACAAACGCATCCTCAACGACCCCGACTTTCAAAAGGGCCATGTCTCGACCCTGTTCCTTGAACGTTTCCTCAGCAGTTAGCGCAGACCCTGATACCAGCCGACAGCCGTTCGCAAAGCCACGCGCGCTTCGCAGCACCCCACATCGGACCGCCGGGTTCAAGTCATAACTCAGCGTAGAAGGCGACAGAGTCGTCGATGGCAGAAAAAAGAAAAATCGATCCGTCAAGCCACAAAATATGGGGGCTTCATCGGGCAGGACACAATGCTCATTAAATAGGCAACTTGCTGCAGGATCTCTCGCCGTTGCGCATTTTCAACGAAACAAGCCTCTCATCCACAGAGTTACCCACAGAAGCTGTGGAGTAAAATCTCTGCCAAAAAGATAGCTGATTGAGACAAGTAGGGCGGGCGCTGATAATTCAACTAATTGATTCTGTTTTTCATGGATCTGGTTGATGCAGCGCGAGGCAAGTGACGTACGCTATTTCGTCGTTTTTTCAGAACCCTTCTCCGTGACCTTCTTGACCGCATTTCCAATCGCAGATCCGAGTTTTGGAATTTCTTTCTCAACATTCTTCGCCGCGCTCTTCAGCCCACGGCCGAGATCGTCTACGGTCAGACCTTTGCTCTGCTCTGCGCTGGATTTGTCGGCAGCGCTCGATGAGACGACTGTCTGCACGAGCCCGACGGCCAATAAGACGACGACGATGACCATTCTATGCATGAGACACCTCGCTATTGGAGAAACTATATCACGAAGATGCGCAAAAGGCGGCGTGCTTTCTCGCGGGGAAAGGGGTATTCTTCCGCGGCCCCTACAACAACACTATGCAGGCCACACCCCGGTTAATTTCATTGCCGCTTTACACGCAAGTGCTCATCGCCGTGGCCTGTGGCACGTTGCTTGGCGTAGTCTTTGGCCAGGAGTCGTATCTAGGCGGCCTGCGTAACGAGCATCTGGGCTCACTCGGTCTGTTGCTCGTTACATTGCTCAAGACCCTCGCCATCCCGCTCATCTTCTTTGCGATCCTCGATGCGCTCATCCGCACCAGCCTCCCGCTACGTCAGGGGACCAAGCTGCTCCTCATCTGCCTCGTCAACGTCTCCGTGGCCATGACGATCGGCCTCGTAATCATGAACACCTGGCAGCCAGGCCTGGCCTGGAATGGCCACGTCGAGGACTTGCTGAACGTCGTGCCAACCTCCAAGCCATCGGCGAGCGCTTCCGCCACAGTGGAGACGGGGACGCAGAGTCCGATTGAATACCTCGCGTCCTATATTCCCCGTACCATCATGTCTCCATTTTCGAGCGGCAACATCATTGGAGTCGTCCTCCTTGCCCTCTGCATCGGCGCCATCCTTCGCCGCTTGCGGGGTCATACAGACCAGGATCGTGGAGTTGTGCATACCCTCGTGCGCGTCATTGAGAACGTGTATTCCTGGCTCGTGCAGATCCTCGGATGGATCATCCTGGCAGTGCCGCTCGCCGTCTTCGGCGTCGTTGCGCAAGTCGTCGGCAAGGCAGGCATTGGAGTCTTCGCTGTTCTCTGGATCTTCCTCGTCACGATGCTCGTCGGACTCGCCATCCACGCGCTTGGCTACTATCCGCTCGTCGCCTGGCTGATAGGAAAGAAATCGCCGAAGGTCTACATAGGACAGGGGGCCGACGCAATCATGACCGCTGTGTCGTGCAACAGTAGTCTCGCCGCCGTGCCCGTCACCCTCCGGTGCCTCGACCGCATGCAGGTCTCGCCCCAATCGGCGCGCCTCGCCGCCTGTGTCGGCACCAATCTCAACAACGACGGCATCACCCTCTATGAAGCGATGGCCGCGCTCTTTCTTGCCCAAGCGCTGGGTTTCGACCTGCCGATGGACAGCCAGGTGTTGATCGTCGCCGCGTCGATGATCGCAGGAGCCGGCGTGGCCGGCATTCCGGAAGCCGGGATGATCGTATTGCCCCTCGTTCTCTCAGCCGCCGGCTTGCCGCCCCATGTCATCGGCGCGGCCATTCCACTCATCATGACCGTGGATTGGATCATCGCCCGAGCTCGCTCCGGCGTCAACGTCCTGAGCGACATGCTCGTCGCCATCCTACTCGATGTAGGGCGTATCACACCCGCAACCGAACCAATCCCGCTTCAGTCCCAATCCGAAGTGACCAGTCCGACAGAACCGCAAATATCCTGAGGAGAGGGGTGGTCTGTTGGTCTCTCTAGTCTGTTTGGTCTATTCTGTCTGTCTCGTCTGTCCCGTTGTCCGAACCGGAGAACTAACCAGAAACACCAGATAGACCTATCTCTTCCGCTCGTCTCGCCAGTTTCATCACTTCGCCATCTACATTCAATTTATTATCGAATACATTGTAAATACAAGCATTTTATAATTTCATCTGTTGATTTTTCAGGACGAAGCCTGTATCTCCATGCAACCTCATGGACAGGCGTACATTTGACCAGCAAAGAGAGGTTGAGGGTGGTCACAGTTTGTGACCACCCTCGCCGATCTCTACTCAGTCGAACCGCGTGTCTTAATGCAGGCCGTGAAACGCAACAGGGAACGATTTCCTGCCGACTTTATGTTTCAACTGACGAAACAGGAATTCGACCGTTTGAAATCACAGATTGCGATTTCAAGTTGGGTGCTTTTACCGAACATGGGCGTAGTACCAGTCAACGTGGCTTGGTAGAGGAGTTCTGGAAGGTTGTAAATATGACTACCAAAAGAACAGTCCCCATTGAAATCGTGATCGTCGTGGTTCGCGAGCATCGGGGCATCCTGTCCGCAGATCTGGCTCGGATTTATGGAGTTGAGACTCGGGTGCTCAACCAGGCGGTAAAGCGTAATCTCGAAAAGTTTCCAGGAGATTTCATCTTCAGGCTCACACGGGAAGAAGCTGAAACACTCTCGCGTTCAAGATCACAATCTGTGATCTTGAAGCGGGGGCAGAACATCAAATTTTTGCCCTATGTCTTCACTGAGCACGGGGCACTCATGGCAGCCAACGTGCTGAATAGCCCGCACGCCGTCCAGATGAGCGTCTTCGTTATCCGCGCCTTCGTGCTGCTACGGCACATCGTAACGACACACAAGGAGTTGGCAGCGAAGCTGTTAGAACTGGAACATACCGTGGCAAGCCATGATGAGGATATCAAGACACTCTTCGACGCCATCCGCCAACTCATGGAACCGCCCACGCCAAAACCCCGCCGCATCGGATTCAAGACCTGAGGCAGGTAAATCAGCCCGTTTACCTCCTAACGGAGGAGATTAGGTGACATGTCGGATATGACATACGATCTTTAGGGGAACGGAATGGGAAGGTATCGACGAGAGGGAGTCATGAGAAAAAGTAAACGGGCCGGACTGAAAGCGGCCGGTTGGGTTGTCGGGTCTGTGAAAGAGTTTCTCGGGTTGTCGGAGGCGGAAGCGGTCCTCATTGAAATCAAACTGGCGCTCAGTCAGAGTCTCCGGGACCGTCGGAAGAAACAGGGCCTGTCGCAACTCCAGCTTGCCGAACAACTCCAATCCAGTCAATCTCGAGTAGCCAAAATGGAAGCCGGTGATCCGTCAGTGTCGATGGATCTCTTGGTCAGTTCCCTCTTACTCCTTGGAGCCAGCTCCGCCGATTTGGCTAAAGCCATTCAGGGAGGAGAAAAGAGAACAGGTCCTCACGCTGCCTAGGGCCACGGCCGTCTTTCTGGTTCATCTAGTTCTTCTGGTTGGGTTTCCGGTCAGGCGATCGAGACAAACCAGATAAACGAAACAAACCAAACAGACCAGACAAGCTGTCTTTGCCTTCGCTCCCTCTCCCTCGGATGGCGGGGTGATTTCTCTAAGGGAAATGGGTATTCTGCAGCGGTAATCAACGGCTCGGAAGGTGAGGAATGCCTGAACTCTGTCGTTTCTTCGGTATCATTATCCGGATGTATTTCAATGACCATGACCCGCCACACTTTCATGCGGTCTATGGAGAGGATGAAGTCTTGATCGAAATTGACACCTTGGTCGTGGTGCGGGGTGAATTGCCTCGCCGAGCGCTGGCTCTAGTGGTAGAATGGGCCGTGTTGCATCGGGACGAACTGCGGCGGGATTGGG